>ERZ1643249.3188-NODE-3188-length-14611-cov-5.426834_pt1 | contig 14611 bp, 14 predicted proteins | sample MGYA00579263_ERZ1643249 | MGnify/ENA primary metagenome ERZ1643249 (study PRJEB29033, sample SAMEA4952264) | chicken gut metagenome | biome: Broiler Chicken; feature: Gastrointestinal Tract; material: Caecum | place: Ireland | collected 2018 | study: Broiler...
AGATATGGTACCTTCCCTAATTTGTTTTTTTACATATTCTTTAAAATTAGAATTAGCATTAATGGTATCAATTTTTTTACATATATCTGAAACAATATCTTGTTGCATATCGTTTTCTAAATCAAAGATGTTATTTACGATTGCAGTTGCTGCCATCTTTGATAACGTCCCATAATCCAAGATGTTTTCAGCCCTATAAACATAACTTTTTATTTCTTCCATTATCATTTCCTTAGGTTTACCGTTAACGTACGCAACTACATTGTTAAAACCTGCGCTATAAAATTTTCCTGCTTGAATAATTGTCATAATGACATTACTACATATAGCTTGCCAGTTTTCCCTTGTTTTTACTGGCTTATAATTTTGCTCTAAATCCATTTTTAAAGCTTCTAATAAATTATTTGGCATCACGTTCACCTCTTTCTTACAATGTATCATAAATAAAATTTTATTTCAACAAATATTATTTCTTTATTTTTTTCAAAAATCGTTCTCCAAATATATCTTTAAAAACACCATTTTTAAAAGTAATTGTAAAGTATATAGCAGCTCCTATCAAAGCATATACCGCTATTACCATGATTGCGTTAAACCTACTTGTTATGTTAAAAAGAACAAAATGTTTCATTGTAACAAGAACAATTACCATTATAATTAATGGATAAATAAATTTAAACATCTTCTTAAAATATTCTTTTAAATCCAATTTAACGGTTTTGTTTATAACAATTAAATTAGTAACAAAAGACACGGTAAGTCCTATTAAAGTTGCCGTTGTAGCACCGTAAAAAGGATATAAGCCTATGCTGTTATAAAGACTCATAAAAGGTATTTGTAATATATATTTAACTAATATACCTGCAACTATGCTTAAAAAAACGTTTTTAAATTTATTAAGTGACTGGGTTATTGATACCGATGTTGTAAAAATACACCTAAATAAAGCTACAAAAATACTGAAGCAAAATACCTTTGGCCCCCAATTACTTGGGCCGTAAAACGCATAAAACACCGGTTCGGCCAAAATACTAAGTCCAAAAGCCATTGGCATAATAACATAAAGTAACATCAAAAACGATTGATGAACTTTTCTTTTAACATCCTTATTGTTTCCTTTTACAAAACTTGCAGTTATGTTGGGAACCAAACTTGTCATAATTCCGGTTGAAATAGCTAAAACGACACTGTTTAATTTATTACCAGTGGTGTTAATAACACCTAATACGCTTTCAGCATCTACCGTTTTAAAACCTAAATTAGTAAGCGCATTTATTAAGGTTGTCATGTCAATGTAATCGTAAACCGATAACGCAAGACCAAAAGAAATAAAAGGAACGGAATATATAAGAAGTTTCTTTATTATGCTTTCGTTAGTAATGCTTTTTTCTTCTGGTTTTTGCTTTTCATCTACCAACAATACCTTTTTGTTTTTTCTTATCTTAATAAGTAGATAAACCAAAGCTACAAAAGCACCAACCGTAGCTCCAAAAACCGCCACCCCAACGGCATTAGTAACCCCTAAATTAAACACCCTCATGCAAAGGTAACTTCCTATTAAAATTACCGCAATTCTAACTACTTGCTCTAAAACTTGGCTTACTGATGAAGGTGTAATTATTTTATGCCCCTGTAAATAGCCCTTGGTAACGCTCAAATATGGCACAACCAAAATAGCCGTAGAAATAACCCTAATAACAAAGGTTATGCTTTCTTTTGAGTTACCTCCTGTATTATCTCTCATTATTTGATTTGCAATAAAAGGTGCTCCAAAAAACATAATAATAAATAATATTATACCTAAACTTATTAATAAATACTTACCTAGCTTATAAGCTCTTTCTTTGGTATGGTTGTATCCTAAAGTGTTATACTCACTAATTAACTTACTCATTGCAGGTGGTATTCCAACGGTAGACAAAGATAAAAACAAATTATATATGGTGTAAGCATAACCATATAACGCAATACTAGACTCCCCAATGATAGCATAAAAAGGGATTACGTATATAACCCCTAAAAACTTGGTAAGCACAATACCTATCGTTGCAATTAAAGCACCATTTATAAAACTATTTTTCTTCATTTAAATCAGCCCTTATCTACGTATATAATCATTGCTGAAAAACAATATATTTGATCCTCCCCATTTATTGCGATTGAAACTTGATATTTAATGTCTATTATTTCTTTATCACCAATAAAATTATTAACACTTTCTTCTAGATCTTTTTCATGATCACAATCAAAAACTTTTATTTTCATATTATCACCATCATAATAATACAAAAACAAAAATAACTATATTGTCTTCTTTTATCATTATATCAAAATATTTGCGTTTTTTAAACTTAAATAATATTTAATCTATTTTTTTACTTTTACTTTTCCAACAATATAATTATTTAAATCGTTTCTTACTTCTTCGTTAAATTTATTATAAAAGCTATAAACATAATTTTCGTAAAAAGTATCCGCTATAAAAAAATCACTACCATCCCTTATTCCGGTTACATCATAAACATTACCCATTATAAGTGATGCACAATGATCTTTATTGTTTTCTATAACCATCTTACAATCAGGATAAATAAGTTTTAATATTCTATAATATTCAAAACAATAATCATCTAAAAACATACTATAAACATCTCGTTTAAAATACTTCGTTAAAACGTTATTAATCATAATAATATCTAAAATAACATTCAAAAAACCACCATAGTATTCTATGGTGGTTTCTAATATTGGTTACTTATTTATTTTTTTCTTACCATATCCAGCCGTTAAAGAAAAATCTATGTCTAACATGCTACTCAACTGAGTTTTATTATAATTTTTAAGTGAAGCACACGCTAACTTTTCGAACAAATTATTCTGAAAACAATTAACCGTTTGCTTTTGGCTATCTAATAAATCAAAATATGTTTCATCAATTTCCTCTAAAATCCTTCTAAATTCAATTTCGCAAGCAGTATAATCATGATCATCAGTATGCTCTTTAATAAACGAACATCCGCCAATTCCTTCTTCTAAATCAGTTAATATAGCATATATATACATACCATTATAATTGCAAATACTAACAAGTTTATCAGAAGACTCATGAATTAGTTCATTATTTCTATAACTAATTTTTTCATTATTAACCGCATCGTAAATTCTAAAAGTGTTTCTTAAGGTATCAAAAGTACACTTTCCAACAAATTTGTAATTTTTTAATATACGTATAGAGTTTTTTATTAAAATACCATCTAATTTAACTCCTTTTGTAAACTGATATTCACCTAATAATTTACTTTTTGAATTAAAACTACCAATCATATATTTAAACCCATACTCATTATTTTCAGAATTAGCATAACTATCCGCATTAAGGCGACCATTTTCAAGGGTTGCTTGAACGTGTATTTGATTATTATCCATAAACATCTTACCCACTGGGTTATTATCTACATCGCATATTATAAAAGTATTGTTAAGATACTCAATATCAATTAATTGATTTTGGTTTTGCTCTAATATCGTTAAATCAAATAATGACAAAAAATTATTTAATAGTTTTAAAATAATAACTTTTTCTTGCATAATTCCTCCTAATAAACGTGTATATTATTATAATTATATTAAATGAAAAAGCAAGAAATTAATTTCTTGCTTAATCAAAATTATCTAAAAAATCATCAATGGTCATAAATTTATCATCTATTTCTTTTAAGGAAACCTCTTTTTTTTCTTTAGACTCTTCTTTCGTTACCGGTTTAGATACTACGGCCGGTTTATCTTCTTTTTTTATTAATTCCGTTGGTTGATAAACAGCTTGAACCTTACTTTTTGTTAACGTGCTTCCTACTGAATACCTATCCATGATTGGTATTTCAGATAATTTTAATTTAATGTCTTTGTTGATCGTTTTTATAACTATGTTATGTTTTACATCACTTACGAATGCAGAAATTATTTCCTGTGGATTACTTTTAACTTCCCTTATAATTAATAAACCTCTTTTAGCCCTGGTAGTTTTTTCAAATTCCGTTAACTTAATACGCTTTGAAAGACCTTTAGCAGTTATAACGGTAACGTATTCAAAAGAACCGTCAAATAAATTTGCACTTACTACTTCATCATCTTTTAAATTAATTGATTTTACACCTGCTGTCTTTAATCCAATCGTAGGAATTTCAGATTTATCATACCATAATCCGTAACCTTTTTTAGTTGCAATAAACACCTCGTTATAAGCTTCATCACTTACGTTTATTACCTCATCGTTATCTTTAAGCTTAATGCACGATATTGGTTTAGAATACCTTTGTACTTTAAAATCTTCTAAAAGCGTTTTCTTAACCATTCCGTTTTTAGTAAATATAACAATTTCCCTTTTATCAAAGTTACTAACCGGAATAGATTTTATTATCTTCTCATCCTGACCAATTGGAACTATATTACTAACGTGTTTACCAAGATCCTTCCACTTTAATTCTGGTAATTCATGAACCGGTATAAATAAGTAATTACCCTTATTAGTAAACATAAGAAGCGTATCTAACGTGTTTTGTTCATATAATCCTGAAACATAATCGTTTTCTTTTAGTAGCGTTTCATCTCCATCAGATGAACCATAAGATTTTTTAGAAACCCTTTTTACGTATCCTTCATTTGTCACGACTACTATTACGTCTTCTTTTGGAATCATAGCGGTTGCATCAATCTTAATTTCTGTTATTTCTTCTTTTATTTGTGTCTTTCTAGGTGAAGAAAATTCTTTTTTTATCTTTCTTAACTCTTCTTTAATAACTTTTTTTAATTCTGCATCACTAGATAATATTAATTCATATTCTTTTATCTCTTCTTCTAATCTTTGCATTTCGTTTTTAACATCAGTTATGTCAGTATTAGTTAAACGGTATAATTGTAACATAACTATAGCCGTTGCTTGCTTTTCGGTAAACGAAAATTCCTTTACTAAATTCAAGATAGCATCTGATTTATTTTTAGAAGCCCTAATAACCTTAATTACTTCATCAAGGATACTAATTGCTTTTATTAAACCTTCTAAAATATGATATCTATCCTTATCATGTGCTAAATCAAATTTAGTTCTTCTTGTAACCACTTCGGTACGATGTTTAATGAAAGAATCAATTATTGCAAGAACCCCAATTTGTCTTGGTCTATGATTAACGATTGCAATCATGTTAAAACTATAAGAAACTTGCATATCAGTATTTTTTAATAAATAATTGATAACCAAATCAGCGTTAGCGTCTTTTTTTAGATCAATTACTATTCTAAGTTCTCCTCTAGAAGTTTCGTCCCTAATATCTAAAATACCTTCAATTTTTTTATCTATTCTTATATCATTCATTTTTTTGACAAGTAAAGCCTTGTTGACTTCATAAGGAATTTCCGTTATAACTATTTGATACTTTCCTTTTTCTTTTATAACCTCATACTTAGACTTTACAACAATCTTACCCTTACCCGTTTCATAGGCTTCTTTTATTTCTTTTACACCTTCAATTACCCCACCAGTAGGAAAATCAGGCCCTGGCATAACGCTCATTATCGTATCTAGCAAGCAGTTAGGAGAGTCAATCCTTTTGATTGTTGCATCTATTACTTCTCCCAAATTATGGGTTGGAATATTCGTTGCATAACCCGCTGAAATACCAGTAGACCCGTTAACTAAAAGGTTTGGAAATCCTGCGGGTAAAACGGTTGGTTCCTCTAAAGTATCATCATAATTGGGAGCCATTTCAACGGTATTTTTATTAATGTCTAACAATAACTCATTACTTATTTTAGATAACCTAGCTTCGGTATAACGCATTGCGGCAGCTCCGTCACCATCCATAGAACCATTGTTACCATGCATGTCTATGTATGGGGTTTCCATCTTCCAATCTTGACTCATTCTTACCATGGCATCATAAATCGAAGAATCCCCATGAGGATGATAGTTACCCATTATTTCTCCAACTGCCTTAGCACTCTTACGATACTTTTTATCATACGTGTTACCACTTTTATACATTCCGTATAAAATTCTTCTTTGTACTGGTTTTAACCCATCCCTTACGTCAGGTAAGGCGCGATCTAAGATAATTGTTTTACAGTACCTTCCAAAACGTTCACCCATTATCTCTTCTAATGAATAATCATATATCTTTTGTAACAACTCACTCATTATCTTAATCACCTACTTTAACATTTCATAATTATCTTCTAACGTAAAATCTACGTTTTCTTCAATCCAATCTTTTCTTGGTTCTACTTTATCACCCATAAGAATGGAAACCCTTTTTTCTGCCAAAGCAACATCAGTTATCTTAACTTTAATTAAACTCCGCTTTAAAGGATCCATGGTTGTATCCCATAATTGGTTTGCATCCATTTCACCTAAACCTTTATATCTTTGTAAATCCTCTACTTTTTTACCTTCGGTTACTTTTTTTAATTCTTCGTCCGTATACACATAAACCTCATCTTTTTTAGAAAAAGTAACTTTATATAAAGGAGGGTTTGCAATATATATTTTACCTGCTTCAATTAAAGGTCTCATGTACCTATAAAAGAAAGTAATTAGTAAAACTTGTATATGGCATCCATCGTCATCAGCATCGGTCATTATAATTATCTTATCATAATTACAATCTTCTATATGGAAATCCGGGCCAACTCCTGCCCCTATCGTATAAATAAGTGTGTTAATTTCGGCGTTTTTATAAGCCTCATCAACGGTACATCTTTCAGTATTTAAAACTTTACCTCGTAGTGGTAATATTGCCTGGTATTCTCTATCCCTACCTGTTTTAGCACTACCTCCTGCCGAATCACCCTCAACTATAAATAACTCGTTTTTCTTAGGATTCTTTTTAGTTGCAGGAGCTAGTTTATCACTTATATTCTTTTCTTTTGAATTTTTACTTTTCCCTTTGCGAGCTTCTTCCCTTGCCTTTCTTGCGGCTTCCCTCGCAGCTTTACCTTTTAAAGCTTTGTTTATTATGTCAGTTGCAACTTGTTTATTTTCTTCCAAAAAGTAACCTATTTTCTCATAAACAACTTGCTCAACAACCGTTTTAGCAAGAGGTGTACCTAATTTCCCCTTAGTTTGCCCCTCAAACTGTAATAATTCTTCCGGAATTTTTAAAGATAAAATAACGGTTAATCCTTCCCTTACGTCGCTACCTTCAAAATTCTTATCCTTAGCCTTTAAATAACCATTATTTTTGGCATAGTCATTAAAAACCTTGGTTAATGCACTTTTCAATCCCACTTCATGAGAACCACCATCAGAGGTTTTTACGTTATTAACAAATGACACAACGTTTTCGTTATAAGAATCCGTATATTGGAAAGCACAATCAACCTCAATTTTATTTTTTATACCCTCAAAACCAACTACGTTATGAAGCGTTTTTTTACCTTCATTTAAATAAGAAACAAATTCTTCAAGACCTTTCTCATAATGAAAATGAGCCTCTTTTTCATCTTCTTCATCGATAACATCAATGGTAAGACCTTTAATTAAGAAAGCTGATTCCTGCATTCTTTCACAAATAGTAGTAAAGGAAAAAGTTGTTGTTGAAAAAATTGCATCATCCGGCATAAACCTTACGGTAGTACCCGTTTTATTTGTCGTTCCAACTTTTTTCAAATCAGAATCTAAATGTCCTCCATCTTTAAACGAAATTTCGTATTTACCACCATCACGATACGTAGTTACTTTCATCCATTTTGATAAAGCGTTAACAACTGATGCACCAACACCATGAAGTCCACCAGATACTTTATATCCACCTTCTTGAAACTTACCACCAGCGTGCAAAACCGTGTAAATTACTTCTGGAGTAGATTTACCTGATGCGTGCATACCAACCGGAATACCACGCCCCTCATCCGAAACGGAAACAGACCCATCTTTATGAATTATAACCTTTAAGTAATTTCCATAACCATTAATAGCTTCATCTATACCATTATCCACTATTTCCCATACAAGGTGATGTAAACCTCTCTTATCAGTAGAACCTATATACATACCAGGTCTTTTTCTTACCGCTTCAAGACCTTCTAAAATTTTAATTGATGATTCATCATATTTAGCCATAACAAAACCATCTCCTTATCTTCTTAACCTATAAAGCATTATAACATAACAATTTAAAAAAGTGCAAAATTATTTACACTTTTTAACACACGTTTGAATTTTGTTTTTCTTTTAATTGTCATTAAAATTTTCATACTTATACTTTATATTTAAAAAACAAAGCAATGAACTATTGAACTTTGTTCATTGCTTTCATCATTTGGTTTATTTGTTTTTGACTAGGAGTCCTTCCCATTTGTTGCATCATTATTTTTATCATTTTTTCATTTATAGGAGGATTTTCCTTTAAATACTTTTTCATAAATTTCCTAGCTAATAAGAAACCAACGATAGCGCCAACAACAAGGCCAATTAAACACCATAAAATGTTTGCCCACATACCATTCATCATCCTTTCTAATATAATTTTACTATGTTTTTTAGTTTTATACAAGACTTTTTGACGTTACTTTACTAAGCCAAAAATAGTCTTTATTATTAAAATCACAAACAAAAACGTTTTTTTCTTTTTCTAGTATCTTAAAAAATTCCGTTATATTTTTGTTAGTTCTAATCTTAACGTAAGTGTTGTAAACAGTAAGTTTTGTTTTCTCTATCCCATCATCTAGCACGTGCTTATTAAGTGTCTTTCGGTAATATTCACTAGAAGAACAATGCTTATATATGTTACCATTTACTTCGGCTTTATTAAATGCAACCGCTAATTGTTCAAACAACCTGTATGAAATTATAAAATCATTTTTGCTGGATTCAGAAATTTGCTCTAATATCTTATATAAATAATAAGTCTTGCTGTGATACAACTTAGAAAAAGAATCATTAATTTTAAATAAGTAATATACTCTCATAACAAAACACCTCTTTTATAGAATAATATTTTTTCTATAAAAAAGGTGTCGAATTAAACCGTTATTTAAGTAATTTTTCAATCTTTTTTAAAATACTATCGTCATCTAATCTCATTTTCTCTAAAACATCATTCGGTTTTCCAGAATAACCAAATTCATCCGTACCCATTATGTATTTATCGTTATAAACGTATTTATGCCAACCAAATTTAGAGGCTCTTTCTATTACAAAAGTTTTATAACCTATTGGAAGTATTTCTTCTTTATAGCTACTTGATTGCTCATCAAATAATTCCATACAAGGCATTGATACTACCCTTATTTCCATTCCTTTTTTAGATAATTTTTCCGCAATATCAATAGCTAACGCAACTTCTGAACCAGTTGCTATAATAATTGCAAATAACTTTCTCTTTTCTTTTCTTACGATATAAGCACCTTTTTTTACGCTTAAAGCATCCGTTACAGATAAATTCTTACACTTACTTCTAGATATTATTATAGAAGATGGTTTATCATTGTTTAAAATAGTTTGCCATGAACCAATTATTTCGTTAGCATCACAAGGCCTATAAACGTAATGATTAGGAATACTTCTTAACATCGCAAGTTGCTCTACTGGTTGATGGGTAGGACCGTCTTCTCCAATCATAATAGTATCATGCGTAAATACAAAAACGGAAGGAACGTTCATTAAACTAGCCATTCTAATAGAAGGTTTAAGATAATCACTAAAAGCTAAGAAAGTAGAAGCAAACGGTCTTAACCCCGACAAAGCCATACCATTAATAAAAGCCCCCATAGCATGTTCCCTTACCCCAAACCAGATGTTTTTTCCAGAATAATTAGTTGCCTTAAAGTCACCAAAGTTTTTTAAATAAGTTTTTGTAGAAGAAGAAACATCCGCCGCTCCTCCTAAAAACGCAGGATAATTATCAGCTATAACATTCATTATTTTTCCGTTTACGTTTCTTAGTTCATCATCATCAAACATTACGTCTTTAAATAATCGTGTTATATCATACCTTTTATCTTCCCTTAAAGATTCTAAAAATCTTTTTGTGTCTACATCACAAGAATTTAAGTATGCCTTATATTTTGATTCCCATCTTTTCTTTTCATGGTTGACCCTTATTCTAACAAAGTTAGCTAAATCATGCCTTAAGCTTGTTATGTTTTTAAATAAATCAGTATCTATGTTAAGCTTAACTTTTAATTGTCTTATATCCTCCTTGGTTAAAAAAGACCCATGAACTTTATTTGTACCTTCTAAAATTGATCCCTTTCCAATCGTTGTTTTAACCTCTATAAACGAAGGCTTATCCGTAATACGCTTTGCCTTACTAATAACCATGTCAATTAAGGTTGAATTATCACCATCCAAAACCACGTCAGTATGCCATCCCATTGCATCAAAACGCGTTAAAACATCTTCGTTAAAACTTTGGTTAGCATTACCATCTAAAGTCACTTTATTAGAGTCATATAAAACTATTAAGTTACCTAATTTTAATGTTCCCGCTAAAGAACAAGCCTCATAACTTATTCCCTCCATCAAATCGCCTTCACCACACAAAACATAAACATTATAATCTAATAACCCGTTAAATTTTTTGGATAAATATTTTTGTGATGCAGCCATTCCAACCGCGGTAGCTATACCTTGACCTAAAGGTCCTGTTGAAACGTCAACTCCAGGAGTTACGTTTACTTCTGGATGTCCAGGTGTTTTTGAATCAATCTGTCTAAAGTCCTTCAAATCCTTTATGCTAATATCAAAACCGGTCATGTATAAAACCGCATATAAAAGTGCCGAACCATGTCCTGCGGATAACACGAACCTATCCCTGTTTATCCATTTATCATCGGTTACGTCTACATTCATGTGCTTACAATATAAAGTGTATAACAATGGAGCAGCTCCCAAAGCAATGCCAGGATGACCACTTTTTGCTTTAGAAATTTCTGCGATAGAAAGTGCTTTAATAGCACTTATAACTTTTTCATCATTCATATAAAACCTTCCTATTCTTATAAAGTAATTATAAGACAAAAAAAGATATTTATCAATAAAATATCAAGCATTTATAACAACGTTTCTTTCGTTTCCAACCTGAGCCTTTTCGATTGGTTTTTCATAACCAACTATCCATATAATATTTACTACTGTAAGAATGATATAAATCAATGCTACTCCTTTATAATCTTTTAATAATCTCATCATAATCACTCCTTTTATTTAGCTTTTTTACAATTAAATTTTATCACGAACAAATGTACGTGTCAATAATCTAATAGAACATTTGTTTGACAATGTAAAGTAACTGTGTTATTATTAAATTGTAATAAAAAGGAGGACTTATGGAAAAACTAACAAGCCGACAACAAGAGGTTTTAGATTACATAAAAAGTTACATTGCAAAGCACGGATATCCGCCTGCAGTAAGAGAAATAGGTAGTGCTCTTGGTCTTAATTCACCCGCTACCATTCAATCGCACATAAACGCATTAGAAAATAAAGGCTATATAAAAAAAACCAATTCTAAATACAGATCTTTAGAAATAGTTGGTAATAACGAGTATTTAAACGAAGACGTAGTTGAAGTTCCACTTCTTGGAAAAATAACCGCGGGTTCTCCGATAGAGGCCATTGAAACACCTAATGAATTTTTTAGTTTACCAGCTTATTTGATTCCAAGTAAAGAAGAAGTGTTTACTTTAAAAGTAAGTGGAGAAAGCATGATAAATGCCGGAATATATGATGGTGATATAGTAATTGTTCAAAGACAAAACGTTGCACGCAATGGTGATATAGTAGTAGCAATGACGCTAGATAACGAAGTTACCCTTAAAACGTTTTATAAGGAACCAACGCATATAAGATTGCAACCAGAAAATGATACAATGTCACCTATCATATTACCAAATTGCGTTATTTTAGGAAAAGCAATTGGATTATACAGAAAATTTTAAAATTAATAAAAAAGGGAAACTAAAGTTTCTCTTTTTTTAGTTTCCCAATCTATCTAAAAACGCCTTATCATGCATCAGCGTTCTACAATAATATATGGTTTGTAATTAAATTTGTTAACCATATTTTTCTTAAATTAGAATTTAATATTTACATATTAAATTTTTAAATAAGAAAGTTGGACAAAATAATATTATTATAAATCCATACTTTTAATATAACCAACTTTAAAAAATATACTCATTAATTTTTAAATACTTATAATAGTTGTTTTAAGGCGGACACGTATGTATTTTTATTTTTTTATATTTAATTTTAAATATAATACTTCCATCTATATCAGTTCTATAAATAGTGCTGTTTTTTAAATTATCTAATACTTCTTTATAGTAAGGAATATGCTTATTATCTAATTGTTTAATTAAATTTAATTCCAAATCATTATATTCATCATTATTTAGTATTACCTTTTCTACCTTAATATTATTAATTAAGTTAATTGCTTCCCCCATATGGTCATAATCTCCGTGTGGTGACTATCGGTTATGCATACGAATTATGGCAAAGAAAAAAGAACTACCATTGAAATAGTTCTAATTATTTTTATTATCTTCTAGTGATAATACTCTTACTTTGGGTTGCTCTCCATCAGCCATAACATATTTTATAAAGATATCATTATCTATATTATGCAATAATTCTTTTAACTCATTTTCACACATTCCATTTAGTAAAGTTATCAACCCATTTTTATCTAAAGAGTCAAAATGGGAACGCTTCATACTATCAATATATTCATTTTTTATTTTTTTAAAAGATGGTACCTGTTCTAAATGAGTATAGTATCTTCGAAATAGCGAGTATAAGTATTGCTTTTTTACTTTCATGTTTTCAAAGTTCAAATTTAAACCAATATCACTGCAGTTAATTCCTTTAATACTTTTATCAGTCCAATTAATAGCAAATTTTAAATCAATTTTTCTACTATCAAAATTTATATCTCTAATAACTTCATGATCTTCCAAAAGGCAATCTATTACATCACATATTTCTTCAAAACTGATAATATAAGAAGTTGTTACTCGTTCTGGAATACTTCTCTTAAAATTGCAATTACCAAACATAAACATTACCTGTGATTCATTATTACAAATGTTAAATTCAATATCTAATTGTGCTGCTTCTGCATTACATAAGATTGACATTCTATTTTCCACATAAGGGCAATATTTTAAAATCACACTTTTAATGTATGATATTAAATCTTCACGGTTCTTCATAATAATATTCATAATTACCTCCAAAATATATAATTGTTTTCTATTATATCATACTTTTTATCTATTCTTTTAGTTTATTATTATCTTTTTCTAATTTTTTCAAACTTTTTTCTGGGGTAGGTAAATCCTCTGGCATGGTACCCCCTAATCTTTTAATACTATCTCTTACTTCCCTACCTACTTCATAATGAACAGAATTTGCAGTATATTCATTGTCTACATTATCTCTTTTTAATTTAGCATCTGCTTGAGCAATTCTAAATATATTATCAGCAAGTTCTTCACTACCCATATTATCTAATATATCTTCTCTATATCTTAGTTTCTTTCTTTTAAAAATATCGTCTGCTGTTTCTCCATTATATAGACCCTTATATCCTGCATTATGAAATCTAGCTAAATCTTTTACTCCACTACTAACTGCTGTTTTATTTAAGTTATAATTTCCTTTTCTTGCTTGATTTCTTCTAAATAGTCTTTTCTCATCTTCAGTTAATTCATTATATTCTTTTTCATTTAATTCCTGCTTTCTAGTTTGTATAGCAAAATAAGTTTTAGCTAAAGCAATTATTTTCTTTCTAGGATCACAATTAAGAACTATTAGATAACAAGCATATCTAGATAATTTGTAATCCTGTATTTCTCTTCTGGCATTTTTTGCTAATTTTATCATTTTATTGGCATCAATAAAATGATCAGAAACATTGTAATTGCTATTATTGCAGTTCTTCACAGCGATATTAATAGTTTTATGAAAATTTTGCCATAAAGAATACTCTAATATTTTCATCAGCTCTCTTGCAAGCCAATATTCATAACCGTTTTCATCTACATGCTTAATATCTTCAAATACTTTTTCAGTATATTCTTTTATTTCATTCATTTTATCATTTTCCTTTCTATGAACCACAAGTCTCTATCTTAAATTTATTATTTTTGATTTTAAACATAATACTACCATCCTCGTCTGTTCTATATATTTTAGATTTTTCTAGATTATCTAATACTTCTTTATTTGGATGTCCATACCAATTGTTTTTACCTACCGATATTATTCCATACTTAGGATTAACGTTATTTATAAACGTTTTACCAGAACTTGTTTTACTACCATGATGGCCAACTTTTAAAACATCAATATCTTTAACATTATATTTTTTTAAAATTTCCTCTTCTACCTTTAACCCCGCATCACCCATCAATAATATTTTCACATCTTTTAATTGTAAGTAAGCAACAATTGAGTTATCATTTTCATCATCATGTATTTTATCATTTAAAAAATATAATTTGTTTTCACCTATATTTAATTTACTAACTTCTTTATAGTAAGGAATATGCTTCTTATCTAATTGTTTAATTAAATTTAATTCCAAATCATTATATTCATCATTATTTA
>ERZ1643249.3190-NODE-3190-length-14602-cov-5.409569_pt1 | contig 14602 bp, 17 predicted proteins | sample MGYA00579263_ERZ1643249 | MGnify/ENA primary metagenome ERZ1643249 (study PRJEB29033, sample SAMEA4952264) | chicken gut metagenome | biome: Broiler Chicken; feature: Gastrointestinal Tract; material: Caecum | place: Ireland | collected 2018 | study: Broiler...
CATACAATCTCTAGGACACAACCTACATTCATTCATAACAATACCTCCTAGATAGAACCAACAATATTAGACAATTACTATATTTTATATATTACATTCACTAATTAATCAAGTAATAAACACTCTCTAAAAAACATCTGTATCCCTAATAAATACATCAAAAAGTATAACATATAAACACCAAAATATAGGACTTATTATTAATAAAAACAATAAAAAACTATAAAAAAAGCAAAATTATCTAATCAACAATTAAAGACAAATCTTGCAATAACTATAACCAATTAATAAAATACATTCTTAAGAAACAAACCTTGTGCCTCAGCTGTCTTACCAGCTCTCGTCCTATCTTCACTTTTTATTATGTCAATTATCTCTTCACTTCTCCTCTTACCTTCACCTATTTCTATTAAAGTACCAACCATATTTCTAACCATATATCTCATAAATCCATTACCAACAAACACAAGAGTAATCTTACTAACATCCTTTAAATCTCTAATAATATTAGTCTGAGACAAAGTCCTAACATAATCCTCTCTCTCATCATCAGCACAAACAAAAGCTTTAAAACTATGAGTACCTTCTAAATATTTCATAGCCCTCTGCATCTCTACAACATCCAACTTACCTTCATGTTGATAAACATACTTTCTCTCTAAAGGATTATAATCTCCCATATTTATCTGATATATATACTCTTTACCTGTAGCATTATATCTAGCATGAAAATTATCTGAAACTTGCTCTATACTCTTAACATATATATCCTCAGGAAGCATAGAATTAATACTCTTAAGTAACCTATCTTTTTCAATATCTTGATCAAAATCAAAATGTGCCTTCTGATTAATCGCATGCACCCCAGCATCAGTCCTCCCAGAAGCAACAACAGAAACCTCTACACCACCATTAATTTTCTTTAAAACCTTCTCTAACTCTCCTTGAACCGTTCTAGAACGTGGTTGTTTCTGATATCCTTTAAAATCACTTCCATCATAAGAAAAAGTTATAAAATACCTCATACTACTTACCTCTCTCTAATAAACAAAAGTTATAAATATAACAATAAAATTTATTACTAACAATATTGTATCAGTTTTTCCCCATTTATTCAACCTATAATTATATCTAAAAGAATCAATCCCATATTTCTTTACCAAAACATTATCTCTCTGTTTATTCAAAGAAAATATAGCAAATCTAACTAATATACCCAACTCATTAAAAAAATTAGTTAACTTATCAATAACCCCCATTTTCTTAAAATTAACCCCTCTAAATTCCGAAACTCTATGAACTCTATCATATTCATCATATAAACAATCAACGAATTTAATAGAATAAGCCAAATTTAAAGAAACCTTATCTATATTTATAAAATATCTAAACGGAAATAAAAAATTTCTAACTCCAATAGCCAAATGATAATAAGTACTAGAAATAGCAATAATAGATATATATAGAATTAAATCAATAACCTTAACAGTAAAGAAAAAACCCTCATATAAACTCAAATTCACTAAACTAACACAAAAGAATATTAAAAACAAAAAAACAGAAAACATACTTATATTTCTTAAATAAACCCTAAGTTTAATATCAGTAAGTAACATTATAATAAAAATAAAAAAATTAACCATAAACAAATCCATATTACTATCAGTTAATAATATACATATAAATACAAGTAAAATAGATAAAACTTTATATGCATAATTAAGCTTATGTATACTAGAACTCATAGCCTCTACATACATATCATTCACGAGCTATCACCTCCTGAACAATATCATCTATATTATTAGCACCATCTAAATTAACACCCTTATATTCATTAACAAAATTAATAAAATCATAAAACTTAGAAACATATATAGAACAAGAACTCAAAACATCACTTTGTTTCTTTATTTCATCAATTTCACCACTCTTAATTATCCTACCCTTATCTAAAAGTATATAATTATCACTAACAGCATACACAAAGTCCATATCATCTGACATAATAATAACATTTTTATTATATTTATCTTTAAGTTTTTTTATTAACTCTATTAACATATTTCTCATATCCACATCTATATATATAGTAGGTTCATCTAATATGAGCACTTTAGGATTAGTAACAATAGCTGTTGCAATAGCAACCCTAGAAGCTTCTCCACTACTAAGAGTATTCAATTCTCTAGTAAAATAATTATCATCCAAACCTACCATTTTTAAAGCATCTCTTACTTGTTTATCAATTTTTTCCTCTTTATACTTAAAATTTCTTAAACTAAACGCAATCTCATCATAAACAGTTTTACAAATAAAATGATTCCATGGTTTCTGAAAAACATATGAAACATTCTTAAAAAAATCATATTTATCATAAGAAACTTTATTATTAATAATAACATCACCATAATAATCCTTAACAAGTCCCATAATAACATAACCAATTAAACTTTTTCCAGAACCACTATTTCCAATAATAGAAGTTACTTTACCCTTACTAAATTTATAATTAATATCAACCAACTTATCCCTATAATAAATATTACTTAGTTCTATTTCCATAACACATCAACTAACTTTCTTCTATCTAAATAAATATGTTTTATCTTCTTTTTATCCATAAGCCTAAGAGACAAATCAACAATAAATGGAATACCTATCCCATAACTCTTTAATTCATCCTTTTTCTTAAACACTTGTAAAACTGTACCATCCATAACTAATTTCCCACGATTAAGTACCAATACTCTATCTGAATTCATTACATCTTCCATATTATGAGTAACCATAATAATAGTAAGATTATTCTTTTTCTTAAGTTCATTCAAATAATCAATAACTAATTCTTTATCCTTAACATTAAGCTGATGCATATAATCATCAAGTATCAAAATATCAGGAACTTCCATAATCGAAGCAGCAATCATAACTTTCTGTCTTTCACTATTACTAATAAGCCTCATATCTCTATACAAAATATTTCTAATACCAAAAACATTACATATATCATTAACCCTTTTCCTTATATATGCATCACTCTTACCTAAATGTACAAGCTCCATAATTAAAACATCATAAACAGTATCCATAGTTATATTATCATCCATCTCACTCAAAATAACACTAACATTCTTACGTATTAAATTAATATTATCATCATCTAAACGATAACCATTAATATTTATATAACCATTATATGAATAAAGACCAGCCAAAATTTTAACCAAAGTACTCTTACCAGAACCATTACCTCCAACAATAGAAACAAAAGTACCTTTTTCAATAGAAAAAGATAACTTATCAAGAATAATAGACCCATTAATAACTTTAGTAACATCATCTAAATTAATAATTTTCGTCATACTGCTCACTTCCTACTAGTATTATAGTGTAAAGTCCTTATTTTTGCAAGAAAAAAAGAATATAACCTAAATTATACTCTTCCATCAATTAAATTAATATTATCTAATAATATTCCTGTTCCTTCTGCTACACAAGTAAGAGGACTTTCAGCTATAAATACAGGTACTTTCAACTCTTGAGATAAAAGTTGACTAAAACCATCAACCATACAACCTCCACCAGTCAAAACTATACCTTTATCTATAATATCAGCAGAAAGTTCAGGTGGAGTTTGCTCCAATATCCCCTTAGCAGCATGAACAATAGTATAAATACTCTCTCTTAAAGCTTCCTCAACCTCATCACTAGTAATAGTAACAGAATGTGGAAGACCAGTAACCAAATCTCTACCCCTAACTTCCATTTTTTCATTTCTAGACCCAGGAAAAACAGTTCCAATAGTTATCTTAATATCCTCAGCAGTCCTATCTCCAACCAAAAGCTTATATTTATCTTTAATATATTTAACTATATCATTATCAAAAGCATTACCAGCTATCCTAATAGAGGAACTATTAACAATTCCTCCTAAAGAAAGTATTGCAATATCAGTAGTACCACCACCAATATCTATAACCATATTACCACTAGGTTTCGAAATATCCATACCAGCCCCAATAGCAGCAACCTTAGGTTCCTCTTCCAAAAACACTTTCTTAGCACCAGTTCTCTCAGCCGCTTCAACAATAGCATTCTTTTCTACTTGAGTGATATTAGATGGACAACAAATTAATATTCTAGGACGGGAAAAGAAACTCTTACCATTAACTTTTTTAATAAAATAATTAAGCATAACCTCCGTTGTTTCAAAATCTGCAATAACTCCATCTTTCATCGGTCTTATAGCATGTACTTTACCAGGAGTTCTACCTAACATTTCACGCGCTTCAGTACCAACAGCCAAAGGTTTCTTTGTATCCATATCAATAGCAACAACACTAGGTTCGTCTAAAACTATACCTTGTCCCTTAATATATATAAGTACATTTGCTGTTCCCAAATCTATTCCAATGTCTTTATTAAACATAATATCACCATCCTAACCATTATTTTATCACATATTATACCTTTTGAATACTATTAATTTGCATTTTTTTCCAAAAATTTTTTTCTAGTTGACTCCCCACCTCTAATATGTCTAATATCAGAATGATATTTTAAAATACTAGAAACATCACTATACAAATTTTCATCTATTTGTAAAAGTCTATCTCTAAGATCTTTATGAACTGTACTCTTACTAACTCCAAAAACAAGAGCCATCTCTCTAATAGTATTACCCGTAGAAACTATATACTTAGCTTCTTCGATTACTCTATTTACAATTTTTTTATCCATATTTCTCCCCTTTATAATAATATATTATGTTAAGTAAACTTCTATGAAAAAAAGTGGATAATACCACTTAATTAAGTTCACTAGTAAGTTTTCCATAATAATCATCAGGGTTTACAACATTACCTTTATAATACAGTTCAAAGTGTAAGTGATTTCCTAAATCACGACTAATATTATTCTCACCACTAACACCTATTATAGCCCCTTGCCCTATATTATCATTAACTTTAAAATCAACAGTTCCCATACTTTGATATACACTAACTAAATCATTACTATGTTTAATCTTTACAGTCTTACCCATAATTTCATCGTCAACTATCTCAATAATAACACCATCAAGAATACTTACAACCTCAAACTCAGCATCACTAGCATAATCTATACCAGAATTTTGCATATAAGTATCTCCATAGTAAAGTATAGATTCTTCTTGACTAGCATTATCAGCTTGATAATCATAATAATTCTTAACTACCTTTACACTTTCATTTACATAAGGTTTAATTATTTGAGGTTCTGTATTAACAACTGGCATATCATTAGTAACATCAGTATCTTCACTAACAACATCTTCTACTTCCTCTACCTCAGTAACATCCTCACTTTTAAACACAACATTATTAATAATTTTTTCTATAAAATAAACACTAGTAAGAAGCATAGCAAGAGACAAAATATAAACTGCTGGCACCACAAATGGTTTTAACTTTCTTTTTTTCATCTTTTTCACCTCTACTCTAATTATTTACGAGTATTGGCATTTTTATACACTAATTTTCAATTTTTTTTAATTTTGTACCAGTATAATAATGAGCAAGTATTTCATCATATTTATATCCAGCCTTTGCCATTCCATAAGCACCATATTGACTCATCCCTACACCATGTCCATATCCTTTAGTTTTAATAATAACTTCATCACCATCTTGTACCATAGAAAAATCTGTAGACCTAATCTTAAGTTTATTATAAACATCTCTTCCCGTAAACTTAACTCCATTAATTTTCAAACTAATAATCCTGTTACTAGAACTTCTTTCCAATACTTCAACTTCTAATTTATCACTATCATCAAGTCCCAATTTCGATAACACTTCATCTAAACTAAACTTAGAAGTATAATTAAAAGTACTTGAAACTTTCTCATCCCAACTAGAATCAACACTCTGAAGATAAGGAACATTCTCAGAAAAAACAACCTGACTATCCTCAGTATAACCATTACTAGTTGAAAAAAACATTGTATTAGCAACTTCCCCATTATATTCCAAATACTCCATAGAAGTCTCATTAACAGCCTCTCTTACTTTATTAATATAACTAACATAATTACTCCCCCACTTTTCCTTTAAATCATCATCATCTAAATAAACTTGATTACTAGTAGTATCAAGAACATCATAGCTACCATTTTTATTATTATTAATTTTCTTTAAAGCATAACTCCTACTAGCAACCGCCTGTGCTTTCAAAGCCTCAATATCAAAACTAACAGGCATTTCACCACCAACAACCCCAACAACATATTCTTCCAATCTAATACTATCAAGTCTATTCTTATCAACTCTCTTAACCCTAATCAAAATATTAGAAACATAATCTAACTTAATTTCCACCTCATCTAATATTTTAACCTCTTTATTAAAAAAAATAACAACAAAAAAAGGAATAATTAATACTACTACGGTGATTATTATTAATTTTCTCATAATTACCTCAGCTTTCAATTAAATACTCCCAAAAAATCATTAACAAAATTTACAACCAAATAAGAAGTCCCCATCACAAGAAACATATACATTATTCTAGCCTGATAATAATTGCTTCTACCTTTTTTAAAAATACTATTTATATTAACACTATCAAAACTATAAACTACTATTGGAATAATTAATATATAAAGAACTAACTTAACCATTCTTCTCCCTATCTTTTATCATCTTATTTCTCTTAGCATACTTACTATCACTAGAAAATTCAGTTAACAAAAATTTATCTACAATAGCTGTAGCTTGTTCTTCATCCATATCAGCACTAAAAGCAATAGCATTAGCATTATTATGCTGACGACACAAAACAGCCTCACTAATATTACTAACTTTAGCACAATATACACCACGAACTTTATTAAGAGCTATACTCATACCAATACCAGTACCACATATAGCAATCCCCTTATTAACATGCTTCTTTACAATACCATCACCAAGTTTAAAAGCAAACACTGGAAAATCCACTGACTCATCACTATCCGTACCATAATCAATAACCTCATACCCAGCATGTTCTAAATATTCTACTAAAGCCTTTTTCATATAAAAACCTCTATGATCACTACATATACCAATCTTCATTTATACCACTCTCCTACTCCTATAATAATTTATTTTCCAAAACATGTCAACACTATCCCAAATTATTTATAAAAGAAAAAGAAACAATTATTTTGCCTCTTTATCAAAACCATATTTTTTATTAAATCTCTCTACTCGTCCTTTTCTACCACCAAGTTTTTGCTCACCAGTATAAAATGGATGACATTTATTACATACCTCTACACTAATAGAAGGAATAGTAGACATAGTCTTAAATGTATTACCACAAGCACAAGTAACAGTAGATTCTACATATTCTACATGAGTATTTTTCTTCATATTAATCTTCTCCCTTCGCCATGACTAAAAAGTCATAGATAATAAATTACAACAAGTATTATAACAATTATTTTATCTTTAGTCAACTATTTTTATATCAGCACCAACTCTATTTAATTTACCAACAATATCATCATATCCTCTTAATATATAAGAAATATTATCAATAATAGTCTCACCCTCAGCTATAAGACCACAAATAACCATAGAAGCCCCACCTCTCAAATCAGTAGCCGAAACCTCTTTACCAACTAATTTACTACTACCATATATAGTGGCAACCTTATTATCACTACTAACCTCAATAGACGCTCCCATCTTTATTGTATCAGCAACATTCTGAAATCTATTTTCCCAAATAGTCTCCTCTATATGACTAATTCCTTCACAACTAACCAAAAAAGGCGTCATAGGTTGCTGTAAATCAGTTGGAAACCCAGGATAAACCATAGTCTTAATATCTATCCCCTTATACTCTCCAACATCAGCAACAGAAATATAATCATCACCTATCTCTAAATTAACACCTGCTTCTTCTAACTTACTAGTTAAACTCTCTATATGAAGAGGATCAAGATTACTAACCTTCAAATTCTTTCCTAACAAAGAAGCAATTATAACATAAGTACCAGCCTCAATCATATCAGGAACAACATTATGTTTAGTAGCATGTAAATGATCTACACCAATAATTTCTATTCTACCAGTACCAATACCCGATATACAAGCCCCCATACTATTAAGAAAATTACAAACATCTATAACATGAGGTTCTTTAGCAGCATTATCAATAACAGTCTTACCACGAGCCTTAACAGCTGCTAAAATAATATTAATAGTAGCCCCAACACTAGGAAAATCTAAAAATATCTCAGCACCAACTAACTCATCAGCATCAATTATAACACGCCCATCATCCTCACGAACAACAGCCCCTAACTTCTCAAATCCTTTAAGATGTAAATTAATAGGCCTCTCCCCAATAGAACATCCACCAGGAAAACACATATCAACATGCTTATACTTTCCCAAAATAGCACCCATAAAGTAATAAGATGCACGTAACTTACCTGACATACTACAAGGAATAAACTTATTATCTATCTTAGTATCATTAAATACAATACTATGTTTACCTCTCTCTACCTTAACTCCCAAATAATCAAGAATTTCCTCCAAAGCATCTATATCACTAATATCAGGAACATTATTAATTTCTACAGTCTCATCACATAAAATAGAAGCAGGTATAAGTGCAACAGCACTATTCTTAGCACCATCTACAACAATTTCTCCACTAAGTCTCCTGCCTCCCACAATCTTTAATTTAGGCATATTACTCCTCCTACCTTATTATATTTAAATAAAAAAAATCAGCCACTCAAATTAACTGTTATTATATTAAAATAAAAAAATAATAAAGTCAATAGTTTTTTTGAATTTATAAAATTAAAAAAATTAACCATAAATAAACTATTTATACATGCAAAACGCCCTACAACTAAATATATAGCTAGGGCGTAACCGTTATAAATAAACTATCTTTTGTAAGCCTTTGCATAAACAAGTCTATGAGAAGAAGTATTAACAATATCCCCATCATTTATAACACCAGCTTCTATAACATTCCAAGAATTAGGAACAAATATATGATCAACTGTTTTTTTAGAATCATCACCATACCAAGTATAATCATCAATAGGTACTCTTTTTACCAAAGAAGCAATAGAATCCATAAATTCATTAAAATGTTCATCTTTAAGTTCCATATTAAAATTACCGGTTATAAATACTGGAGCAATCTTAGAATATTCAAACAATATTTTTTTAATAGCTTTAAGTTGTTTCTTTTGCACATCCTTATCTATATAATCTAAATGCGTATTAATAATCCCAACAGCACTAACAAAATCATTACCAACAAGTGCAAAAGTAGCAATTCTAGGCATATTATGACCTATTCTAATATTTTTAATATTAGGAAGCCATGGCAAATTCCAAGTTTGCCCATATAAAACTTTTTCTTTAGATATTATATTATTCCCCTCATTATATGGAATATTCTTAAATATACCATCACCATATCTATAATTACCTTCAATATAATAATCCTTAAGTTCTTCCCCCAAATTATACTCATACTTTTTTGTCAACTCTTGTAAACCTAGCATATCAATATCCACATCTTTTATTACCTCACTAACAACTTTAGCATTAGAAGTTCCATCTTCTCTTATGCCACCTTTTCTATTAACCTTAGTATCTTTAACATCAAAACTACCAACTGTTATAATATTATCCACAACAATCACTCCTTCTTAAGGACTATATTATACACTCATAAATACCAACTGTCAACAAAAAGTTACTTTCTAATTAATTAAAATTATATATTTCAATATACCATAAAAAATATACTTTATACTATCTAAATACATAATAAATAGCTAAAATAATCAACATACCTCCACCACCTATAGTAGCAATCTTACCAAACTTATTACTAAGTTTATTACCAAGTTTCAAACCAATAAAAGTAAAAAATCCACTACAAATCATAAATATACTAGATACTTCTAAAAAATTATCATTAATAGCCTTAAGCCCAATACCAGTAGTCAAACTATCAAGACTAACAGAAAAACCAAACAAAATTAATCCCCACATACTAAGAAGAATCTTTACGTCACTCTCTTTAATACTAGATATAATCATCTCTAAACCAATAATACTAAAGATAATACCAACAACAATATTAATATTAAATACAAAATAAACAAGTAAAAAGTTCCCTATATTAAGACCTAACAAAGGCATAAAAAAATGAAATAGACCCACTATTATAGTTAACATTATTTCATTTTTTTTACCTATATTCTGTGTACCATATATTAAAGATAAAGAAAAAGCATCCATAGATAAACTAATACCAACAAGTAAAGTCGTAAAAAAAATATCCATAACATTATCACCTAATAAATAATATTATGAATATCTAATTATAATAACTAGAATATTTTATCAATAACTTCCCCAACTAAAGTCTTATATTCAACTTCACCAGTATCATTCTCATCAGCTTCTAATAAACATAAAGGAGGAAACAAAACACACCACCAATTATCTCCTTGAGCCTCTCCTATATATACTACTAAAGACTCATAATCACCTTCATTATATATAACTCCCTTATAAGCCTTATTTGGAAAATGATTCTCTCCAAAATTAATAGTAAAATCCATGTCATAACCATTATCTTCAAACATTTTCTTAATATCACGATTAAGCTCATCTTGAGAATCTTCTATAATATCCCTAGCCTTATCAACATCAACAATACCATTTAATTTAAAAGTCATATAATTACTAACGTAATTCTTTACTTTCTCTTTCATATTTTGATCAACAACACTATTACTATTAGGAACCACCCTAACCCTAATAGCATCACCAGGAATAATAACCTCAGCATTAACATTAATATATACAAATATAGAAATAATTATTATCGCTATAACAAATATAGTCTTCTTCATTAACATCACCCTTTCAACTACATAATGGGTAATTATTTTTAATATTATACAATTATTTCTATTTTATTAATTAAATTGTTATTCCAAATCTTCTAACACTTCAAACTTTAACTCTTGCATATCATTAATTAGTTCTTTATCATTTTCTAATTCTATATGAGCATCAATTTTTTTAATAGCCTTATCATAATCATATTCTAACAAATATAACCTAAACAAATAATTATATACGTCTAACTTATAGCCACAATAAGTATTTAATTTTTCTAAAAAAAAATCAATACCTTCGCTAACTTTATTAGAAAGATCATATAACCAACAAGATCTATCTAAAAACATTCTCTCCTTATCATCATTAAAAGAAAAATTATCATAAAATAAATTAACTATATCATCTAATTTAGTCAAATATTTCTTCTTATCAACAAAAATATAATCAATTAATATATCAGTATAAACCTCAAAAAAATCATATAAACTATAATGAATACTAACCTTATCATCATATTCATCTATATCCTTAAAATCATTTTCTAAAATAACATCCTTAATTAAATCATAAGCATCAGATAAATTTTTAAAATCCATCTGTTTTTCAACATCTTTGTTTCTTTTAATAAATAAAGGAATTTCCTTTCTTTTTAACCCTTTATACACACATTCATCTATTCTTATATACTTCTCATCAAAAAAACTATAAAAATCAACTTCATCTTTATTATTATTTTTCTTAGGATACCTATCCCAAGAACTATCTATATATTTTTGATATGACAATGTAAAATCATTCTTATTTAAACAACATTTTTTATATTTCTTACCAGAACCGCAAGGACAAGGATCATTTCTTCCAACCTTAACATTATATTTCAAACTATCTTTAACCTCATCAGAAAGTTTATCAATTAATTTATCAGTAACCCTATCAAGATCAATCTCTGAATAATTATTTTTCTCAAAACAAGCCCACCATGACATATACTTCTCTACACTATCTACAATCTCATAATTATCTTTTAAATGATTATAATCAAAAATATTATCTATAAAATTATCGTATCCTCCACTATAACTATAATCAATAACATCACTTTTAAATAATAATTTAACATCATCTATCATTTCAAACAAATGGGCATCAACAATTATATTAAGTATTTCATTATAAATTCCATCATATTCATAATCATATAGTTTAATTAAATATCTCAAATATTTAATTAAACTTTCCCTTCTAACCATATCATGAACAAAAAAACACGTATAACAACTTAAAAATCTATTCCTAACATAATCATCAAGTTTCTTATTTTCAATAAGTTCATTTAATAATTTAAAATTACCATCAAAAACACTAACAACAACAGCAGGAATTTTATCCAAAACACCCGCACCATAAAAATTAAAAGCATTCTCTACATTATCTTTATTAAACAAATCAATCAGTACAGGAAATAACTCCTGACATTTAAACTCCGCTAACAAAAAACAAGCATAATCTACTACTAAAGGAACATATTCTAACTTATTATCATCAATATCTTTACTAATTTTCTTAAGCTCTTTTAATAAATATTTACTAGCTTCCTTTCTATTCTTCCTTAACTCATCTAAAATATCTTTTTTAAATACACCATCTTCATTATATAACTCTTTTATTAATTCTTTCATACAAACTCCTTACTACAATATTATTCTATATAAAATACGTAATCCTTCATCAATACTACTTTAACATTTATAAAACAAAAAAAAATCAATCATTTTATCATTTTACAGAAAAAAAGAATAAATTTTTTTATCAAATTTTATCTATTTTTATTAATTTAATTTATTTTACTCTTTTTTTCTGCAAAAATACTACTAACTTAAAATTAATTTTTATTACTTTATACAAAATACTGCATACAAAGGAACTGATTTTATATTATTCTCAAAACCAAAATTCTTACTAGACACCCTAATAGCATAACTAGGATTATATTTTTTCATATAAACATTTAAACATTTAGATTTAATATTATCACTTGCTTTTACTTCAATAGGAATAACACCATCTTTATTAGTTATTAAAAAATCAATCTCAGCTGTATTACCACTAGTCCAATAATTTAAAAATAACTTATTAGCAACAAAAGTCTGAGCAACATAATTCTCTACAATAGCACCTTTAAATCTAAATGATTTATCTAACATTATATCATTAAAAAAAATACCACTAATACTACACAAAAGACCAACATCAGACATATATACTTTAAAAATACTTTCATCTTGATAAACCTTAAGAGGAATATCAACAGTCTTAACATTATTACATATATAAATCATGTTACTAGATTCCAACCACTGAATAGCTGTTACATATTTTCTTTTATTACTCTTATCATCTATCTTAGAATATTGAAACTTCTTGTTTTCTTTAGCTAATTGATAAGAAATATTTTTATATACCTTTTCTATTTTTATTCCCTCAGCACTATTATAAACATACTTATTCATATCAGCAACATACATTTCTATAATTAAACTTAAAATATTCTTATCAAATTTCATTATATCTAAATCATTACTAATAATGTTTAAAACAGCTTCCGGCATACCACCAACATATAAATAAATCCTATACAACTCTAACAATTTTAAATGAACAACTTCTTCCATCTTCTTATTATTTAAATAGCAATATTCTATTTCTTTTATTATATCTCCTTTACCAATTGCCACTAAAAACTCAGAAAAATCCATAGGATACATATATTCTATAAATACTTTACCAACTGGAAAAGAAGAATGAAATCTATTTATTTTTACACCAAGTAAACTTCCAGCTACTATAACATTATATCCTACATTAGACTCACACATATATTTCAAAGATGAAATAAACTCTTCACTTTCCTGTACCTCATCAACAAAAAAAATAGTATCATCAGAATCCAATTTTTTACCAATAATCCATTCCATTTTCTTTATCTTATCAGAAATAGAAATATCTTCTTTATATAATTTTACAATATCCCTACGATCCAATAAATTTATATAAATATAATTTTTAAAATTATCTCTACAAAATTTATCTATCGTATAAGTCTTACCTATTTGTCTAACCCCTACTACCATCATAGGCTTTTTCATACCATCAGACTTCCATTTTAATAAGATATCTTCAAATTTTCTCTTCATAAATATCCCCTTTCTTTAAAATTAATTATACATTAAATATATATTTTCTTCAATAAAATGCACGTTTTTGCCACATAAAATTATACAAAAACGCATATTTTTCCCACTTATCTTAAATTTATCTCCCCTTACGCCTTTGAGACTTATAAACAAATCTAACTAAAACACGATCAGGAACAAACTTTGAAATAACTCTAAGAGCCTTAATATTAAATCCTGGAACAATTATAAACTTATTTTTAAACATAGAATCAATAGCATATTTTCCAACATAATCACTATCCAACCCCTTAAGACTAAAACTAACTCCTGCAACATCATCAAAATTAGTCTTAACAGGACCAGGACATAAAACACTAATCCTTACATTAGATTTTTTTCTTCTAAGTTCCTCCCTAATACTCTGACTAAGTCTTAAAACATAATTCTTAGTAGCATAATAAGTATCCATCAAAGTACCATACATAAAACCAGCAATAC
>ERZ1643249.3191-NODE-3191-length-14601-cov-6.766740_pt1 | contig 14601 bp, 13 predicted proteins | sample MGYA00579263_ERZ1643249 | MGnify/ENA primary metagenome ERZ1643249 (study PRJEB29033, sample SAMEA4952264) | chicken gut metagenome | biome: Broiler Chicken; feature: Gastrointestinal Tract; material: Caecum | place: Ireland | collected 2018 | study: Broiler...
CGGAGGCGGTGGGCGAGCAGCTCACCTGCGTGTTCGTGGACCACGGCCTCATGCGCAAGAACGAGGGCGACGAGGTGGAGGCCGCTTTCTCCAAGTGGGCCATGAACTTCGTCCGGGTGGACGCTGAGTCCCGCTTCCTGGCCAAGCTGGCTGGTGTGGAAGAGCCCGAGCACAAGCGTAAGATCATCGGCGAGGAGTTCATCCGTGTCTTCGAGGAAGAGGCCAAGAAGATCGGCGCCGTGGACTTCCTGGCTCAGGGTACCATCTATCCCGATGTCATCGAGTCCGGCGCTGGCGATGCCGCCGTCATCAAGAGCCCCCACAACGTGGGCGGCCTGCCCGACTACGTGGACTTTAAGGAGATTTTGGAGCCCCTGCGCCTGCTGTTCAAGGACGAGGTGCGCCAGCTGGGCCGTGAGCTCCAGCTGCCTGAGTACCTGGTCAGCCGTCAGCCCTTCCCCGGTCCCGGTCTGGCTATCCGGGTCATCGGCGACCTGACCAAGGAGAAGCTGGACACCCTGCGGGATGCCGATGCCATCTACCGGGAGGAGATCGCCGCCGCCGGGGAGGACAAGAACATCAACCAGTACTTTGCTGTGTTGACCAACACCCGTTCCGTGGGCGTTATGGGCGACGGCCGCACCTACGACTACACCCTGGCCCTGCGGGCTGTCACCACCAGCGACTTTATGACCGCGGACTGGGCCCGCATCCCCTACGACCTGCTGGACAAGATCAGCGTCCGCATCGTCAACGAGGTGCCCGGCATCAACCGTATTTGCTACGACATCACTTCTAAGCCTCCTGCCACTATTGAGTGGGAATAATTAGAAGTAAATAGAACCACAAAGGGACCGCTCGATGGAGAATCGGGCGGTCCTTTTCCTGCCTTGCCTATGGGGAGCAAAGTCCCATTTGTGGCCCTCTGATTGGGCAATCCCGCATTGAATGTGCTGGGGAAATTTAGTATAATATATCCATTAACTTTGAAATCGAGGACCGATGTTATGATAACTGGAGCCATTAAAAATAAAGTGGATAAGATTTGGACGGATATCTGGGCTGGCGGTATCACCAACCCCATCACCGTCATTGAACAGCTCACCTACCTGATGTTCATCCGCTCCCTGGACGAGAAGGAGCTGGAGCGGGAGGAGTTCGAGAACCTCACCGGGGAGCACATGGACAAGATTTTCCCCCAGTCCCCGGCGGGCCAGGCCATGCGGTGGAGCAAGTTCAAGAACCGGGACCCCCGGGACATGTTCGATATCATTTCCCAGCGGGTCTTTCCTGCCATTAAGAACATGCGCAGTGGAAAACTCCCTGACTTCCAGGAGGACGGCACCATGGTGGAGGTGGACGCCCAGAGCGGGGGAGAGGGGCAGGAGGACACCGCCTTCGCCCGCTATATGGACAGCGCCATGTTTCTCATTCCCACCCCCCAGGTGCTGCAAAAGATCATCACCGGATTGGACGAACTCTATGAGCACGACATTGCGGAGCGGGACATGCAGGGGGACCTGTACGAGTACATGCTCAGTAAGCTCAGCACTGCCGGGGCCAACGGCCAATTCCGCACCCCCAAGCACATCCGGGACATGATGGTGGAGCTGTTGCAGCCCACCCCCGATGATGCCATCTGTGACCCCGCCTGTGGCACCGCTGGCTTCCTGGTCTCGGCGGCCCAGTACATCCGGGACCACTACGAGGACACCATGACCGAGGAGCAGTGGGCCCACTTTGCCGGGGACTGCTTCACGGGCTTTGATACCGACCCCACCATGCTGCGCATCTCCGCCATGAACCTGATGCTCCACTCCATCAGCCACCCGGATATCTCCTATCAGGACAGCGTGTCCAAGCAAAACCAGATCAGCGAGCGGTACACCCTCTGTCTGGCCAATCCGCCCTTCAAGGGGACGGTGGACGCCGAGAGCATCAACGACGATTTGAAGGCGGTTACCAACACCAAAAAGACCGAGCTTCTGTTCCTGGCGCTCTTCCTGCGCATGTTGAAGAAGGGGGGGCGGTGCGCCTGTATCGTCCCCGACGGGGTGCTGTTCGGCTCCTCCAAGGCCCACAAGGCCATCCGCAAGGAGTTGGTGGAGAACCACCAGCTTCAGGCGGTGATTTCCATGCCTTCCGGCGTGTTCAAGCCCTACGCCGGAGTGTCCACGGCGGTGCTGGTGTTCACCAAGACCGGAGCGGGTGGAACCGACAAGGTGTGGTTTTACGACATGAAGGCGGACGGCTATTCCCTGGACGACAAGCGCAGCCCGGTGGAGGAAAACGACATTCCCGACATCATCGCTCGATTCCACAACCTGGAGGGAGAGCAGAAGCGGGAGCGCACCCAGCAGAGCTTTTTTGTGCCCCGTGAGGAAATTGCCCAAAACGACTATGACCTGTCCATCAACAAGTATAAGAAGGTGGAGTATGTCCCCGTGGAGTACCCCTCTACCGCTGAGATCATGGCAGACCTGCATGAGCTGGAGCTGGAGATCACCGCAGAGCTGGCGGAGTTGGAGGAGATGCTGTGATGGCGAGATTGGGAGATGTTTGTACCATTTCCAGCAGTAATGTGTCAATGCTCGATGATAAGGTTTGGCTTTTAAATCTTGATATGGTAGAGCAACAGACTGGAAATATTATTTCATATAACTATGTAGGAAATGATGAATTGAATGGATCAATTATCCAATTTGATACGACTAATGTGCTATATTCCAAGCTGAGACCAAATCTCAATAAAGTGGTGATACCAGATCGAGGTGGTTTTGCAACTTCGGAAATGTTACCGCTAAAGCCAAATGGTAATGTCCTTAGCCGAGAGTATTTAGCTGCTTATTTGCGCTCTGATGCGTTTGTTTCCTGGGCTGTATCCAAAACAGCCGGTGCAAAAATGCCACGGCTAGGGACAAAAGTTTTACTAGATAAAGAAATCCCGATTCCACCGTTAGAAGAACAGCGCAAGATTGCGGAACAGCTTGACAAGGTCAGCGACCTAATTGCCAAACGTCGGGCACAGCTGGACAAGTTGGATTTACTTGTAAAGGCCAGGTTTGTGGAGATGTTTTGTGAGGAGAGGGCCACAGAAAACTGGCCAGTTGTTACAATAGCTGATATATCCACAGATATGCGCACAGGCCCCTTTGGCAGTGCATTACGTCATAGCGAGTTTGTTGAGAGTGGTGTTTTTGTACTTGGAATTGATAACGCAGTGGAGAATAGATTTTCATACAGCCGTATGAGATATATAACTGAGGAAAAATATCAACAGCTGAAACGATATACAGTAAAACCCGGTGATGTAATTATAACAATAATGGGAACGGTGGGACGCTCGGCTGTGATTCCTGAAGATATTCCCAAAGCTATAAACACAAAGCATCTTGCATGTCTTACAATTGATAAAACCAGGGCGCTTCCCACATTTGTTTGTTGTGCATTTCAAATGCATCCAGATATAAGAAGACAACTTACTAGACAGGTCAAGGGTGCAATTATGGATGGATTAAACTTGACAATCATAAAAAAAATATCTTTAAAGTTGCCTTCTATGGACAGACAGAATGATTTTTGTAAATTTGTGGAGCAAACAGAGCAAATAAAAAACAGCATTAGTCATAGCCTGGATAAACTGGAGATGTTGAAAAAGGCACTGATGCAGAAGTATTTTGGTTAAAAAGGAAAATATATATGCATATTACTTATTTAATCGGAAATGGTTTTGATTTGTCATGTGGTTTGGAAACAAGGTATACAAACGTATATGATAAATACTGTTATACACTTTCACCAAATGACAATATAAGCGAATTCAAAAAAACAATACTGAAAAATAATTATGAAAACTGGACTGATTTTGAAATGGCTTTACCTGGATTTGGGAAAAAGCTAAATGACTTTGAAAAGTTCAGCGAGTGTATTCTTGATTTCACAGCATTTTTGGAAGATTATTTGAAGGAACAGGAGAGCATGATAGATATTAACCAAAACAAGAATACATTAGCCAGTAAAATAAGGGACTACATATACCATGTCGATAGATATTGCCTACAAGCCTCAGAAGCAGCGCTAGGCAGTATGATTCAACGAGGCAACGAACATACAATTTGTAATTTTGTTACTTTCAATTATACGGATACCCTTGAGAAGTGCCTATCAACAGTAAGTAAAAGCATTGCTAAAAATTCACAGTATTTGTACCAGTATAACAATCCCATACATGTACATGGTGTTTTATATAATGGAATCTTACTAGGGCTAGATAATGAAAAATTCTATAAAGATATACCTTGCGATGACGCGAGAAAGCTTCGTAATTTAATTGATAAAGTTTATATAAATAGCCGCTACTCAAATATAACCAATCAGATACTAAAAATTATAAAAGAAAGCAATATTATTGTAATTTTCGGATGGAGTATGGGTGAGAGTGATTCCTTCTGGGTTGAGAACGTAAAGAAAATCTTTTCTGGAAAACCCGATATGCATTTAGTTTATGTTCCATATTATTCCACAGCTGTAAATAAAAGATTTAGAAATCAATCATTAAACCGAGAAGATGAGCAAAAAGATTTTATTATGAAAAAATTTGACTTATCTGAGAATCAACGAGGCAGAGTTCATATAGTTACGGATACTGAATATATGAAATTGGATTTTTTAGCAAAAGGAAACAATAAATTAATTACTGCGTGAGAGGTGATTCACCATGTCCAACTTCACATACCTAGCCCAACAAAACGCCTACGCCCTCTTTGCCCCCGCCTGCCTGGAAGCGGAGAACATCTATGCCACCTCTCCCGCCCTGTGCGCTGTGGGCTGCCGCAAGGCCTTGGAGCTGGCGGTGAAGTGGGTCTATGCCGCCGACACCTCCATGCAGATGCCCTATCGGGACAATCTGCAATCCCTCTTACACGAGCCGTCCTTCCGCTTTGCGGTGGATTACCAGACCTGGGGCAAACTGCCCTACATCGTCAGGCTGGGCAATCTGGCGGTACATACCCAGCGCAGTGTGTCCAAGAGTGACGCTCTGGCCTCCTTACAGGCTCTCTTTGAGTTTATCCAGTGGCTGGACTATTGTTATGGGGCGGACTATGAAGAGCGCACCTTTGACCCCGCCCAAATCCCGGCGGAGAAGCAAGCGGTGGACGAGGCCAAGCTGCGCCAGCAAGAGAGCCTGTTGAACGAGAAAGAGGCGGAGATTCAGGCCCTGCGGCAGCAGGTGTCCCAGCTCTCCGCCCAGTACACTGCCCAGAAGGAGCAGCACAAGCAGCAGCGCACCTTTACCCCCGACGACCTCACCGAGTTTGAGACCCGGAAGAAGTTCATTGACGTGGACTTGAAGGAGATGGGCTGGCAGTTTGACGGCCCCGAGGCGGACATACAAGAGGAGTACCCCGTGGAAAACATGGCGGGGGTGGTGGGCCAGCCTGGCTTTGTCGACTATGTGCTCTTTGGAAAGGACGGCCTGCCTCTGGCGGTCATCGAGGCCAAGCGCACCAGCCGAGACCCCAACGATGGACGCACCCAGGCGGTGAAATATGCCGACTGTCTGGAACGCAAGTTTGGACGCCGCCCCATGATGTTCACCACCAACGGCTTTGAGACCTATTTCTGGGACGATGCCACCGGGCCCCAGCGTCCGGTGAGCGGGATATTCAGCCGGGAGGACCTGCAAAAGCTCATGAACCGCCGCACCCAGCGGCTCAAGCTGGAGACGGTGGCCATTGACGACAAGATCACCGACCGCTACTACCAGAAAGAGGCCATTCGGGCGGTGTGCCAGCAGCTGGAACAGGGATTCCGCAAGCATCTGCTGGTGATGGCCACCGGGACGGGCAAGACCCGCACCGCCTCCAGCCTCACCGATGTCTTGAGCCGGGGCAACTATGTGACCAACATTCTGTTTCTGGCCGACCGCACCGCCTTGGTCAGGCAGGCCAAGGACGATTTCAAAAACTATCTGCCCCACATGTCCCTGTGTAATCTGTGCTCCAACAAGGACGACCGACAGGCCCGCATCGTCTTTTCCACCTATCCCACCATGCTCAACGCCATTGACGAGGCCCGGACCCGGGACGGGAAACGCCTGTTTACCCCCGCCCACTTTGACCTCATCATCATTGACGAGAGCCACCGCAGTATTTTCAAGAAATACCGGGCCATTTTCCAGTACTTTGACGCCATTCTGGTGGGCCTTACCGCCACGCCCAAGACTGACGTGGACCGGAACACTTACGAATTTTTCGAGATGGAGCACCGGGTGCCCACCTATGCCTATGACTATGAGACCGCCGTCTATCAGGACCATGTGCTGGTGCCGTATTACAACTACGAGGTGACCACCAAGTTTTTGGAAGAGGGCATAGTCTACGATGACCTGTCCCCGGAGGACCAGGAGCGGTACGAGGAGGACTTTGACGAGGACGGGGACGTGCCCGACTTCATCCCCTCGGCGGCGCTGAATGAGTTCGTATTCAATGAAATCACCGTGGACACGGTGCTCCAGGACCTCATGGAGCGGGGCATCCATGTGGCGGGCGGGGACCGCCTGGGCAAAACCATCATCTTTGCCCAGAACAAACGCCATGCGGAGTTTATTGTCCAGCGGTTCAATACGCTCTACCCCCAGTACAACGGCACCTTTGCCCAGCGGGTGGTGTGTGACGACTCCTATGCCCAGACCGTCATTGACGACTTTAAAATCCCCGACAAGGCCCCCCACATTGCGGTGTCCGTGGACATGATGGACACGGGCATTGACGTGCCCCAGTGCGTGAATCTGGTGTTCTTTAAGAAGGTGCGCTCCAAGGCCAAGTTCTGGCAGATGATTGGACGGGGCACCCGGCTTTGCAAGGGCCTGACCTGCACCGATCAGGTGGACGGGGAGTACACGGACAAGCGGCGGTTTCTCATTTTCGACTACTGCGGGAATTTTGAGTATTTCCGCCAGCACAAAGAGGGCTATGAGGCCCGGGAGACCAAGTCCCTCTCGGAAAACATCTTCGGCAAGCAAATTCGGCTGATTATGGCCTTGCAGGGCTCTGACTTTACCGGGGAGGACTTCCAGGCGTGGCGGGAAAACCTGGTTTCCACCTGCCACGGGCAAGTGGTGGCCTTAAAGGATGAATTAATCTCGGTGAAGCTGCACCGTCAGTATGTGGACAAGTACCGCAATCGGGACGTGTTCACCTGCCTGAGTGATGAGGCAAAGGGAGAGCTGGAGCGGGAGATTGCGCCGCTGGTGTACAACCCGGATACGGACGAGCTGGCCAAGCGGTTTGACAACTTCATGTATGGGCTGATGCTGGCCCAGTTGGAACAGCTGCCCTCGCTGCGCCATGCCCAGCGGCAGCTCCGGGACACTGCCGCCCTGCTGGAGCGCAAGGCCACCATCCCCCAGGTGAAGGACAAGCTGCCCCTTTTGAAAGAGGTGCAGACAGAGGCCTTTTGGGAGGCGGGTGACCTGCTCCTGCTGGAGCGGGTGCGGCAGGAGCTGCGGGGCCTGATGCAGTTTTTGGACCAGAGCCAGGGCAAAGGGCCTGTGGTCACCCGCCTCACCGACCCTGTGACTGAGTGTCAGGAGGGGATGGAGCTGGAGGCGGCCTACGATTTCCAGGACTACCGGGCCAAGGTCAACCGCTACATCAACGAGCACGGGGACACCATGGCCATTTACAAGCTGACCCACAACATTCCCCTGTCCTCCGGCGACTACCAGGAGCTGGAGCATGTGCTCACCTGCGAGCTGGGCAGCCGGGAGGACTACCAGCGGGAATTTGGGGACACTCCCTTTGGACTGCTGGTGCGGAAGATTGCCAAGCTGGACCACCAGGCAGCCATGGACGCCTTTTCCACCTTCATCAATGACCAGTCCTTGAATCAGAAGCAGATTGCCTTTGTCCACAAGGTCATCCGCCATGTGGAGCTCAACGGCTACATGGAGCACGTCTCAGAGCTGACCCGACCGCCCTTTGACAAGCCCATCAGTTTCCTAAAGCTGTTTGACGCCAAAACCCGGATGGCTCTGGTAAAGGCCATTGACGAGGTGAAGGAGAACGCCGTGGACATCATTGCGTGAACAGACAAGCAAACGCCGCCCGATGATTGCAATTCGGGCGGCGTTGCTCATAGAAAAATAGCAGTTGACTTTCTCGATATTCGAGTTATAATGGAGCTGAAAGAACTCGATATTCGAGAAACAGGAGGTGGGACGATGGCCAGAGAGAAATTCAAGACGCTCACCGAGCAGATGTTTTATCTCCTGCTCTGTCTGCACCAGGAGCGCCGTGGCATGGAGATTTTGGAGCGGGTGCAGGAGATGACAGGGGGGCGGGTGCGCATCGGTTCTGGCACCCTCTACGACCTCCTGGAGCTGTTTGTGGAAGAGGGGATGATTCGTCAGACCCGTGTGGAGGGGCGGCGGCGCAGCTATCTCATCACCGACAAGGGGAAGGAGATGCTCCAGCGGGAGTGCCAACGCCTCCGCAGCCAGTTGGACGACTATGACCGTGTGCGCAGAGAGGAGGAAGAACCATGAGACAGACCAGGCGGAGAATGGAGCTATTGTCCTTTTACGACCATACCGGCATTGAGCGGCACCTCACCCGGATGGCCCGGAAGGGCTGGAAGGTGGAGAAGATAAACAATTACTTCTGGACCTACCGGAGAATTGAGCCCCAGGAACTGCAAGTGGCGGTGACCTATTTCCCCAAGGCCTCGGACTTTGACCCATTCCCCTCCGTGGAGCAGCAGACCCTCATTGACTACTGTGGGGAGACGGGCTGGGAACTGGCCTGTACCTGGTTCCAGATGCAGGTGTTTTACAGTGACCGGGAAAACCCTACCCCCATCCACACGGAACCGGAGTTGGAGGTGCGGATCATCCACCAGGCCTGCAAGGCCAACTATCTCCGCGTGCTCTGGTTTTTGCTGGTGCTGGGGCTGATTGGCAGCGTGTTGTATGCCTCTTCGATGATCAGTGACACCCTGCGTATGATGGCAAGTCCCGGGGCCCTTCTGATGGGAACGTGCGGCCTGATGCTGTTTTTGATTGCTGCGGTGGAACTGGTTGCATACTACACCTGGCGGCATCGGGCCAAGCGGGCGGCCCAACAGGGGCTGTTTTTGGACACCCCATCCACGAAAAAGTTCCAGATTGCCATGATGGTGCTGTTGGTGGCAGCCCTGGCTTGGTGGGGCGTGAATTTGGCCCTGGTGGGAAATCCGGTCATGGCCTGGGTCGTCCTATTTGCAACGGTGGGATACGTGTTGCTGATTGCTATGACCCTGGGGGTGAAGAGTCTTCTCAAAGATGTGGGGGTTTCTACCGGAGTCAATCGTGGGTTGACCCTGCTGGCCTGCGTCGTATTTGCCTTTGTGGTGATGGGCGGAGCGGTGAGATTTGGGATATACCTGGCCGCAGGGTCGGAGAGCCCCGAAGACTTGTCTTTTTATGTGGAGACCCCCCTGTATATGACCGACTTGGTGGGAGAACAAGAGGTGTTCTTCTCCAACGCCACCAGCTCAGACCAGTCTCTGCTGCTCCAGCGTCTAAAAGTGGAGTAACTGCCATGGGGGCGGGAAGATGAGACTCCGCAGATGACCTATGAGCGGTACACGGTGTCTGTGCCTGCCCTGTACTCCTTCTGTGTGGGGCAGATGAAGCGGCAGATGCTGATAAAAGCCTATTGGGATGGGGCGATGGTATCCGTGGATGCCACACCCTGGGGGGCAGAGGAGGCCTACCGCCTGGTGGCCAAGGACGGCACCCAGCGCAACGCCTTCCTGCTGTGCCGGGGGAATATCCTGGTGTCTGTGGATATGAGCTGGGAGCCCACAGCGGAGCAGATGGCTTTGGTGGGAGAGAGGCTCCTAAATAGCTAGAAATGTTTGACGGGAGGCCCGTGGGGGCCTCCCGTTTTTTAGATCATATCGCTTTTTAAGTCGTAGCCGTGGTGAAGGGGACCGGAGCCATGGCCCAGGTCCAACATGGCGGACAGAGCCCCGGAGATGTAGGCCTTGGCCCGCTGGATAGACTCCTCCAGGGAGAAGCCTTTGGCCAGATTGGAGGCAATGGCGCTGGACAGGGTGCAGCCGGTGCCGTGGGTGTTGGGGTTTTGGATTCTGGACCCGTGGAACCAGGTGCATGTGCCATCCACACACAGCAGGTCGCTGGCGTCGTGGACGTGGTGTCCACCCTTGCACAACACGGCGCAGCCAAAGGTGTCCGCCATCTCCCGGGCGGCTCGCTCCATGTCCGCCTGGGTGGTGATGGTCCGTCCGGTGAGAGCCTCGCTCTCCGGAATGTTGGGGGTGATGACGGTGGCCAGAGGGAAGAGAAGCTCTTTCATGGCCCCCACAGCGCTGTCTCGGGACAAGGTGCTGCCACTGGTGGCCACCATCACTGGGTCCACCACCACTCGCTGAGCGTGGTAGTGCTCCAGCCGCTGGGCGATGACTTCCACCAGAGCAGGGGAGGGGACCATGCCGATTTTTACCGCATCCGGGGGAATGTCCTGAAAGACAGAGTCGATTTGCTGGCGCAAAAATTCTGGGGAGACCTCCAAAATGGCGGACACTCCGGTGGTGTTTTGCGCGGTCAGGGCGGTGATGGCGGTCATGGCATACACGCCGTTGGCCATCATGGTTTTGATATCCGCCTGGATGCCGGCCCCTCCGCTGGAGTCACTGCCGGCTATGGAAAGTGCGGTTTTCATGTTACGCCTCCTCAAAACTGGGAATGGTCTCGTCAGACAGGCTTTGCAGCTCTTCCCAGTGCGCGCTGGCATCCTGGTCATACACGCCTACGATATAGAACCCGGCGTTCTTGGCGGTGGCGGCGGCATAGACGGCGTCCTCATAGACGGCGGTCTCGGCCGGGGTGCAGCCCATGCGTTGGGCGGCCTGGAGGTAGATGTCCGGTTGGGTCTTGCCCACCCCCACCGTCTCACAGGACAGGAGGAACTGGAAGTAGTGCCGTACCCCCAGCCGGGACAGGCACAGCTCCACCAGAGGTTCAGCGGTGGCGGAGGCCACACACATGGTGGTGCCCGCCTGGTGCAGCCCTTCCAAATAGGCGGCAACACCCTCTTTCAGAGGAATGTCATTGCGGTAGTGCTGGTCCATCATATGCTCCATTTCCGCCACCATGTGGCTGGAGGTGATGTCCAGCCCAAAGGTCCGCCGGAACAGATCGGCGGACTCCTCCATGGTCATGGGCTTGATGGCCTCTAAGATGTGGTTGGGGACTTGTTCCACCCCACGGCTGTGGAGGTACTCCACCGCCAGCTGGCTCCAGTAGGACATGGAGTCCACCAGAGTGCCGTCCAGGTCGAAAATGGCAAACTTCTTATCCATGAGCCACCATCTTTCGGGACAACTCCAGCAGCTGAGCGGTGGCGGCTTTGGGATCGGAGGCGGCAAAGATGGCAGACACCACCGCCACACCGTCCACACCGCTGCCGGAGAGCTCCAGCAGGTTGGAGGCGTTGATGCCACCAATGCCCACCACAGGGATGGACACGGAGGCGCAAATCTCTTTGAGCTGCTCCATGGACAGGCTGGTGGCATCCTGCTTGGTGCTGGTGTTGAACACAGCACCCACACCGATGTAGTCCGCCCCGGCCTGCTGGGCGGCTACCGCCTCCTGGACGGTTCCGGCGGAGATACCCAGGATTTTGTCCGGGCCAATCATGGCCCGAATGTCCCGGCCCTGGATATCGGACTGGCCCACGTGGACCCCGTCGGCGTCAATGTCCAGGGCGATCTCCACGCTGTCATTGACCACAAAGGGGACGCGGTATTGGGCACACAGCGCTTTGAGGTCCTGGGCCTCCTGCTCAAAGGCAGAGGCATCCAGGTCCTTCTCTCGAATCTGCAAGAAGGTGGCGCCGCCCTCCAATACTTCCTGGCACACGTCCACCAGAGTCTGGTCGGGCTTGAGCCACATGCGGTCGGTGACGGCGTAGAGCAGCATGGAGCTGCGGATTTCATCGTTTGTAAACTTCATAGCGCATCTTCTCCTGTAGTTGTTCCTCGGTCAAGTTAAAAATCCCGTCGATGAGATCGGTGCGGAAGGTGGCGTTGCCCGTGCCCTTTTTTAGCCGCTGTTCCTCCGCCAGTTCTCCGGCCACGCCCATGGCGGCCATGGCGGATACGGTGGCGGCAAAGGTGTCCTGGGGCAGAGCGCCGCAGAAGGCTCCGATGAGGGAGGTGAGCATGCAGCCGCTGCCCGTGATACGGGCCATGGTGGCGCAGCCGTTGCGCAGCACCACCGTCTCATTCCCATCAGAGACAATGTCCAGCACTCCGGAGATGGCGATCACGGTGTGGAGCTGTGCAGCCAGGGTGGCGGCCATCTCCATGGCCTCCCCCAAATTCTCCTCTGTGATGGCGTCCATGGCGCTCACATCCACACCGCTGCCCACGGCGTGCTGGCCGGCCAAAAAGCGAATCTCCGAGGCGTTGCCTCGGATGGCGGCAAACTGCACCTGGTCCAACAGGCGCTTGGACTCATCCCGGCGCAGCTGAGTACCTCCGGCAGCCACCGGGTCCAGCACCACGGGCTTTCCCAGCTCGTTGGCCTTACGCCCGGCCAAAATCATGGAGTCCACAAAGTCCATGGCCCCCATGTTGCACACCAGGGCGTGGGCGCCGTATACGGCCTCCTCCACCTCCCGAATGTCCTGAGCCATGGAGGGGGAAGCACCCGAGGCCAAAATGATGTTGGCGCAGTCGTTGACGGTGACAAAGTTGGTGATGCACTGGACCAGGGGAGCGACGGCGTGCACCTGACCCAGCGGTTGTGTGAAGCGATTCATGTGTTCTACTTCCCTTCCAAAGAAAAATGGGAGACGACCTGGCAGGCTGTCTCCCAACGAATCTTTCACAAGCTTCCTACGTCGGCATTACCCGCATCAGGTTCACGGGTCGATGGTCACACCATCCTCTCAGCCTGTGTACAAGCTCCCCAAAGGGTATTATAGGGCTTCTCTGGTCCAAAGGCAAGGGGAGAAGAGAAAATACTGTAAATTTTTCTTGTGAAATACCTGGGCAAGAAGAGACAATACTGGTGAAAACGGAGTAATTATTTGTAACGGCGTGGTTTTGATTGACAACGAATGCTATTAGTTTCACAATAGCTAACAGCATTAGTTTTGGAGGAATGAGTATGAGCGCAAAGGGATTGACCAGAGAGGTCATTGTGTCCGAGGCGGTGGCCTGCATGGAACACACGGGACAACCCACCGTGTCGCTCCATGAGTTGGCCCGCAGGCTGGGGGTAAAGACCCCGTCTCTGTACAACCACATACAAAATACCCGACAGCTCCAGCGAGAGGTGTTCCGCTATGCCATTGACAAATTTGTGGCCCATCAGGAGGCAGCGGTGGCAGGGAAGGAGAGGGACCAGGCGGTGCGGGCGTTTGCCCAGGCCTATCACGCCTTTGCGGTGGAGAATAAGGGGCTGTATCGGCTGATTATGTCCATCCCCTCCCAGGAGGATGACCAGGCCAAGGAACTGGCTCTGCCGCTTCTGAAAACGGCGGTGGAGGTGCTCTCCGGCTATGGTCTGCCCCAGGAGCGGGTGGCCCACTGGCAGCGGGTGTTCCGTGCCATCCTCCACGGGTTCATTGCCCAGGAGGACTTGGGATATTTTTATTACTACGATACCACCGATGTGGGGGAGAGCCGGGACATTGCCATTCAGTGTTTCCTGGACGGACTCCACGCTGAGGTGGATGCAGGAGAGAAGAACAGAGCAGGAGAGAGAAACCATGACGAAGAATAACGAACTATTTACCACCATGCCGGTGGGGAAGGCGGTGGCCAAGCTGGCCATTCCCACCGTGGTCAGCCAAATGATTGTGATTCTGTACAGCTTGGCGGATACCTTTTTCATCGGGTAGATTGGCGATCCCAACCAGATCGCCGCTCTGTCCATTACCTTTCCCATCTACATCCTGTTGACGGCCGTGGCCAACCTCTTTGGCATCGGTGCCAATAGCGTGATCGCCAGAAGCCTGGGGCAGAACGATGAGTCCACTGTCAAGAAAGCTTCGGCCTTTGCCTTTTGGGCCAGCCTGGGTCTTCCATATGGACGTGGCAGGCGCTGCCGTGGCCACCATGCTGTCCAATGCCATTTCCATGGTGTATTTCTTTGTGGTGCTCTACCGCATCCGCAAGGAGACGGTGCTTACCATTGACGAGAAGCGAGCCGAGCGCATTGTCACAGTGTACGGCCAGCGAGAGGAATCCCCTATCCAGCGCCTCCACGAGCTGTACACCGGCACCCAGTGGGGCCAGGCAGACAACTATGACCTGTGCCTGGACAGCGGAAGACTGGGCATTGAACCCTGTGTGGATATGATTGCAGCCCTGTATCAGCAGCGATGCAAGGCTACAGCGACATAATTGGGCATCAAAAAATCCCCATCGCACATCTGTGCGATGGGGACTTTTTGATGTAGTAAGAGGGAAGAATTACTTCTTCTGCACGTACTTCAAGCAGTCCAGAGTGACGGCCACCAGGATGATGATGCCGGAGAACACGAACTGCAGGTTGGTGTCGATACCCAGGGTGGTCAGGGAGTA
>ERZ1643249.3193-NODE-3193-length-14596-cov-5.454027_pt1 | contig 14596 bp, 10 predicted proteins | sample MGYA00579263_ERZ1643249 | MGnify/ENA primary metagenome ERZ1643249 (study PRJEB29033, sample SAMEA4952264) | chicken gut metagenome | biome: Broiler Chicken; feature: Gastrointestinal Tract; material: Caecum | place: Ireland | collected 2018 | study: Broiler...
ACGCCCTTTTTTACCTGCGCGCCACGCCATTTATTCGTGCGCCACGCCCTTTTTTACCTGCGCGCCACGGCTTTCGGTATCTTGCAATGTTTAAATTTTGCCGCTGACATATGCCTTTTTTTGTGCGCATACATAATATGGATTGTGCGCATATCGCCGCACAGGCTACCTTGAAAAATATAAAGTTTATGCGGTGAATTTAATTTCACACAAATTTAACGCTGACGGTATTGACATAACAGCTCCGCGGCCTTATAATTAAGTTGAAAATATGTAAAGGGTAAAAACAATTAACAGTATTGTCGTATTTTTATATGACAAACTTAAAAATCGTCAGTCGTTGAGGTGATTTATGGGATACGTCAAATTTGTACGCACCAAAGAGAGCGAACAGCCTGCCGCTAATGCCGCAAAGCAAAATTCCGGACACAGCTTTGTTGAATTTACCGATGTCAGCAAGCACTACACAATGGGTTCAAACATCATAAAGGCGGCAAACGGTGTAAATTTTAAAATTGAAAAGGGCGAGTTTTGCGTTATAGTCGGCCCTTCGGGCGCAGGCAAGACCACCGTTTTGAATATGCTCGGCGGCATGGACGCCGTAACTTCGGGCACTATCCTTGTCGACGGCGTAAAGGTAAGCTCGTTCAATGAAAGACAGCTCACCGAATACCGCCGCTACGATGTGGGCTTTGTGTTCCAGTTCTATAACCTCATTCAGAACCTCACTGCGCTCGAAAATGTGGAGATAGCTTCTGAAATCTGCAAAAACCCGCTCGACGCCGAAAAGACGCTCGAAGAGGTGGGGCTTGCAGACAGAATGAAGAACTTCCCCGCACAGCTTTCGGGCGGCGAACAGCAGAGGGTCTCCATTGCGCGCGCCATTGCCAAAAACCCCAAACTTCTGCTCTGCGACGAGCCCACGGGCGCGCTCGACTACGAAACGGGCAAAAACATTCTCAAACTTCTGCACGACGTCTGCCGTAACAGCGGCAAGACCGTCATAGTTATAACGCATAACAGTGCAATAACGCAGATGGCCGACAGGGTAATTCACATAAAGAACGGCACCGTCGTCGGCGAGGAAGTCAACCCCGACCCCATGGATGTTTCGCTCATAGAGTGGTAATATATTTTTAAACCGCTTTACAGGTACGCACCTTTGTGCGCAAGGCCGCAAGCAATGCAACAACAGCCACAGGGCAAACACAAGCTTGTAAACAGCGCCGCATAAAATGTCTGCCTGCGCAAGTCATATGCAATATAATATAAAGTTTAAGCGGCGCAAGGCTGTAAACAGTTGCATAACGGATAGTCGGCAAACAGTTTTAAACCGCTAAGATTTCTGCCTGCACGGAATTCAGTGAGGTATATATGAAAAAATTTACAAAAAATATCGTAAAGGAATTCAAGCACAGTTTTGGCAGGTTCCTTGCAATCATGGCCATAATTGCGCTTGGCGTGGGATTTCTTATAGGCATATCGCAGGCCACGCCCGACATGAAGACCTCTATGTCGGACTTCCTCTTCGAAAATGAGGCTTACGACGTGGATATAAAGTCTGCCTACGGCCTCACGCTTTCCGATATAGAGGGCATCGCCGCCGTTCAGGACGACGATGGCGAGGACGTCGTCTCCGCATATATGCCCGCCGTGACCAGTTCGGTTATGGCCAGCATAGACGGCGCAAAGGCCTCCGCCGTAAACCTCATAGGCCTCGATTTTTCGGTAGTTTCGGGCGACAGCGTACGCGACGGAAAGAGCGCCTACCTCAACCATATGACGCTGCTCGAGGGCTCGTTCCCGCACGAGGGCTTAAAGGACGCGGACGGCAACGAAATACCCCTTTCGCAGCAGGTGGTTGCAGAGCGCTCCAATAACTACTTTGCCGAAGTTGAGGTTGGCGACAGGATATCGCTCTCATCTGAGATAGACACCTCCTCGAGCACTTACGGCGACATATACGCGCAAAAGCAATTTACCGTAGTGGGCATAGTTTCCTCGCCCGACTACTTCTATCGCGACGCGCGCGAGATAACGACGATAGGCACGGGCGTGGTAAACCTCGTAATATACGGCAACTACACGCCTTCGGACGAGGTCGAAAACGACGTCTACGACCTCACCAAGCCGAACACTCCGTTCTACGCGCTCAATCTTTCGCTGCTCGGCAAACCTATACGCGAGGAGAGCATTCTGTATACCGACCTGTGGGTGCAGATAGCGGGCGTGGAGGACTACGAGCATTTCTACACCGACTACAAGGACTATGTTCTGAACAGGGCCGCCTTTATAGAGGATTTGGGCGCGCAGATAAACGCCGCCATCAACGCCGATATAGAGAGCAATACGCTGATAGGCGGAATGCTGCCCGCCAACGCAACGTGGTACGTGCTCGACCGCGGCAGCACCAACGTAAGCTACGTAAGCTTCGACATGAACGTCGAAAAGGTGGAGGATATTGCGGGCGTGTTCCCCATATTCTTCATAGTCGTTGCGGCGCTCGTCGCGCTCACCTCCATGACGCGAATGGTTGAACAGGACAGAATGCAGATAGGTACGCTCAAGGCGCTCGGCTATAAAGAGGGCACTATTATGATAAAGTACCTCGTCTACTGCATACTCGCCTGCCTGATAGGCGTAGTCGTGGGCATACTGCTCGGCTTCTCCATAATGCCCAGCATTTTCTGGAACGCCTACAAGACGATGTACTTCCTGCCCTCGCTCTACCTCGGTTTCTCGTGGTATATAGCACTCGCTGTAGTGTTCGGCTCGCTGGCAATAATCATTGCCGTAACCATGTTTGCCTGCCGCGCCACCACCAAGGAGCGCCCCTCCGTACTCATGCAGCCCAAGGCGCCCAAGCCCGGCAAGCGCATACTTCTGGAGCGCTGCACCCCTATCTGGAAACACATAACCTTCCGCTGGAAGGCCACCATCCGCAACATATTCCGCTATAAAAAGAATATGGTGCTCACAATAGTTTCCGTGCTCGGCTGCACGGCGCTCATACTCACGGGCTTCGGCCTCGGGGACAGCGTCGCCGCAGTCACCGACCTGCAGTACAGCCGAATAGTGTTCTACGATACCTCTATAAGCCACAACGCCGCGCAGGAGGGTGCGGAGGACGGCGAACTTGCTGCTTACCTCAATTCCCTGGACGCGGCCGACTATACCGACGTATATACCGAAAACGGCCAGCTTGCGATAGGCGACGGCGAAACGCGCTCGCGCGAGAGCGTAGATTTGTACGCCGTGGCGGACGAGGAGGTGTTTTCTCAGTTTGTAAGCCTGCATATAAGGGGCTCGGGCAAGCGGATAGACTTAAGCCAGGGCGGCATAGTCGTACCCGAAAATATTGCCACGGTTTATGACTTGTCTGCGGGCGACGACATAACCTATGTCACTGCGGGCAGGGTAACTTTAAATCTTAAAATACTTGCCGTGTGCGAAAATTACACCGGCTCCAATGTGTATATGAGCGCCTCTGCGTTCTCCGATGCAGTCGCTCAGGCGGGCGGCACGGTGGATACCTCGCCCAATACCTACCTGGTAATATACGGATACGGCTCTGATACCGAGCGCATGGACGAGGACGCGCAGCGCCTGCTCTCCGATACATCGGTTACGGGCGTGGAGTTCACCTACACAACCGTGCAGACCTTCAGCTCCATAAACCAGACAATGAGCTTTGTAATACTCATTCTCGTCGTGTGCGCGGGCGCGCTGGCGGCGATAGTGCTCTACAACCTCACCAACATAAACATAGACGAGCGCCGCAAGGAGATAGCTACTCTCCGCGTTCTCGGCTATACCAAGTGGGAGGTTGCGGGCTATATCTACCGCGAGAGCATAATTTTGACGATAGTGGGCGCGCTGTTCGGACTGCTCGTCGGCTGGCTGCTGCATATGTTCATAATAGGCAGGGTAAGCAGCGTGTGGATGATGTTCGGCACGGCTATATCGCCGCTCAGCTATCTGTGGGCGTTCCTTATAACCATAGGTTTCGCCATAGTCGTCTATGCGTTCATGCTCATAAAGCTGTACAGAATAAATATGGCCGAATCGCTCAAGTCAAACGAATAATTTTAATTGGGTCGTGTGCCGCACAATATGATTGGACGGCACATATGGCCTGACGAATGGAATTTTCTGCGACATATCTGACTTGACTTGCAGACTTTATGCGGCAAATTTTGCCCGATGTATGAAAGTTTGCGGCATATATGGCCGTGCGGATAATCTTTGTACAGAGGATAAAGGAAGTTTTTGCGGGCGTTGCCCGCACGGGAGAGTGTTATGGATAAAGTGGAATTGCGCAACGCGCTTTTGGAGCAGCTCTGGCGCATGTACAGAATGGATATAATGCTGTATCTTCGCGAATTTCTTGTGGGCGAAACGGCGCTTATGGAGTATATAGCAATGGCGGGCAGGGCGGTCACGCCTACGGAGATAAGCGAAGAGGCGCACCTCAGCCGCGCGCGCGCGGCAAATATCCTGCGCTCCCTGCGCGAAAAGGGCTACATCTCAATGGAGATGGACGAGGAGGACAGGCGCAGAATGAATGTCACCGCCACACAGTCGGGGCTGAAGTACTTAAAGGGCAAGCACGAGTATGTGGAGAGCTATCTGGACAGATATGTCGAGGTGCTGGGCGAAAAGAACATCTCTGACCTCACCGCGCTTTTAAAGGTGACTGCCGACAGCGAGGCTGAGCTCGTTTCGCGCTTCGGCTCGTCCGCGGGCATAAAATAAGTAGCGGGCATAAAGCAAGGTATTTTAAGTCCGTACTCAGAAAGTCTGTGGCAAGTGATGTGCTTTAAAGTGCGTTTTAAAAAAATATATAAAAGGTTTTAAGCGCGCGGCAGAATGCCGCGCGCTTAAAAATTGCCCGAAAAAGTTTTCAGCGCATAAAATAATTTAACGCGCCCTCTGCTTTTTCATCTCTTCCCTGCGGGTGAGGCGCAGACCCCAGCCCGAAATAATGGGCGAGATTATCAGCCAAAGCGCCGCAACGGCAATAAGCACGTAAATGGTTATAGAACCTGCGGTGCGGGGGCCCTGGAATATCCAGCTTACAAGGTTGAAGTCGAATATGCCGTAGAGACCCCAGTTGAGCGCGCCGATTATGCAGAGAATATAGGCAATAAAATTTGCAATCAACATAGCGTTATCTCCTTGCAAATAAGTATGCCCGCAATTTAAGCAACTATGCGCGGCGGTAAAAGAATAAAAGTATTGCAAAACGCCTTAAAATGTGGTAAAATATTCGTTGTAAACAGCACGCTGAGCAAAATTGTGCATATTAATGGGGGGATTTTTATGAGGACTGCAATTTACGGCGCGGGCGCCATGGGCACGGTGCTCGGCGCATACATAACAAAAAACGGCGGCCAGGTCGACCTTATTTCGCGCAACCGCGAACATATTCTCGCCCTTAAAAAGGGCGGCGCTCACATAACGGGCACGGTGGATTTCACCGTAAAAGTCAGTGCCCTTCTGCCCGAGGAGATGCAGGGCAGGTACGACGTCATCTTCCTTATGACAAAACAGCGCGAAAACAGGCGCACGGTGGAGTTTCTTCTTCCCTACCTTGCCGAGGACGGCATAATATGCACCACGCAGAACGGCATACCCGAGCCCTCGGTTGCCGAAGTGGCGGGCGAGGCGCGCACCTGCGGCTGTGCGGTATCGTGGGGCGCAACATTCAAAGGCAGGGGCGAAGCCGTGCTTACCACGCGTACAGACGGCCTGGAATTTGCGCTCGGCACGCTCTATACCAATTTTGAAAAGCTGGGCGCGGTCAAAGATATTCTCTCCCTTATGGGCAGGGTGCAGCTTGAAAAAAATTTCATAGGCGCAAGGTGGTCAAAGCTCACCATAAACTGTGCCTTTTCCGGCATTTCCGCCATAACGGGTATGACCTTCGGCCAGATATGCGATAATAAGTATGCCCGCAAGGTGGCGCAGGCCATATTAAAGGAGTGCTTCGATATAGCCATAGCAAGCGGCATAACGCCCGCAAAGGTGCAGGGTCACGATATCGCCGCCCTGCTTGGCTACCGCACGGCGCTCAAAAAATTCATATCCTACTTAATCATTCCCATCGCAATGAAAAAGCACCGCGACCTCGTTTCGGGAATGTATTACGACCTTGTTTCCGGTAAAAAGTGCGAGGCCGACCTCATTAACGGCGTAGCCGTAAAATACGGCGCGCGCGTGTGCAGACCTGCCGTACTCAACGGCCTGGTGGTAAAAACGGCGCACCGCATAGAGGGCGGCGAACTGTCAGTCTCGGAAGAAAATCTTTCGGTATTCCGCGAATATATCTGAACTTTAAGGGAAAATCCGTCTTTCGGCTGAATAAAAAATCTGTCTGTTCAAAAAAATACAAAGTTACTTAAAAAAGCCTGGGCGCACAGGCGCAGAGGAGGCGTTATGGAAGATATTTATTACCCTTCGGCGGACGGCGTGCACACCGTTCATGCGTGCATATGGCGTCCCGAAGGCAGCGTCTGCGGCATTTTGCAGATAATACACGGAATGGAGGAGTACGGCGCGCGCTATTCGTCTTTTGCCGAAGAGGCCGCCCGCCGCGGCTTTCTCGTCTGTGCCGAAGACCACCTCGGCCACGGCCAGACCGCCGCAAAAGAGGAGCGTGGACACTTCCCCAAAGACGGCGCCGAGCTGGTTTTAAGCGATATATATGCCCTTTCGCTGAGGGTGAGGGAGTACGCGCCCAAAGTCCCGTTTATAATAATGGGGCACAGCATGGGCTCTTTCTTCTGCCGCGAATACATTGCGCGCTACGGTAGTCAGTGTGCCGCCGCAATAATAATGGGCACGGGCTATAAGGACGGCGCAACGCTGTTCTTTGCAAAACTTCTCACCAAACTTGTCGGTGCGGTGAAGGGACGCGGCTACAAGAGCAAACTTATCGCTTCTCTGGCGTTCGGCGCGTACAACAAGCGCTTTTTGCCCGCAGAAACGGGCTATGAGTGGCTCTCGGCCGAGGGCGGCAATGTACGCAGGTATGTCGCCGACGAGCTGTGCGGCTTCGGCTTTACCTGTGGCGGATATGCGGGACTGTTCAGCATTATGTCCAAGGCGTGCTCGTCTGCGGCCTTCCGCGCCGTCCCCAAGGAGCTCCCCCTGCTTATTGTGTCGGGTGCCGACGACCCCGTCGGCGACTACGGCAAGGGCGTAAAAACGGTCTGCAACAAATACAAAAAGGCGGGTGTAAAGGATGTTTCGCTCATACTTTACAGCGGTGCGCGGCACGAAATTCTAAACGACTTCTGCGGCGCGCAGGCGTGCGAGGACGTGCTGTCCTTTATGCAAAGGCACTGTAAAAATGCCGTTGAATAGGGCATATATGCCGCTCTTTTGATTACAATACAAAATGCCGCGTCAGCGGTTTAAAATACGGCGGCGTATGAACGCCGCGCCTTAAGACTTTTTATACGAGGCTTTTTTATGGTTCACAAATGGGAAATTGCCATACCGCAGCTCACGGGTGAGCGCAAGCGCAGGGCGTATGTCTATCTGCCCGTCGACTACCAGGAGGAAGCGCCCCGCCGCTACCCCGTAATGTATATGTTCGACGGTCACAACCTTTTTTTTGACGAGGACGCAACTTTCGGCAAGAGCTGGGGTATAGGCGAATATCTCGACTACACCCGCACGAAGATAATAATCGCCGCTGTGGAGTGCAATACCGAGGGCAACGGCAGGCTTGAGGAGTATTCCCCCGTAAATTTTTATATGCCCGATGGCACTTTCATACGCGGCAGGGGCAAAAAGTATATGGAATGGCTCGTCAAGGAGTTCAAGCCGTACATAGACGGCAATTTCCGCACCCTGCCCGACAGAGAAAATACCGCCATAGGCGGCAGTTCCATGGGCGGACTTATGTCTTTATATGCCCTGGCCGACTACAACAGGTACTTTGCGCGCGGCGCAGCGCTATCGCCCAGTCTTTGGGTGGGCGGAGGAATGCCGCAGTTTCTTTCAAAGGCGGCTTTTTCCCGCCCCACGCAGCTGTATATGGACTATGGCAGCAAGGAGTTTTCCAACCACTACGGCCAGCGCGGCATCTTTGCCGAGGCAACCTCAGGCCTTATAAAAAAGGGCGTGTTCGTCACCTCGCGCATTGTTCCCTACGGCACTCACAGCGAGGCATCCTGGCAGCGCCAGTTGCCCGTAATGTTCAATTCCCTCGGCTTTGAAGGGGAATTTTAAGAAAATATTTAAGCAAAACTTAAATGGCAATTTGCCGCTTTTGTTTGCTGTAAACTGCTTAAAAATACATTAATCGAGGCATATGCGGGGTGCAATTAAAAAATGCGTAAAATATGGTATATGCTGTGCTGTAAAAGGTGTTAATCGGGGCATATATGCCATGCAATTTTAAGTCAGGTGTTCGATGTTCAGCTCTTACGGAAAGATTTACAGCCGCTACCTCGGCAGAGAAATGGAATATATGCAATACGGCACCAGCGGCAAGCCCGTGCTCATTCTGCCCTGCCAGGGCGGGAGGTTCACCGAGTTTGAAGAGATGGGCATGCTTAAAGTCTACGCGCCGTTTATAGAGGACGGAAGAATTCAGGTCTTCACCATAGACAGCATAGATAATCAGACGCTGCTTGCCCCCGGCGACCCGCGCGGCCGCATAGTACATTACGAGGCGTGGGTAAATTTTGTCATAGGCGAGGCCGTTCCTTTCTTTTCAAGGATAAACACCCAGGCCAACGGTTGGCAGATACGCTTTATGTCAGCGGGGATAAGCCTCGGCTCGCTGCACGCCTCCAACCTGTTTTTCCGCTTTCCCGATACTTTCGATGCCCTGCTTGCCCTCAGCGGCATATACACCAACGAGCGCAGCTTCGGCTGTTATCACGACGACCTCACCTACAACAACGCCCCGCTCCAGTATCTCGGCGGAATGCCGTGCGGGCATCCGTATATAGAAAAGTATAACCGCAGCCGCATTGTGCTGTGCGTCGGCCGAGGCGCGTGGGAGGTGGAGACGCTCGAAGATACGCGCGCAATGGCGGCCATTTTCAGGCGCAAGGGCATAGACGCGTGGGTGGATTTCTGGGGCGACGATGTCTGCCACGACTGGAACTGGTGGTATTTGCAGGCCGCGTACTTTCTGCCGCTCATTCTAGGCTGATTTTCAGCAGGTAATTGAACTTAGCCGCGACCCTTTTAAAAGCGCTGCAAAAGTGCGGTAACGGCGGCCGGCAAACGCTGTCCGCAACGACATAGCGCAAAAGCGCCGCAAACGCTGGATGCAAAAAAAACCGCAGACTTTGTCCTGAAAAAAATCACGCAAAAAGCGCCCCATAAAAAACTTTTAAAAAACTATGTAAAAAACGCCTTATCAGAATTGGCTTATAAAAACGACGGCATATATGGCGCAATCAATCGCTATGCGGCTTACAATCTGCCGCAAAAAGAAGGTGTGTATATGAGGAATTTTATATTTATTTCGCCAAATTTTCCCACAAACTACTGGCATTTCTGCCACGAACTAAAAAATAACGGCTACAATGTGCTAGGCATAGGCGACTGCCCCTACGGCGACCTCGCCCCCGAGGTAAGGGACAACCTTGCGGAATACTACTGGGTGCGCTCGTTAAAAGACTATGACGAGGTGTACCGCGCCGTAGCAATGTTCATATTCAAGTACGGCAGGATTGACTATATAGAGAGCAACAATGAATACTGGCTGGAGCTGGACGCAAGGCTGCGCACCGACTTCAACATCACAAGCGGCTTTAAGCTTGCCGATATGCCAAAGGTAAAGTGCAAGTCCCGCATGAAGGAATACTACAAAAAGGCGGGCGTGGTCACCGCGCGCTACTGTATGGCAGACTCGCGCGAGCAGTGCGAGGCGTTCATAGAGGAAGTGGGCTATCCCGTAATAGTCAAGCCCGACAACGGCGTGGGTGCAAACGATACCTATAAACTTTCCTCCAGGGCCGACCTAGACGAGTTTTTCGCGAACAAGCCGCCCGTGGAGTACATTATGGAGGAATTTGTGGAGGCGGAGGTCAACTCCTACGACGCAATAATCAACAGTCGCGGCGAGCCCATCTTTGAAACGGGCAATGTAACGCCCTTCTCTATAATGGACATAGTCAACACAAACGATAACAGTATATATTATATAGTTAACGAGCTCAAGGACGACGTCCGCAGCGCAGGCAGGCGCACGGTAAAGGCGTTTGGGGTAAAGAGCAGGTTTGTCCACTTTGAATTTTTCCGCCTTACAAAGGACCAATACCTCGGCAAAAAGGGGGACGTGATTGCTCTGGAGGTAAATATGCGCCCCTGCGGCGGCTTTACCCCCGATATGATGAACTACGCCAATTCTACCGATGTGTACAAGATATGGGCGGACATGATTGCCTACGATAGTACCCTCGTTCCCTCGGGCGAAAAATTTTTCTGCGCGTTTGCTGGCAGGCGCGACGGAAAGCCCTTCCTTTACAGCGAGGACGAAATTTCAGCTATGTATCCGCAGAACATAAAGGTAGTGGGTACAATACCGTTCGCCCTCTCTGCGGCAATGGGCAACACCTACTTTCTGGCCACTTTCAAAACGGAAGAGGAGATGAACGCCTTCTACGTTGAGGTTCTCAAAGAGAGAAATTAAAAATTTCAGCCCGCAACACGGCGGGAAAAAGCTCATACACCTTTTTTTATGAGGAGAAGAATAAAGTGCGGGGCGGCAACATTCTGTTGCCGCCCCGCGCAATTTTTTTATTGTATGTCGGGTTTTGCATATCCGGCGGGGCAAAAGTTTTCGCTGCTTTTTTGATTTTACGGCAGGTTTTGCGGCAAGTGCCAAAAGTTCATATTCTAAGGCCGTTAATGCCATTATTTTTTATATGGTTTGTCTATTTATTTTTAATAAGTTCTATTTCTGGTGCGGGCAAAATACAATATCATATACAATTTGCAATCCGTATAAAGTGGAGGGAAAAATGGCAGACAGCGAAATTTGCAAGGATTTATCAATGCGCCTTTGCGGCGCGGCCATAGGCGTGCATAACGGCGGCGATTTGCTTGCCGCGTTGCAGGCTGAGGACTGCGGCGGACTTACTTTTAAAGAGCTTTCCGAAGATTGCGGCGCCGTTATCTTTTGCGGAGACGATTTCAATGCCGAAGAGATGGCCGGCGGCAGACCGTATATAATTTTGTGCGAAAACTGCGAAGAGCAGGAAAAGCGGTACGGCTGTGCCTGCCTTCCGCTCGGCGGGTATGACGAGGCCAAGATATCCCGTATTCTGCGCGCGCTTGCAGGCGAATTTGCCCTTTTAAAGGTGTGCGTGAATATTCCCGAATGGATGCGCTTTCTGCCTCAGGATAATTCCGCCATAGCCGAACTGCTTTCCCGCGTGCGCGAGGTGTGCAAGGGCGTAAGCAAGGTAAAACACGCGCCGTTGCTTTCGGCCATACCCGAGGGAACTTCGCACTGGTCGGCGGAGGCCAATATATATGTAAATTTTGCCTCAGGCGAGGCAAAGGTAACCTGCGCCGCAAACGAGGGCATCTTCTTTGAAATGCTCTCTGAAATAGCGGGCGACAAAATAGACGGCGAATATTCGCTTATGAAGTACGTCCGTTCGGCATCAGAGGCGCAAAAGGGGTATGCAAAAGTGCGCGATGCGCTCGGCTGTGCGCAGGTCAACGGTTACGGCATAGTCAGCCCTTCGGCAGACGATTTAAGCTACGAAAACCCTCAGCTTGTCCGTCAGGGCTCGTCCGTCGGCATAAAATTAAAGGCATCCGCACCCACATATCACATTATAAGAGTGGATGTAGCGGGGGAGGTAAGCCCCATAATGGGCGAAAGCTCGCAGAGCGAAAGCATTGTAAACGGCATGATGAAGGAGTTTGAAACAAACCCCGAAAACGCGTGGAATACAGATGTATTCGGAAAATCGCTGCGCACTATGGTTCAGGAGGGGCTTGTATCAAAAGTTTCCGCCATCGGCGACGATACACGCGCAAAATTGCGCAAGGCCATCACGCGAATGACCAACGAGGGCAAGGGCGGCGTTATCTGCGTAATTCTTTAAATTATATTGGTAAATAACTCTATAAAAATTTTAAAATAATCAAAAAATTTTTTGTGGCTAAAAAATCTCTTTTAAAAAAATCTCTGCCTTTTAGCGGAGATTTTTTTGTTGCCCGAATTCAAAAAGTTTTTCTGTTTCGATTTAAATGGCTTTGTTGTTCTGATTTAATTTATAAAAAATTACTCAATAAAATTTTTTAAATAGTTTTTTCATAAATATCCTTCATGAAATTTTTAAAAAATATGTCGGTTTATGGCGGCGGTAGTAAGCCATAATAAATTACTTTTACGGGAGTAGAGGTAGAAATATGAGCCGCCCAGCCAGAAGCGCCAAGCCAGAAGCCGACAAAATAAAAGCTCATCCAAAAATTTAAAAACAAAATAAAAAAGCAAAATTAAAATGCACAAAAAAATTAAACTAAATATTGAAATTAAAATTTGCCCCCTTCAGAATTTTTTTGGCGTGCAAAAGATGTCGTAAAATGCGCTGTTATGTCATATGCGCCGTATGCGCTCAAAATCATAAAATAAGGCTTTTTGCTGCCATAAAGCATATGTGCTAGCCTTAATATCAGCGGCTGTAAATATGTGTTGCGGCTGATATAATGTCAGCGCGCATATAAACGCGGCGGCATATGCCGTAAAATGCAGGGGAAAAGAGGATATATGCGAGGCAATTGCAATGCGCCGCAATACATATTTTTTAAAAAGCAGCGGAGGAGGTAGTGGCGGAGGGACATATCTGTCAGAATGCAATCAAGGTGTTTTCACCGTATGCGTGAGGCATATGCGTCTTAATTCCTCCGTATTTCTGTATACATATGTGCGTGGCTATATATTTTACAGGCGGCATATGCGTTAAGGCGGCAAAAACATTATTTAAATGTGCGCCGTAATTAAAATGAGCGCAAAATAATATGCAATTTTTATAATATGTGCGTCAACCCATAGATAGCCATTTTAAGCAATATATTTGCCATTTTACATATGCGTTAATTCGGCAAAATCAGCTGTTTTCGGGTGCTCCTCCACTCTTTGACGGCGGTGTATAGCCTGCCGCTTTTTTGTGGATATGTGCCGCCGTATGCACTTGTTCTGTCTGCCGTTTTTGACTTCTTTATTTAAAAATTTACAAAATCCGACAAAATGTCCGTTAATAACCGCGCAATCATAGTTGAAAACTCTTTAAAATGCAAGCGTTTTTCAGTTAAATTCTCTGTTGATAACTTAAAAAACCGCTGCAATTTTATATGCGGCGGCTTTAATAAAATAATCAGACGCTTAAAATCAGAGCAAATTTAATAATTAAGGGGCTGTAAAATCAAAAATAAATAATTAAGTGGCAAATAATTAAATTAAATAATTAAAAAATAAAATGAGGACGGCGGGAAACCTGCCGTCCGTTATAATACCGCCCGCGCAAAGCGTTTAAATTACCGCATGCAACCGCTCTCTCACCGCGGGCGCGTATCTGATTGTGTAATGCACAGCCTCAACAATCGCCTGCAAACTGCGAATTGTAGAGCTGCGCGTAAAATCCGTCTTTAGCTATAAGCTCTTCGTGGTTGCCCTGCTCGATTATGTTTCCGTCGCGCATCACAAGTATCATATCGGCGTTCTTTATAGTGGAAAGTCTGTGCGCAATAACAAAGCTCGTTCTGCCGTGCGTAAGATTATCCATTGCCTCCTGAATGACCTCCTCGGTGCGTGTATCCACATTGGAGGTCGCCTCGTCGAGTATGAGCATGGGCGCGTTTTCCACCATGGCGCGGGCAATGGTGATAAGCTGTTTCTGTCCGCCCGAAATCTCGTCGCCGTTCTCCACATAGTGGTCAAGCCCGCCAGGCTGCGTGGCTATAAAGTGCGAAATTCCCGCCGCGTCGCACGCCTTGCGTATCTCCTCGTCGGATACGTCCTTGGAGTAGGCTATGTTCTCACGCAGAGTGCCTGCAAACATCCACGTGTCCTGGAGCACCATGCCGAACAGGTCGTGCACCTCCTCGCGCGGCATATCCTTTATCGATACGCCGTCTATCAGTATGTCGCCGCTGTTGACCTCGTAAAAGCGCATAAGCAGGTTTACCATAGTCGTCTTGCCTGCGCCCGTAGGCCCTACAATGGCCACCTTCCAGCCGGGCTGTATCTTTGCGGAAAAGTCGGGAATTATCACTCTGTCGGGCGAATAGCCGAAGCGTACGTGCCTGAATTCCACTTCGCCGCGCACTCCGTCTTTAAGCAGGTACTTTTTGTCGCTCTCGTCCGAAAGTTCCTCTTCCTCGAGGAAGGCGAACACTCTGCCGCTCGCCGCTGCCGCACTCTGCAACACATTGGCGGCCTGCGCTATCTGCGAAAGGGGGCTCTGGAACAGGTTTACATATACGAGGAAGGCGGATAGAGTACCAAAGTTGACGCCGCTTTGGGGGTCGGTAATCATAAGGCCTGCAACCACGCACACCGCGGCGTAGGCAAAGTAGGAAATAAACGTCATTGCGGGCTGCATTATGC
>ERZ1643249.3194-NODE-3194-length-14590-cov-17.902718_pt1 | contig 14590 bp, 14 predicted proteins | sample MGYA00579263_ERZ1643249 | MGnify/ENA primary metagenome ERZ1643249 (study PRJEB29033, sample SAMEA4952264) | chicken gut metagenome | biome: Broiler Chicken; feature: Gastrointestinal Tract; material: Caecum | place: Ireland | collected 2018 | study: Broiler...
GTCCCAGCTCTACCGCCCGGGCGATCGTCGTCGCCAGAGCGGCTCCGGCAATCTCCATCCGCGGAAATCCCAGAAATCCGAAAATCAACAGCGTATTCAACAAGAGGTTCAGCACCACAGCCGAAGAACCGTACACCGTACTCCTCATGGTTCTCCCGCTGTTCTTCATAATACAGAGATAAATCTGCGAAATACCCATGAACAGATAAGACCAGCTGACAATCCTCAGATAGGGAATTCCCAGCTGTATCAATTCCGGATCATTGGTGAAAATCCGCATCAGCAGATGCGGACAGAAAAAAGCAGCCAGGAAAAACACAAGCGAGATCACCATCGAGCTTTTCAGTACAATGGCAAGCACCCGTTCCACCGCTTCCCGGTCGCCTTTCCCCCAATACTGAGCGGCAAGAACGGTCGTTCCAATGGTCAGCGCCGCGTAAAACAAGTTCAGCACAAACTGTACCTGCGTCGCAAGGGACACGGAAGAAAGGGAACTCTGATCCAGCATCCCCAGCATCAGCGCGTCGGAGGCACTCACCAGCGCCGTCATAAGATTCTGCAGCGCCAACGGCAGAACCAATGCGAACAGCTTTCTGTAAAATTCCTTTTTCTCTTCTTTTGTTTCTCTCATCACATCCGCTCCCCTTGTTTCTTCGCGCTCCACACGGATAACCATTCCACCGTCAGAACGGTTATTTACCCCGCAGGCATCTGCGGCCTGTGTGTTGACTTTCCATACACAATGTAATAATATTATCTGTAACGCGAAGATTCTACCAATATTTTCTCTGTTTACTATCAAAATCGTATTTTTATGAGGTTTCAGACATGATACAGACAACGGTTATGAAAGGAGATTCGGAAGTCGTACACTACGACTGTCCGGGTGTTCCCCTCTATATCAGAACCGCCCATCTGTCCAGTTATCCGGACGGACGGGCGCTCTGCCACTGGCACGATGACCTGGAGTGGATCCATATCCTCGAGGGAACCATGAATTACTACATCAACGGACAGCGCATCACACTCCGCGCCGGCGACAGCCTGATGGTGACGCCCCGCCAGATGCACTACGGCTATTCCGTCCGGCGGGAAGACGACTGCCATTTTATCTGCATTCTCCTCCATCCGGATCTGATCACCCAAAACAGGAGCCTGTCCCAGAAATATCTGCAGCCCCTCCTGGAAGACTGTCCGGCAGACTATCTCCATGTTTCCTCCGGCACAACGGACGGGAATGAAAGTGCAAATATCCTGAAAACTGCCGCAGCGCTTCATAGCGAACAGGCTCCCGGCTGGGAACTGAAAGTGATCGGGCTGCTGATCTGCCTGTTTGCAGACACGCTTCCTCTTCTGACCCCAAAGCATCCCTCCGCTTCCACTGAAGAAGCCGGCGATCTCTCCGCCCAGAGAAAAATGGTTTCCTATATTTATCGTCATTACCCGGAGAAGCTCACACTGGACGACATTGCCGCAGCAGGAAATGTGTGCCGCAGCAAATGCTGCGCGATCTTCCGTCGGTATATGCGGCAGACGCCCATCGCCTTTCTCAACGCTTACCGCCTGCAGATCAGCGGCGATCTCCTGCGCCGTTCCTCCGACAGCATTACAGAAATCGCCCTCACCTGCGGCTTTCACCATATGAGCTATTTTTCCGAGCTTTTTAGCAAAACCTATGGATGCACGCCACGGGAGTACCGGGCGGGCTTGAAGGGAGACGCCACACCACCAGCCTTTTGAGCAAAAACAGTTCTTTAAACATTCACACTGCTTCCAGAATTTTTACGATGGTCTCCTGCTGACGGCTGTCCGGCACAAAGTTCAGGTCAATTTTCAGAACTCTGTCACCCATACAAACGATGTATCGGTTCAATGGGAACAACGCTTCCTGCACAGAAGTTTCGTAGACCTGCTCCACCGTTCCATCCGAAAGATTCCATTCCTGTGATTCCTGCCAGCCCTGCTCGCCGCTGTAAACTTTCATCATGGAATCTCTGGTCAGATCATACAGGAAGCCCGCCTGCACTTTCGTCAGCACATACTGCAGATAAAACGGCTCTCCTTCTTCCTCCTGCCACGACTCTTCCGGAATCTGCTCTGCCGTCAGCTGTGACAGAAAAAGGCTGCTCTGTGTATGGAGCGACTGTAAGTAGTCAGAAACAGGAAGTTCCTGTTCCGGCAATAAATCTTCCGCAGCCAGCGGAATCAATTTTTCTGAATTTTCCCAGTAAAACCCGTGTTGTTGAAAAGGCGCTCCAGAAGACAGGGAGCGGATCACGTACATTCCGCCAACAAATACTATTTCGAATATTGCAAAAGAGATAAAGAAATTCACCGCCACATTTTTGGAGCCGCTGGTTCCGTTCTTTCTTAACCGGTTTCTCACCTGATCCTGAATGTAATACACGATTCCGCAGGCGACTACCGTAAACCAACCGATCATTCCTGCCAATCCCTGTGAAATCAAATATATCCCGCACGCCGCAAGCGGAATGACCACCAGTGTCACAATCAATACCATCCGGTTTCCCTTTGTAGGGGTAAACGACTGGTTCTCCGCCGCATTTTTCCTGGCTTTCCGGTACCAGAGGAAATACAGAATGAAATCAGATGCTGCATATACCGCAAGGGAAAGTCCGCAGATTCCAAGGGTACATCCCAGTCCATTGGAAAACTGTCCCGCAAAGTTTTGAAGCAGACACAGAAGAAACCATATGCCAACAATCCCTCCGACTACCCCGACAATTCCATAGTTGATCCTCATTCTCCTGAGCGCAAGGTGTGTATTCTGCACCTGGACATCCGCCTGGGTCTCCAGCGGTACCGGTTTCTCTCTTTCATTGCAGAATATTTTCATTACTCCGTATTCTGCGACAAGTTCCCATCCTGCTTCCGCACAGTATTCCTCAAATGTAATCTCCCCTTCCGACGGCGGTTCATAATATCCTCCTCCTGTAAAATAGCTGACAGTATAGTGAAGTGTCCTGGGCTCAATCCGATGATAATGCCAAAAAACACCCATCCGGTCGAGCGCCCAGCCTTTCCGCGCCATGCGCTCAAAATGTCCCTCCAGCCATGTACGGTCAAAAAAATAATACATTGCCAACTCAAGCTTTCCGTTCCTCATAGGTTTCCTTCACCTCCATATACCTCCGGTAATCCGCCGCCTGCCTGCAGATCCGCTCATATTCTGCCTGCAGAAGCTCCTTTCCACTCTCCGTGAGAAGGTAACTTCTCTTTCTTCCATCCACCTTCGTCTCCTGGATCATCCCAGCATCCGAAAACTGTTCGAGCAGATGGTACAGCGTTCCCGGTCCCACCTTTACACGCTCCTCTGTGATCTCACTAACCTTCGCCATGATATCCATTCCGCAGCACTCTTCCCGAAGACAAAGAAGAATATAAAACATCTGTTCCGTCAGCGTCTGAAACTTTGCTCTTGCCATGTTCCTCATTCCTTTTATCGAATATCGATATTCTATGTTTTCAGCATAACATCGAATATCGATAATGTCAATTTCTTTTTCACATATGCAACAATGCTCATAAAAAAACCGCGGAACCTCTGCTCCACGGTTTTTCAAATTCGCCAAAACCCGATCACATCAGCGGCGCGAGAATTCTCAGCGCCTTCCCGCCAACTTTCTCCCACATCGGAAGCTTCTGACAGTCTTCCGTTGTGACCTGGCGGCTTTTTTCCAGCGTATTCGCAAAATCCTGTTCAATCTGACCGATCTGTGAATTGCGGTACAGGAAAACGCCGCATTCGAAATGGTGATACAGGCTCCGGTAGTCCAGATTGATCGTACCGACCACTGCCTTCTCATCGTCCGAGACAAAGACCTTTGCGTGTACAAACCCCGGCGTATACTCGTAAATCTTTACACCTGCTTCCATCAATTCTTCATAATAAGTTCTCGCAACGATGAACGCATATTTCTTGTCAGGAATATGCGGCATCAGGATCACCACCTCGACGCCCCGCCCCGCCGCGTACGTCAGCGCTCCGATCATCTCGTGATCCAGGATCAGATACGGCGTCATAATATGTACATAATTCTGGGCGGTATTCAGAATATCCAGATAGACTCTGCGTCCTATCCTCGCTTTCCGGTACGGACAGACGTCATAAGGAATAAAAAAGCCATCGGGCTTCTGATAATATTCCTGCAGCGTCTTATACTTCAGATATGTCTCCTCTTTCGTCTCGGTAATGTTCCACATTTCCAGAAACATGAACGTAAACCGTTCCACAGCATCGCCTTCCAGGCGGATCGCCGTATCCTTCCAGTGACCGAACCGGACTTCCCGGTTAATATATTCGTCTGCCAGATTCGTGCCTCCCGTATGGGCAACCCTCCCGTCGACGACCAGGATTTTCCGATGATCCCGGTTGTTGTAATGGCTGGAGAACACCGGATGGATCGGCGCATACATTTTGCAGCGGATTCCATATTTTTCCAGAACTTTCGGGTAAAACTCCGGAAGAAGAGACAAGGCACACATACCGTCATACATGACACGCACTTCCACGCCCTGCTGTACCTTCTCCTTCAGCACTTCCAGAACTTCATGCCACAGATATCCTTCTTTGATAATGAAGTATTCCATGAAAATAAACTTCTGCGCGCTCCTCAGATCCTCCATCAGCGCCTCAAACTGATCCTCACCCAGAGGATAATAGTCTGCGTGGGTTTTGTGGTAGACTGCGCAGTTTGCGTTCTTTCTCATATATTCCGCAAGTCTCCCGACCTGAACGTCTTCCCGCTCCAGCGTCTCTTTCGCCGTCCCATCTTCTTCCAGGCACTTCCTGGTAAAAACAGACAGCTTCTGAAGCCGTTCATATATTTTCCCCGCACCGGGATTGATCGTGATGTACAAATAAAAAACTGCGCCGAATACCGGAAAAATAACCATCGGCAGCATCCATACCAGACGGAACTCCGGGTTACCGCTGCTGCTGAGCAGATGAAGGAGCACAACGACCATCAGGATCCGAAACAGCCCATACACTTCCAGGCTGTGTTCTTCCAGCGTGCGGTAAAGAAGGTATACAAACAAAAACTGTATCAGAAACGCGCCCAGGACGATCAGCGTCCTGCCGAAGATGACCATTTTTACCCCGTTCATTCCCTTTTTCTTGATATCTTTCGCTTCCATTTCCGTTCCTTTTCCTTTGCGTTTTGTTATCTGAATCGTACCATATTTTTGTACTTCTGGCAATGTCAGGAATCTTGTAACAGTTCAGCCTTACTGAACTGTTACATGCAAAATCCATTTAAAATCGCCTTCGGCGATGGGATTTTGCACTCCTGAATCACGTTCTCACGGTCTGCGCAGCATGTGCGCAGACCTGGGCTGAACTGTTACGGAATCTTCTTTCACCAGCAAGTCATGTTTATATTTTTTTGCATTTCTTCCCCGTATAAGTTAGAATAGAAGTGGTATAGTATGATACAGGAGTTTTGCTTATGAGAGAAAAAACTTACATTGCCATAGATCTGAAATCTTTTTACGCGTCTGTCGAGTGTATGGAGCGCGGCCTCGATCCGATGACTGCCAATCTTGTGGTCGCTGACCGCAGCCGCACGGAGAAAACCATATGTCTCGCCGTTTCCCCTTCCCTGAAGTCCTACGGGATTCCCGGACGGGCAAGGTTGTTTGAGGTGATCCAGAAAGTGAAGGAGGCCAACGAAAAGCGGAAGCTCCGCCTCCCTTCTCACAGGTTTTCCGGAAAATCCTGCAATGCCGCTGAGCTGACGGCTCATCCGGAATTTGCCATTGACTTTCTGACAGCTCCTCCTCAGATGGCACATTATATGAAATGCAGCGCAAAAATCTATGACATTTATCTGAACTATATCGCTCCGGAAGACATCCACGTATATTCCATCGACGAAGTTTTTATGGATGTTTCCAAATATCTGAAAACTTACGGATTGTCTGCCGAAGGCCTTGCAAAAAAGATCATCCTGGACGTGCTGAACACCACCGGCATTCCTGCCGCCGCCGGTATCGGTACCAATCTTTTTCTCTGTAAGGCGGCACTGGATATTGAGGCAAAGCATATTCCGCCGGATGAAAACGGCGTCCGCATCGCCCGTCTGGATGAATTTTCCTTCCGGCGTTCCCTTTGGAACCACCGGCCGCTGACCGATTTCTGGCGCATCGGCAAAGGTTACGCGAAAAAACTGGAAGAACACGGGCTTTTTACAATGGGGGATATTGCCAGATGCTCCCTTGGAAAGCCGGATGAATATTACAATGAGGATCTGCTTTACCGCCTTTTCGGTGTCAACGCCGAACTTCTGATCGACCATGCATGGGGCTGGGAACCCTGCACCATTGCGGACATTAAGGCATACAAACCGGAAGCCAAAAGCATCGGCGCTGGCCAGGTACTGCAATGTCCTTATTCTTATGAGAAAGCAAAACTTGTCGTTCAGGAAATGGCAGATTCTCTTTCCCTGGATCTGGTGGACAAACGCCTGGTGACCCGGCAGCTTGTTCTGACCGTCGGATATGATATTGAAAATCTGAAAGATCCAAAGCTCCGAAAACGGTATCACGGTGAGATCACCACCGACCATTATGGCCGCCAGATTCCCCGGCATGCCCACGGAACCGTAAATCTCCCCCGGCAGACGTCCTCTTCCAGCCAGATTATCACAGCGGTCACAGATTTGTACGCCCGGATCGTAAATCCGGAACTCCTGGTACGGCGGCTCACCCTGACCGCCACCCATGTTGCAGAAGAAATTCCGATGGAACAGAAAGAGACTTACGAACAGCTGAATCTTTTTACTGACTACGAACTGCTGGAACAGCAGGAGGCTCAGGAGAAGGAGAAACTGGAAAAAGAACGGAAAATGCAGGAAGCCATGCTGGAAATCAAGAAAAAATACGGAAAAAACTCTATTTTGAAGGGAATGAACCTGCAGGACGGGGCAACCGCCATCGACCGGAATCAACAGATCGGAGGACATAAAGCATGAACAAATCTTACGACGATATCATCCACCTGCCGCACCATGTTTCCGCCACACATCCCCATATGTCCATGGCTGAACGGGCGGCGCAGTTTTCTCCTTTTGCCGCGCTGACCGGTTACGAAGATGTTCTCACCGAAACAGCACGGAAAACGGAGCAAAAGATTGAACTGGACGAAACGATAAAAGAAGAGCTGGATCAGAAACTTCATCTTCTGGCGGAACATGTGCAGAATCCCCCTTCCGTATCCATCACTTACTTTCAGCCGGACGATTATAAGGAAGGGGGACAGTATGTAACCAAAACCTGCCGGATCAGAAAAATCAATTCCATGACACAAGTGATACAGACAACAGACGGATCACAGATCCCGATCTGCAGTCTCTTAAAGATCGAAAGCGACTTTTTTTAGTTTTCTGCAATCCTACTCCTTATCGTTTATTCTTATTACATGAGGAAGGGAGATTAGACATATGATAAACAATCGAAAGTTTCTTCACGGAAATGCTCCGCAGCGATTTTATCAACAATTTTTCCCATGAATTCAAAACCCCCATCGTCTCCATCGCGGGGTTTGCAAATCTTCTCCGGTGCGGTAATCTTACGAAAGAACAGACGGAAGAATATCTTGCTATGATTGAAGAAAATTCCTCCGCCTGTCTTATATGGCGACCAATATGCTGAATCTGACAAAAGTGGAAAATCAAACGATCCTGACTGACGTTACCCGCTATAACCTCTCGGAACAGATTCGCTCCGCGGGGGATCGGTCTCGCCGTTGTAAAAAAAGGTTATGGAGCTGCATCATGGAGAAATCTCTGTCAGAAGCGAAAACAAAGCGACAACGTTTACCGTTTCTGTATGACATAGATCAGCAGGGAGACGTTTTTTTCTATTCTACATCCTGAAGAGCCGCATAGTTTTCTTCCCCGGTTCGTACTTTAACGACTCTCGTTACATTATAAACAAAAATCTTTCCATCCCCGATATGTCCGGTATACAATGCTTTTTTCGCCGCTTCGATCACAGAATCGACCGAAATTTTTCCGACTACAACCTCCACTTTCACTTTGGGAAGAAGGTTGGCATCGAGTTCCACACCTCTGTATTTTTCTCCGGCTCCTTTCTGTATTCCGCATCCCATGACCTGTGTCATTGTAATTCCGGTTACTCCCAGGTTGTTCAATGCTGTCTTCAATGTATCAAACTTCGAAAGCCGGCAGATAATGCTGACCTTATGCATTCCTGTATCATATACACCATCCACACTCGTCTGCTGACGGACCACTTTGACTGCGGCATCCACCTGTCCTTTGGATGCCTTTTCATAATCATCCTCCCCCAGATCCGTGTTTTCATTGACATCCATATCCATGCCGGCCATATCATTAATCGCGAATCCTGAGTATGCAGATGCAAGACCATGTTCGTGGATATCAAGGCCATCCAGTTCAATCTGCTCCGGCACACGCAGTCCTACTGTCTTATCAATCACTTTGAAGACGATGAACATCACCACCAACACATAGGCCGCCACACTGACTGCGCCCAATACCTGAATTCCCAGCTGTCTGAATCCACCGCCGTAAAACAAGCCGACACCTACACCGTCTCCGCCATTGCTGAACAGGCCAACTGCCAAAGTTCCCCAGATTCCATTTACCATGTGGACAGAAACCGCACCTACCGGATCATCTATCTTTGCTACATTATCAAAGAACTCCACAGCCAAAACTACCAGAACACCAGCGATCAGGCCGATGAAGAATGCTCCAACCGGAGTCACACAGTCACAGGGAGCCGTAATAGCTACCAACCCCGCAAGAGCTGCATTAAACGTAATCGACACATCCGGTTTTCCATAACGGATCCATGTAAAAATCATACCCACGACTGTGGCAACCGCCGCTGCAAGGTTTGTATTGAACATTACCAAAGATGCCAGTTCCATATCCGCATCTGTCGTCATTGCAACTGTGGATCCTCCGTTAAATCCAAACCAGCAGAACCAGAGGATAAACACACCGAGCGCCATCGCCATGATATTATGCCCGGGAATCGCTCTTGCTTTTCCGTTTTTATCGTATTTTCCGATACGCGGCCCAAGCATTGCCGCGCCAAGGCATGCGACCAGTCCTCCAACCATATGTACACAAGTGGAACCTGCAAAATCATGAAAGCCAAGTGATGAAAGCCATCCTCCTCCCCAGATCCAATGTCCGGAAATCGGATAGACAATCAAGCTGATCGCCGCACTGTAAATACAATACGCTTTGAAATTTGTCCGTTCTGCCATAGAACCGGAGACAATCGTCGCCGCTGTTGCACAGAACACCGTCTGAAAGATCGCATAGCACCATGTGGGAAGTGTGCCAAAGTCATAAGTTCCCCTGATCAGCGGATCAAACCCACCGATCCATGGACCTGTCCCTGCGAACATAATGCCAAATCCAACCAGCCAGAAGCACGGTGTGCCGATACAGAAATCCATCATATTTTTCATCAGGATATTTCCTGTATTTTTTGCCCGTGTCAGCCCCGCCTCGCAGAGAGCGAAGCCCGCCTGCATAAAAAACACCAGTATCGCTGCTATAAGCACCCAGATTACATCGGTTGCTGAATACATAAAATTTCCTCCTTTTTCACTCCGGTACAAAAAAATGCATCTCAGAGATGGTACCGCTCTCTGGATGCACGTCTTTGTACCGTAAAGGTATTGGTATGAATAAAAAGAAAAGCGCCTCGGAGATGATGCTCCAAAGCGCCTTTGCCTTTTATGGGATGAATTCTACACCCAAATATTTTTTTGTCAAGCAAAATTTTATCTTCCTTTTCCACCAAAGGAAAACTCAGGGAAAGCTCGAAGCCCCTGTCCCACTCAGACCAGACGTCCAGCCGGATCCGAAGATCATCCGCCATCTTTTTTACCAGATACAGACCCATGCCGGTTGCTTTCTTTTTCCCATCGGCCGGATCACCGGTAAAACCTTTTTCAAAAATATAGGGAAGATCGCATGTCCGTACACCCATACCGTTATCGCGGATACGAAGAATCGCTTCCGTTTCCTTTGTTTCCCAGCGCAGCGCCAGTTCCGGATCTGCGGAACTGTATTTTACGGCATTGCTCACCACCTGTCCCAGGAGAAACTGAAGCCCTCTCCGGTCTGTGAAAACTTCCGTATGGGGCACCTGGTTCTGAACCAGAAACTGTTTCTCCTCCAGAAGCAGCCGGTAATCTTCCAGAACCTCCTCCAGGCAGTCACGCAGATCCACAAACTCAAACAGATAATCTTTCCGCACGCTTTTCAGGCGGGCATAGTATAGCATCTGATTGACATACTCCTGCATCTGGTTTCGGATATAGTCGAGTTTATAATCCATGGATTCCGGCATATCACCCCTTTGATTGTCCAGCATCAGTGTCAGTAGAGACAACGGCGTCTTTATCTCATGAGCCCATGCCTCCACATATTCTTCATAGTCTTCCATGTCTGCCGCCGCTCTTGCGCATGCAAGCTGCTTTTCCCGTAAGGCTTTCCCCAACAGCCGGACGCAATCCGCTTCCGACCCGCTGACGGTTTTGACCAGGTTCTCCTCATGCCACTGGTCCGGATGTTCCAGGAAATCCCGGAACGCCTCCTGCTTCTTTCGCTCCAGGCCCCCCAATACAACGGCAGCAGCTCCAAACAGAAAGACTGTGACAAGAAGCATCACCGGTGCAAGCACGGAAAAGGCACCGGAATCCGACAGCCACAGCAGGAGGGCAGAAAGTCCATCGATTCCCAGAAGGAGCACCAGCCATGGCCAATACCGGCAGACCGCTTTCCATTTATCCTTCATATCCGTGCTCCCCACTTTCCAGACGGTATCCCACTCCCCGCACCGGCAGGATCTTCTGTTTCATCCCAAGACCCGTCATCGTCTTTTTCAGCCGTGTCAAATTGACCTGCAGCGCATTCTCATCGATAAATTCCGTCGTTCCCCACAATGCCATGCACAGATCTTCCTTCGTAACCGTCCGGGAAGGGTGCGAAAGAAACGTCTCCAGCAACTTTCCCTGATTTTTCGGTAGTACCACAGAGGTATTATGGATATACAGGGTATACGTCTGCCGGTCCAGCAAAAACTCCTCCCCTTCCAGCAGATTGGAACGCCCTTCGTATCGTTTCAGAACATTCGCCACTCTGGCAAGCAGCCGTTCCTTCCGGCAGGGTTTGGTCAGATATTCATCCGCTCCAAGAGCAAGCGCCTGGAGCTCATCCCTCATCTGGTCCCTGGAAGTCAGAACAAGGACTGGAAACGCGTTTCTTCCTTTGACTTCCCGGCAAATCTGAAATCCACTGGCGCCGGGAAGATTAAGGTCAAGGATCACAAGATCCGGGGAGATTGCCTCCAACTGCTCCGCCGCCTGATGAAATTCAAGGATTTCCTCCACGTGATACCCTGCATGCCTGAGCATTCTTGACAATTCCTCACGCATCAACGTTTCATCTTCTACAACAGCGATTCTTTTCATGCAAGTTTCTCCTCTCTCCCGCACATTTTCCACATCCGGTCTTATTCTTCCCGCTCCGGTACCATCAACGTCAGAAGATACCGGCTGCTGGAACGTTTTACGGCGGCCATATAAATCCATTCTACCACACAGAGCGCGAAAATCATAGCCGCCGAAACCAGCATCATCTCTGTGACGGTCCCCTGTGTTCTTGATGATAGAATTCCGGAAAGCAGTGCCCTCACCGCAAACAGACTGTTTGCCGCGGCAACCAGCACCGGAATGCCGAAATACCACTGAACCTGCTTCTTCGCCGACTGGCATAAAGCCTCATAAGACGCGCCAAGCTTGATCAGCGTTTTATATCTACGATGTGTTTTTCTCTGGTTCATCAGAAACTGAACGCCCATCACTGTGTTGGCAACGATCAGAAAAATAACGGCAAGATAGATTGTAATGTAACTGGACGCAACCATATAGAAAAGCTGTCTTCCCATATTCTGCAGATAACTTTCATAGTGCAGACCGGTTTCATTGAGTTTCTGATTCATTTCCGATATCGCCTGCATCAGGCTGACACCATCCGTCACACTCTTATCCAGAGCAGCATCCACATAAACATCGAAATTTCCCTGGGTGTAATAGGAAAATGCTTCGTCCGGCAGGATCAGCGCAAAAGACAGCGTAATGGAACGGTCTGTCACAAGGCTGACCGTCTGCACACTTCCGGTTAAACGGATTGGGTTTCCATCCAGCGTCGTTTCCGGGCTGTCCGCCAGTAGATCGTTCATGATCTGAAGCCGTTCGCCGGATATAAACTCCTGATCCATGTAAATCGCCGCCTCGTTTTTCTCCAGGTCCAGATCCGGAAGCCCCGCAAGGCGCAGCAGCCGGTTATAGCCGCTCAGCGAGATCAGATGCGGGTATTCCGCATAAGAAAGAGTGTTCTGCAGGGTATCCCGTGCATCCGATTCCGGAAGTTCGGAAAGCTCTTCCATCAGACCGTCCAGTTCCAGAACATTTTCATACTCCTCCGTGGTTCTGATATAACCTACTTTCATATCAAACACATCGGAAAATTCCTTTTCCAGTTGATGCTTTTGCAGTGTTTCGATCACCTGTTCTGCCCCATAGCTCTCTTCTTCCTCGGAATGCTCCTGAAGAAAGGTATAATCCAGCACATGAGATTCCGACTTGCCATAAAAAGCCGCCACTGCCACACCTGCCCCGAAACAGCACAGCGCCGCAAGGATCAGGATGGAACTGACTGCCATGGTTTTTGACTGGCAGACCACACTCTCCTGGATCTGCCGGACATTAAATCTGTGCAGACGGCGATTCCTTTTTTCTCCTTTCAGGATCAGACCGAAAACAGAACGAAGCCCATAAAACAAGAGCAAAGTCCCCGCAAATCCCAAAAGGATCGTCAGTCCCATAATGGAAACTTTCCTCCAGGACATTCCCTGGATTGCCAGATAATAGGCACTGCCAAGACAGCAAATACCAGCCAGAAGCGCCAGCCCATAGACCACGGCGGGACGCTGTTTTTTGCTTCCTTCCGGAACCTCAGCCAAAAGTGAACCAATCTCCTGACGGCTGATCTTTGCGCTTAAAATCAGAAACGCCGCCAGCTTGATTGCCAGAAATCCCACGATGGTCAGCAGCACGGCGGACAAAGACAGAGAAAACTGATGCCCGATAATGCCCAGTCCAACCAGCCTTGCAACAATCAGGCTGATCAATTCAGAAAGCAGTACAGCCGCCGGGAGACCAATTACAAGCGCAATCACGCTGCTGCTCAGATCTTCCGCAAGAAGAAGCCAGAACAGCCTGCCTCTTCGCATTCCCAGCATCAGGTACATGCCAAATTCATGCCTGCGCCGTTCCAGCTGAAACTTACTGGCAAAATAGATCAGAAAGAATAGGATGACCAGTGTCATTCCATAAAACAGCGGAATCATCGCCAGAAGCCGGTTTACCGCATCACTTTCCATCTGGCGGAGAAACTGCATGACATCCTGCTGAGACAGGGACAAAACAATGTAAAAAGCAATGATGGAAATCAGCAGGGAAGCGAAAAACAATCCGTTTTCTCTTCGGTTCCTTCTGCTGTTTCGTCGGATCAGCTCAAAGAACATTTGCACTTCCCCCTCCCAGCTGCGCCATCACGTTCAAAATCCGCCCGTAAAAATCCCGCTGGGATTCATCCGGAAGATTTCTCCGCAGTTCATGAAAAATCACTCCATCCTGAATAAAGAGGATACGTTTGCAGTAACTTGCCGCATTGGAATCATGGGTAACCATAAGGATCGTGGCGTTTTCCTCCCGGTTCAGTCCCGCCAGCTTTTCCATTAACGTTTTGGCATTCTTGGAATCCAGCGCCCCGGTCGGTTCATCGGCAAGGATCATCCCCGGATTCATGATCAGCGCCCTTGCGGCGGCAACGCGCTGTTTCTGTCCGCCGGACATCTGAGCGGGAAATTTCTCAAGGACATCCGTAATCTCCAGATACTCCGCCAGACGGGTCAGACGGCTCTGGCTCTCTTTCCCGGAAACACTGTGCAGTGACAGGGGCAGAAGGATATTTTCCCTTCCGGTCATATGATCCAGCAGTTCAAAATTCTGAAACAGATATCCGATCTTTTTCCCTCGATACTCTGCGAGTTTCTCTCCTTTCAGGGCGAGGATGTCAGCCCCCTGCATCCGGATCTTCCCTCCGGTCGGCTGGATCACCGTGGCGATACAATTCAGCAAAGTGGATTTTCCGGAACCGCTGCTTCCCATAATTCCCAGGAACTCTCCTTCCGCCGCCTGGAACGAGATCCCGTCCAGCGCCTTTGTCTGATTTCCTGGTCTTCCGTAGTATTTCTTCAATCCCTCAATTTCAAGGATTATTTTCATTTCTTATGCCTCCTTTGATCTTCTGGATTTATGATACCACACGGAAGGATTTCCGGATACTTACAGATGGTGAAAGGTTTGAGCACGAACTCTTCTGATTCCATAACCATTCAGCCAACTGAATTTGTTCTTTTCTTCTTGCCATTTGAACCGTTTTTTCATATAATGTCTACATATGTCTAATCATCAAAAAACAAAAGAAAG
>ERZ1643249.3197-NODE-3197-length-14573-cov-4.079625_pt1 | contig 14573 bp, 12 predicted proteins | sample MGYA00579263_ERZ1643249 | MGnify/ENA primary metagenome ERZ1643249 (study PRJEB29033, sample SAMEA4952264) | chicken gut metagenome | biome: Broiler Chicken; feature: Gastrointestinal Tract; material: Caecum | place: Ireland | collected 2018 | study: Broiler...
CATTGTACCAGAAGGCCTGACGGGTCCTCAACTTTCATTTAACTTTACAGTCCGGACAGGCCTGATGGGAGGAAACAACATGAAAACAAAAGCCATCCACCTTGAAAGGGAACGCATCTCACTGCTCCTGCTGCGCGCGCTGGTTTCCGGCGCCCTGCCGTTTTTGCTGGCAGCATCCCGCATGCTGGGCGCGCTTTCCCCTTTTTCCGCCGCTTTTGCCGGCGCTACGGATGCCGCAATGCTCGCCCCTGCGGCGATCGGGACCGTAGCCGGTATTTTGGTATTCCATTCCGAGCACGCCCCTTTCCGCATTGTATCCGTTTTATTGATCTGTGCGGTGCGCTTCCTGCTGCAAAAGCTTCTAAAGAAAAAAAGCCGTCCGCTGTTTAACAGCCTGATTGTGTTCGGGGCAGAAGGAATCTGCCTGACTTTTTACGCGCTGTTAAACCGCCTTTCAAACGGCTCTTTGTTCCTGCTGATCTTAGACGTTGTTTTGTCCGCCTGCTGCTGTGCCCTGTTTTCCGCCGGGCTGCGCGTGTTTCAGCCGCCCGCAGCCGCCGTCTCCTGCACGGATCCGGAACGGATCGGCATCTGCGCGCTTGCCGCCGCGGCCGTAGCGGCGTCTTCCGCCGTCACCCTGTTCCAGATCAACTTAGGCGTTATCCTCTCCTGCGTCCTGATTCTGCTGTGCGTTTCCGCATTCGGCGCGCCGGGCGGGAGCGTATGCGGCATCCTATGCGCAAGCGCGCTCTGCACCGCCTCTTCCGACCTGTTCACTTTTGCTGTAATGCTGGTACTGGCCGCCTTCTTCGCCGGCGCGTTTCACGGCGCCGGCCGCTTTGCACAGATGATCGCCTTCCTCTGCTGCGGCGTTTTCACCCTTTTCCTGCTCGGCATGCCGGCCGGTTTTTCCTATTACGTCATCGCCATGTTTTTAGGCAGCGCCGTCTATCTCCTGCTGCCGCAGCGCACCGCACGCGCGCTTCTCTCCCCGTTTAAGGCCGTCTATCTCCCGCACGGGAATGATCCATTGGCCGACCGGATCCATCTGCTTTCTGAAACCATCCGCTCCATCCGGGGCGAGCTGTCGCAGGTCACCGATAAATTTAATCAAATCGACTACAACAACATTGCTTCCGTTTATGACAGCGCCGCTTCCTCTGTCTGCAAAAGCTGCGACCACTGTCTCTCCTGCTGGGATACGCGCTATAATGAAATCATGGATGCGTTCGGCCCGCTTGACAAGACGCTGCGTCAAAACGGCATGGTTACGCCGGAAGCCCTCCCGCGCTATTTTAAAGAGAGCTGCCGCCAGCCGGAAAGCCTCTGCCACGCCATCAATATGCGGTACCGCGCATTCCTTTCCCGTGAAAACAGCCAGCGCCAGACAAAAGAATCCCAACAGCTGATGTTCGACAACCTTTATGCCATTGATGATATACTGACCGCTTTGGAGAACTCCCTGCGCGAACCGGATGAGGAAGAAGAGCCAATCTGCAGCGCCGCAGAACAGGCGCTGCGCGCCGTCGGCGAAACGTTTTCCTCCGTTGACGCGCGGCGTGTGCCAAACGGCAGCGTCCAGCTCACGGTCTGCATGGACTCCGAGCCGCTCCACACGTCCGGCGAGCTGTGCGTTTTGATTTCAGAGGAGACCGGGATTGTTTTTTCCACGCCTTCCGTTTTTTCTGCCGGCGGCTGTTTCCGCATCCTGTTCGCACAGGATGCGGCCTATCAAACGGACAGCGGCGTCCAGCAAGTCGCCCGGTCCGGCAATCATGTCTGCGGGGACAGTGTATCCGTTTTTTCGGATGCTTTCGGGCGGCACTGCTTTCTTTTAAGCGACGGCATGGGCAGCGGCGGGCGCGCCGCTATTGACAGCCTGATGACCTGTTCCATGCTAAAGCGCCTTTTATGCGCCGGCTTTTCCACCAACGCCGCTTTCCGACTTATTAACAGCGCGCTTTCCGTCAAATCGGCCGACGAATCCCTTTCCACCGTGGATCTTCTGCAAATCGACCCGTCCAACGGCCAAGCCCGCTTTTTTAAAGCAGGAGCCGCAGTCTCCCTGCTCTGCCGGAACGGGCGCATCCGTGAAATTGGGAGCGGCTCCTCGCTTCCGCTGGGCATCCTTCAAAACACCGAGCGCGCCAAGGAATCGCTTCAGCTGGCAGACGGCGACGTCATCCTCATGATGAGCGACGGGGCGTGTGCCGCCGGCATGGAACCGATCCACAGCGCGCTTTCTGCACATGCCCACCGGAGCGCCCGGGAAATCGCCTTTGCCGTATGCAGCGCAATCCGCCCGCAGGATGAAAAGAGCGATGATCTAAGTGTCGTTGCCATCAAAATACAAAAATAAGCGCCCTTCCTCTTTCCTTTGCTGCGGCACGCCGTATCCGGCGTTTACTCACGGCAAACGGGCATATATGCAAATTGGAACCGGCTTTCTTCGGGAAAGCCGGTTCCAATTTGCAAAAAATAGAGGTTTAAGGGGGCTAAAGGCGTACCGTGGCACAACGGCAGGATCCCCGATTAAAAGAGGGCGCTCCTTTTCCCGCACGCCCCGCTTGATTTATACAAGCGTCGCTTTGTGAAAGACTTTTTTGCCCTTTTTGATCACAACGCCGGCACGCAGCCGGTCGGCCGGTACCGTCATCTTTGGATCGGACACCTTTTGGTCGTCGATAGACACGCCGCCGCCCTGCACAAGCCGCCTTGCCTCTGCGTTAGAGGGGGCAAGCCCGGTTTTGACAAGCAGTGTCAAAACGCCGATCTCACCAAGGTCTAGATCATCGCTGCAAAGTTCGGTCGACGGCATGTTCACGTCGTCTGCGCCCTTGACAAACAGCGATTTTGCCGCTGTCTGCGCCTTTTTCGCCTCTTCCTCGCCGTGCACCATGCTGGTTACCTCGTAAGCCAGCCGTTCTTTGACAGGGTTTAGCTCGTGCCCTTTTAAATGCTCCATCGCTTCAATCTCTTCAACCGGTACAAAGGTAATCAGCTTCATACAGTTGATTACGTCGTCATCCGCAACGTTGCGCCAGTACTGATAGAAGTCGTATGGCGACGTCTTGTCCGGATCCAGCCATAAAGCGCCTTTTTCCGTTTTCCCCATCTTCTTGCCTTCCTTTGTGGTAAGAAGCGTAAACGTCATGCCGTAGACCTGCTCTTCCCTGACGCGGCGGACCAGCTCGACGCCCCCGATGATGTTGCTCCACTGGTCGTCCCCGCCAAGCTCCAGCTTACAGCCGTACTCGCGGTTTAAATGCAAAAAGTCGTATGACTGCATCAGCATATAGTTGAATTCCAAAAAGGTAAGCCCGCGCTCCAGCCGGCTTTTGACGCACTCGGCTGTCAGCATTTTATTGACGGAAAAATGCACGCCGACGTCGCGCAGGAATTCAATATAATTCATGTTTTTGAGCCAATCGCCATTGCGCGCGATCAAGGCCTTCCCATCTGAAAAATCGATAAAGCGGCTCATTTGCCGGCGGAAGCACTCTGCATTATGGTCGATTTCTTCTTCCGTCAGCATTTTGCGCATATCCGTCTTGCCGGTTGGGTCGCCGATCAGCGTGGTGCCTGTGCCAAGCAGCGCGATCGGGCGATGGCCTGCGTTTTGCATGTGCTTCATGACGACAAGCTGCAAAAAGTGCCCGACATGCAGGCTGTCGGCCGTGGCGTCAAATCCAATATAAAATGTCACCGGCTCCTTGTTCATCAGCTCCTCAATCTGATCCTCGTGTGTCGCCTGTGCGATCAGCCCACGCCGGCGAAGCTCTTCAAAAACGGTCATTGCTATCATCCTTTCTTATTGCGTTTCGTACAGACCACAGGGGATATAAAAAAGCCCTCTGCCTGTACAGGACAGAGGGCGAATTGACTCGCGTTACCACCTCAGTTTACCACAGCCTCACGGATGCGGCCTCTTTGTCTGCCGCCCAGCCGTTTCCCATGGGCGAGAGACCAACGCTTTAACGGGCGTGCCCGTCGGGGCTTACTCCGGAAAACACCGTTTCCTCCCCGCAGCTCAAAGAGGTATTCGCAGATCCGCCCGCTTACGCCCTTCCACCGCCCGGACGCTCTCTGAAAGCATAAGACGAACCGCTACTTGTTCTTATCACAGCCTTTAAGCTATAGTATAGCCAAACGGCATTTTTTTGTCAAGGCCGGATTTTCCGCAGCCGCCCTTTTCTGCACGGCTGGTCACGCAAAGCAAAAGAGTACGGCCAAAGCACATGCTTTGGCCGTACTCTTTGCCGCAGCTTGCGGCTTACTGGTGATAATTATACAAAAAGATAACGCCAAGCAGCAGCGTAAACCCGCCGCAGATCAAAAGATAGGCCGCTTTCGTTTTAGCGGACTTCAGGCCCGCGCTCAAAAGCCCCATTAAAGCAACGGCAATCATCATACACAAAATGTCGATCAGGCTTTTTATCTGAACCGACATCTCCAAAGCGGGCACCAGATCCGGCAAAAGGTTCGCCAAAAAGTGGCCGCCCGGCAATATCAGAAGCGGAGCGACTTGAAGAGCGTTGCCCTTTCTGTGCGCACGGAGGAATACAAACTCCATTGCAGCCAGTATCAAGAAAACCGCAAGCGATTCTACCACCATCATGTGCCGTCGCTCCCTTTCGGCGCATCCCGTTTAAAATGCGCTGCTTAAAATTTCTTTCGCCTTCGCGTTGTCATTGGTCGCGGCGTAGTACACATACGCACCTTTTGAACCAATAACAGCCGTGGTCAGTTTTTCCGTCTCTTCCGGCGTATAATCGGCCGCCGTCTCTTTAATCATGTCGCGTCTGGCCGCCATCATGTCCATCACGGAATCCGCTTTGGATGCGTCTGTCAGCTTTACGACAAAAACCTCATCCGCCGTAATGCCGCTGCCGGCCAAAATGAAGCACATATCCTCCACATCGTCCGCCGTCAGATCATAGCCGTATGCCGTAAGGTCTTCAACGCTCTGCTCCGCCATTTCAGGAAACTCAATGGCCTCCCGCAAGTCGTCCACCACATCGGCGGCCTTCGGGTTTTTTGCCTCCTCCTGTGAGCACGCAGCGGAAACCAGCAGTATAAGCCCGCACAGGAATACACTCATCCATTTTTTAACATTCTTCATACCCAAATGTCTCCTTTTGTTTAAACAATTTTATCAATATAGCCGTCAGGCTGGACTGCATGCGTCAAATAGTATTGATACATTGCCTTATGGCCATTGCTTTTCAAATGCATGCCATCACCGGCGTCATAGTCTGAAATCAAATAGCCGCTGTCATCCTTTAGCGCCTCCTGCACGTTCAGATAGTAAACGCCCTTCTCCTGTGCAAGCTGGTACAAGCGCTCGTTAAAATCGTTGAGCTTTTCCGTATTAAACGTATCTCTGATATACTCGGAATCTTGTGAAATCGGCGTAAGGGATTCCACATAGATCATGGCGTTGGGATACGTCTTTTTCAGACGGTCGAGGAACTGCCCGTAATATCCGATGTGCGCTTCGTTGGAAAGCCCCGGCACGCCGTTGGCGCCGATTAGGATATAGATTTTCCCCGGATTCGGCATTTTTTCATCAATCGCCTGGAACACCGTTTTTTTCTCCGCTCCGCTGGTCCGGTAGACCGGCGTGTCATTCACCAAATTCATAATGTTGACGTTTTGCTCCGCAATGACGTTCTGTGTTGGGAGCACGCCGTATACCCTAAGCCCAACCGAGATGGAATCGCCGATAAAGACCGCGTCGTCAAAATAGGAATCATCCGCCGGTTTTGTTTTTGCCACCAGCGTCTCCGCCTTGACGTGCTCAGTCTGCACGTTTTCCGTCTGGCTGCTCTCGCCCTTTTGAAATGCCTGCATCGTCTCCGCCGTCTCCTGGACGGGCGTGACCTCTAACGCTTCGCCGAACAGCTTATCCGCCATAAAGGAGAGCTTATCTACATGCGGACGGGAAAGATCGTCTATGATAAAGAAAACAAATGCAGCCGTAAGCGCAGTCGAAAGCGCCAGGATTGCGGAAATCAAAACGGCGAAAGGCGTCCGCCCCGTCCGTTTGCGCCGCGTTACGCGGCGGTTTAACTGTGCCATAATCTGCCTCCATTCCGTTTTAAGCAAAACAGGCCGTGTCTTGCATTTCCAAAAGGCACGCAAGACGCGGGCGCCTCTGCATACCTATAATATGGGCACAGATTCCTCTATTTATTATAACAGTGTGCGCACAATGTGTACATTCCTATTAAAAGCCCGCCTTTTTCCGCGCAGGGGCGGCGCTGGGCGCGCTGAAATCTGCTCACAAACTTTTGTTTATTATAACACATCTTATAAAAGCAGTTGTTACAAATTCATTACAAAGAAACGCCTGACCTGCGATTTTATAGTTCCGACGCCTTGTAGGAACGGACGAAACGGTTTAAAAAGCGGGCGACCGTCTCCGCCTCTTCCCGCTTTAAATACGGGTGCATAGGAAGGGAGAGGACATGCTCCGACAAGTACTCCGCTACCGGGAAATCGCCCTTTTGGTGGCCTAAATACGCCAAAGCCTTCTGAAGATGGAGCGGCCGCTCATAATACACCATCGTCGGCACGCCGGAAGCTTTCAGCAGTTCCTGAAGCTCGGCACGGTTTACGTAGTCGGGAAGGATAACGGTATACTGCGCCCAGACGCTCCGGCTTCCGGCCGGGATTTCCGGTTTTTTGACCTCGTCGCACAAAAGCTCGCCGTACCAGGCGGCCACACGGCCGCGCAGTCCGATCTCTTCATCAAATAAATCAAGCTTGCAGTTGAGCACGGCGGCCTGTATGGTATCCAAGCGCGCGTTCAGCCCAAGCGAATTGTTTTCATATTTTGTTTTGCCCTTGCCGTGAACCCGAAGGGAGCGCAGGCGAGCCGCCGTATCGTCCCCGTCTGTAAACACCGCGCCGCCGTCGCCGTAACAGCCAAGCGGCTTTGCGGGAAAAAAGGAAGTCGCCGCAATGTCGCCCAGCGAACAGGCGCGTTTGCCTTCATACTCTGCGCCAAAGCCCTGCGCGCCGTCCTCCAAGACGGCCATGTTATGCGCCGCGGCAATTTCCCGGATGGCGCGGTAATCTGCACACAAACCGAAAAGATCCACTGGTATCACCATGCGGGGGGTCAGCTTTCCCTCCTGCTCGACCCGTTCGACCGCACGCTCCAAGGCGGCAGGGTCGATATTAAAGGTATCTGCACGGCAGTCCACCAAAACCGGGACGGCGCCCCGCTGGGCGACGACCTCCGCTGTCGAAAAAAAGGTGAAATCCGGTACAAAGACCGCATCGCCCGGCCCATAGCCGTTTAAGATCAGCGCCATAGACAAAGCGTCCGTGCCGTTTGAGCAGGTCACGCAGTGCTTGACCCCCGCATATTCGGCAAGCCGGCGCTCCAAAACATCCACATCCTTCCCAAGGATAAAGTCCTGGCGGACAAACAGCTTGGCGAGCGCCTTGTCAAGCTGCGGCTTAATCCGCTGGTATTGCAGCTCCAGATCAATGAACTTCAATTTGAATTCCCCTTTTTAAACAGGCACGCGATTGAGCGGCCGATGATTTTGATATCCGCAAGCACGCCGGCGCGCGGCAGATAGGCAAGGTTAAAGCGCATCTTGTCCGGCAGGATCTGCGTTAAATAGACCTGCTCCGGATTGTCTGAAGAGGAGAGCAGACTGCTTTCCTCCTTGTATTTCACGCTTGCATCGCTCAGCATGCCGGGCGGCAGCAAAAGCGTCGCCATCATTTCATCGGTATACCGCTCCACATACCGGCGCACCTCCGGCCGCGTCCCGACAACCGACATTTTCCCCGACAAAACATGCAAAAGCTGTGGCATTTCATCCAAGTTTGTCTTCCGCAGCAGCGCGCCGAAGCGCGTGATCCGCCGGTCGTCCCCGGTCGTAAGCTGAACGCCCGCACGGTCCGCGCCCGCTTGCATGGTGCGGAATTTCAGGATGAAAAACGGGCGCCCGTTTTTCCCAATCCGTTCCTGCTTAAAAAAAACCGGGCCGGGGGATGTGCATTTCACCAAAAGGCTGATCAGGGCAAAAACCGGCAGTGTTATCAGGAAAACGATAAGCGCCGCGGCCCATTCCAAAACCCGTTTCCAAAGCAGGGAAAGCCGCCGCTTCTGCAAAATATCCGCGTAGGCCTGCACCGCAGGATTCTGCATGCGGCGGGACAGGTCCTGCCGACAATCCGGTATGCTCATACGGTATCCTCTCCCGCACATGCGGCGGCAAACTGCCCGGCCAGTACGCGGTAATCGTGATACTGGCGCACATAACGGCGCCCGTTTTCCCCAAGCCGCGCGCGCTCCTCTTCAGTCATTTGCAGCAGCATCCGCGCGGCAGAGGCGATTTCCTGCGGGTCTTCCGCAGCGATGCGGATGCCGCAGCCGGCCTCCGCCACCGGATTGTTGGAGGATTCCACCGCATACAAAATCGGGCGCCCGGACAGCATATAATCGTAAATCTTGTTCATCCCCACGCCATAGCGGTAAAGGGGGGTGCGCTTCGCACCGATATACAGCGCATCCGCTAAACGCAGCACCCCCTGCACCCGCGGCTTTGGCACCGCGTCCAGCAGCGTGACGTTCTGTAGGTTCTCACGCTCCACCTTTTTGGCAATCTCCGCCTTGAGCGGCCCGTTCCCAATCAGGAAAAGCTGTATGCCGAACGGCATAAGCGGCGCGGCCTCCAGCAGGTCGTCAAGCGCGTTCGCTTTGGAAAAGCCGCCCAAATACATCAGGATGCATTTCCCCATTGCGCGTGCCCGCGCAACGGCGGCGGCCGTTTCTGCGGGCGCCTCTTCGTCCTTCCCGTCGGTTGCCACGCCGTTGGGCACATAATAAAACGGGACGTCCGTAAAGCCCAGCTCGTGGATATGGCGGTCTGCATGCGGAAGGATGGATATCACCCCGTCCGAAAGCCGGTACGCGCTGTTTTCCGCCTTTTGCAGACTGCGGATATACGGGTTTTTCTCGCTTAGGTGATACAACTCGATCAAAGACAGCGGCCAAAGGTCATGGATTTCGTACAGCACGCGGCAGGGATTTTGGCAGCAGTCTGCAATCCGGCGCGCCTCCCGCACGTCATAGGGATAGGTGGAGGACGCAACCACCGCATCCGGCCTGTACGCCGCGGCAATCCTCGGCGCGTATTGTTTCAGCTTGCGCAGGAAAGCCGCCATATTGAGCAGGCGGCGCAGGTCATTTTTCCGATAGGCGGGCGTCTTCATCCAGACATACCGTATCCCCTCAATCCACTCCTCCGTAAAATCTGCGCAAACATCGGGGTTTTTCCGCCGAAGATGGGAATATCCGGCCGCAATGACCGTCACCGCATGCCCCTGCTTTACAAGCTCCCGCCCGAAATAGAAGGGCCTGAACTCCATGCCGTATTTGTCGCTTCCAGCATAATGGTTGATAATCAGAATATTCATTTGCCTATCCCTCCGGTTCACAGCGATAAAGCAAAAACAGCTTCTGCGCTTCCTTCTCCCAATTATATTGTGCAAGCACCGCTTTTTTTCCGGCTGCCCCCATCTCTTTGGCTGTATCCGGATGCCGTATGATATACGCAATCGCCTTCCTGATCTCTTCCGGCTGCATCGGATCGACACAGACGCCGCAGCGCGCCTCGTCGACAATACCGTTCCAATAGGGGAAGTCGGAAGCGATGACGGGGAGCTGCGCCGTCATATATTCAAACATTTTAACCGGCAGCGCGGTCAGATACTGCGGGACAGGATGCAGCGTTACCAGTCCGGCTTTTGCGCGCTGCAATACGCGGCGCACGCCCTCTCTTCCCAAGAAGCCTAAGTATTCAACATTTTCCCATCCGGCGCGGCGCTTTGCCTGCTCGTACAGCTCCTGCGACTCAAATTCCCCCGCAAGGATCAGCTTGACGTCGGTTCCGGCAACTGCCTCCAGCATTTCAAAAATCCCCCGGATCTTTGTAATGCCCCCGACGTAACAGACGCTGTTTTCGCGCTGTTTTGGCTGCTGCGGGCCGGTTTCTTCAAATTCCGAAAGCTTTGGGTAATTGCATATGAGCACCGTGTTCCGGCATACCGTACGCAGCCGGTCGTAAATGACCGGGGCGGCGGCGGCCACGCCGTACAGTTTTTTTGCGATCCGCATCTCCCGCCGCTCAAAAACACGGGCGGCAATCCTTGCGAACCACGGCTTTAAATACGGTTTGTTGAGAATCTGGCGCGGGACGTCCTCATGCACGTCGTAAATTGCCCTGCCAAAACGCGAAAGGCGCTTCCCTGCGCCCAAAAGCTCCGGGTCGTGGAAGTGGAACCACTGCGCGCCGGTGCGCTTCGCAGCCCGATAGAAACGGCCGGAGGCCGTCAGGATGCGCCGCATCCGCTGCTTGGGCAGCAAGACCCTGACAAAGCGGATCCCGTTTTCATCCGTCCCCTCGTAATCGGGGCACAGTATCGTCACGTCGAAGCCCTTCTCTCGCAGCGCTTTTGCCTCTTTATGATAAATCCGTACATCGTCGTGCCGATGTACGCTTGTCATGATACAGACGTGTCCGTTCATCCGGCGTCTCTCCCCTTTCCTGCTTCTCCCCACGACAGCCTGCGCGTATAAAAAAAGCTGTACAGATACAGCGCCGTCTGCGCCAAGCCGAAGCAAAGCATCATCATATAGGGGCTGTGCCATACAAAATACCCGATAAAAAACGCCGCGGCAGAGGAGAGGCAGAACGCAATCTGCCATTTCATATCAAAGTTCTGGCGCCCGGCGATGTACGCCATAAAGGTAAGCGGGCTGACCACAAATTTCACATAATAAAACGGCGACATCATTACGATGAATTTTGCCGCCATGCGCCACTTTTCGCCAAAGAGCGCGTCAAATGCCGGGACGGCGACGATCATCAGCAGTAAAAACGGGACGGCTGCCGCAACGGCAAGCGTCTTGCCCGTGGTGCGGTATACCGCGCGGCATTCCCCGTTTTGGGCATAGTCACGGGAGGCACGCTGGCGGAATACATCGCGGATTGCTTCGGAAATGACAGTAATCGGCGCGCCGAGCACCTTATTCATCATGGTGTACTGCCCGACAACACCGCTCCCCGAAAAGGCGCCCAGAAGGAAAACCGGCAAATGGATGGCCACATTATTGACAATCCCCGCCGGGACGGAATACTTTGGAAATTTATGATATTCCGCGGCAAGTTCCCGCAGCCGCACAGCCGAAAAGCGGATCCCGCATTTGCGGAAATCCACCGCCATATAGATGACAAGTATTGCCATGACGGCAACCTGTGCGGAAAGATAGCCTAAAATCAAGCCGTACCGGCAATCCGGCAGGATAAAGGCATAGGCAAGATTGAAAAAGACGAACAAGGCTCCCTGCAACACCCGGTTGACCGCCAGCTTTACATAACGCTTTTTCCGGTTCAGCCAATAATTGCAGGAATAGTATATGCCAAGCACGGCGAGCGTCGCCGGCAAAAAAGCGACCCATCCCGGGTCTACGCCGAAGCCAAACTGCACAAGTAAGACGCCCGCTTCCAGCAGGCAGGAAAACGCAACCGCCATCCCCGCCGAAAGCAGGGCCAAAAGATAGCCGTCATTGTCGTCCTCCGGCAGCATGACGGCCAGCTCGTACCGCCCGGTAGCCGCAATCAGCAAAATGGAATAGGCTGTGCTTAAATACTGGTACAGCCCCATCGCCGTATCGCTATAGTAATTGCCCAGCCATGCAAAAGACACCGTCTGCAAAAGCATGGAGATAACCGTGCCGACCATCAAAATGGTAGAATGGCGCGCGTACTCGTTTGTTTTCAGACGGGAAAAAAGGCCTTTCATCCAAAACGCCCCGTAAAGTCGGTGGATGCGCACGAAAAAAGCGGCAGCGCCACCGGGCGGTGTTCCGCGGCGGAAAGGTAGATGGCGAGCACCAGCTCCAAAGCGCGCCGGCCCGCCGCACGGTTTTCCCTGACGGCGGCGATTACATCGCGGTAAAGCGGCGTATGTCCAAAGCCGTAGATATTCGGCGGCGTTTCGGAAAACGCCCGGCATATTTGGGCGGGGTCTTCCGTTTCATCCGCAAACCGCCATTCTTCAATCCGGTTGACCGATTTGCCCCCTGCCTTTACCGTGCCCTTTTCGCCGAAAAGGTAAAGCGTCTCCTCCAAATTTTTCGGATAGACATTCGTCGTACCCTCAATCACGCCGTAGCTTCCATTTGTGAACCGGACAAGCGCGAGCCCCAGATCCTCCGCCTCAATATAATCATGCGCGAGGCGGTCGGTGTACGCCATTACTTCGGCAACGCCGTCGCCCATCATCCAGCGGAGCAAGTCGATGTTGTGGATGCATTGGTTCATCAGCGCGCCGCCGTCCTGTTCCCACGTACCGCGCCATTTGGCCTGATCGTAGTACGCCTTGTTCCGGTTCCAGCGGATATGCGCCGTACCGTGCAGCATCCGGCCGAAACGGCCGTCCTCAACTGCCTTCCTGATTTTCTGAACCGATTTGTTGAACCGGTTCTGGTGGCAGGCGCAGACCTTAAGCCCTTTTTGATCCGCCAGCGCGATGATCCGGTCCGCATCCTCCAAAGACAGCGCAATCGGCTTTTCCACGATCAGGTTGCACCCCGCCTCAAGGCAGTCAAGCGCAATCTGCGCATGCTTACCGCTCTCTGTGGCAATTGCCACAAGCTGCGGACGCTCCTTTAAAAGCATTTCACGGTAATCCGCATAACCGCGGAGCGCCGGATCTTGAAAGTGCTCTTTTAATATGCTGCGGCGCTGTGCAACCGGGTCGCATACTGCAACCGGCTCCAACTCGTCCGCATTGGCAAGGCACGCTGCCGCGTGATTGGGCGAAATCCGCCCGCAGCCGATCAGCGCATATCTCAGCCTTTCCATGTCGATATCCTTCTTTCCTTCCACCTACAAGCGGCCGGTGGATTTTCTTTGGCCCTGATTTAGGGCCAAACCTGCACCCGCCCGCACGCGCGGGCGGGGAAGCCGCCTTTCTTTTGTGAAAAGGCGGACGCAAGGGGCCTGCTCAGCCCTGGTTTTCAAGCAGCTGCTCCGGCGGGACCGGTTTCAGCACCCGCGCCGGATTTCCTACCACAACCATGCGCGCCGCGACATCGTGTGTCACCACGCTGCCCGCGCCGACCAGGCTGTCCTCCCCTATCGTAACACCGGGCAGGATAACGGCCCCTGCGCCGATCCTCCCGCCGCGGCGCACCGTAACGCCGCAGAAGGCCGCAAAGCGCGCTTGGGTCCGTCCGGCATAATTGTCATTTGACGTCACAACACACGGGCCGATAAAGCAGTGGTCGCCTATTACCGAGTACGCCGTAATATAGGCGTTGGTCTGTATCTTCGTCCGCGCGCCCACTTGGCACCGGTTTTCTATCGTCGCGCCCTTGCCCACGATCGTAAACGCCCCGACCGACGATTCCTCGCGGATCACGGCGAAATCCGCCGCAAGGCAGCCTTCTTCGAGCACAGCGCCACGGTACACCACTGCCGACGTGCCGATCAAGGAACCGTCCCCGACCCGTGCGGGCGGCAGCGGCTTTTGTACGGTGACTGCGCTGTTTTTCGCCTGCATCGGTAGCTTGCCCACACAGGCAAATGCATCGACGCGCACGTTCTCCCCGATCTGCGTATCCCTGCAAATCACCGCGTGATGCCCGATTACCGAGCCGGCGCCGATGGTGACGCCCGCTTCGATCACACAGGATTCGCCAAGCGCAACATTCTCAGCAAGCCTTGCCGAAGGATCAACCATCCTGTCCTTCCCCTTCCTTGCCGGCGCCTTCCTGCACGGCGCGGCCTGCATCATGCGAAAAAGTCGGCACAAGCGCTTTGACGCAGGCATATACCTGTGCAAGCCCCTCGTTTGCCAGCGCATACTCCAATTTTTGTATTTTGCAGGAAAACGCCGCCGTATCGTATGCAACCGGCTTATTGATGTAAATCTTGTCGTTTGCCGTTTTGGTTGTATTCTCTTCTGCAAGGGAAATCTCTTCAAACAGCTTTTCCCCGGGCCGCAGTCCGGTAATCTTGATTTCAATATCGCGGTTTGGCTCCATCCCGTGCAGCCGGATCATGTCGCAGGCCAGATCGTATATATAAACGGGCTCGCCCATGTCTAAGACAAAGATCTCACCTCCGGTTGCCATTGCCCCAGCCTCCAAGACCAGCTGCACAGCCTCCGGTATCGTCATAAAATAGCGCTTCATCTCCCGGTGCGTTACCGTAACGGGCCCGCCCTGGGCGATCTGCTGTTCAAAATAGGGAACGACACTGCCGTTTGAGCCTAAGACATTTCCAAAGCGCACAGCCGCAAAATCGGTCGCGGCGCCGCTGTTCATGACCTGGATCACCATTTCGGCGATCCGCTTGGATGCCCCCATGATATTGGCGGGATTGACGGCCTTGTCCGTTGAAATCAGGATAAACTTCTCTACACGGCTGACAATGGATTCATTTGCCACATTGATCGTGCCGAGGACGTTGTTTTTAATCGCCTCTTTCGGGTTGCCCTCCATCATCGGCACATGCTTGTGCGCGGCGGCATGGAAC
>ERZ1643249.3198-NODE-3198-length-14565-cov-4.761613_pt1 | contig 14565 bp, 9 predicted proteins | sample MGYA00579263_ERZ1643249 | MGnify/ENA primary metagenome ERZ1643249 (study PRJEB29033, sample SAMEA4952264) | chicken gut metagenome | biome: Broiler Chicken; feature: Gastrointestinal Tract; material: Caecum | place: Ireland | collected 2018 | study: Broiler...
GGACCCGCTTTTTTATTTTTGTTCGCGCCCGGGGCGCGAAGGGATAGATTCCGCTTCACTGCGCGTTGTCAAGCAAGCTTGACAACAGCGGCCAAGGACTCCGTCCTTTGGAATCCTGCAAGCTTTTAAAAAAGCTTGACCAAAACTTTTCTTTTTCTTTTTTGTGCAGTTTTACTTTCAAAAAAGGTTTTTCTACAGTCTGAGGCCGCCTGATGGCGGCTTTTCAGCCTGTGGAAAAAGAAAGTATGGTCTGGCAAATTGCACAAAAGCATAAGGTTTGCTGACGCAGCTTGTAACTGTTCCTGTACTGTGGCGTGTGCCGGATATCCTCAGCTATTTCCAACAAATTCTGCCATATGTGGCGTATAACGGTTTTCTCACACTTGGCGCTTTGTGTGCACATGGCCCTTGCGGGACAGCCTTTGCACAGATACGACCGGCTCTTGTACTCCCGGTTTGTTGTGGCATCGTGCAGAATTTTGTATTCCGGGCAGATCATATCGTCAAGGTATTCATCGTAAGCATGGGTGTGCCAGGGATGATTTCCGCTTTTATTTTTCGGACGTGTATAGGCTGAGGTTAGAATGCGGCTGCTCTCAAAGATCCTTTTGCAAATCCACGGCGTTTTGCAGACACTGTTGGCAGCAACGATTTTGTGTTGGGGATAGTGCCTGCAAATATTGTCATACAATGGGTCAAAGGCTGCGCTGTCATGAATGTTTCCGGGTATGAAGGGATTCCGATATTTGTTTGGGCCGGTTCATTTTGACTCCCCCTTTCCCTCTATTATAGCAGGGGAAAGGAGGGCTGTCAAAACAGCGGCTCCGTCCCGAAGTAGGCGCAAACGGCCCGGTAATAACAGAGGGCCGCCTTTCGGCACCCTTCCTCCGTCCCCAGCAGGGAAACGTCCTCCTGATTGGTCAGAAAGCACTGTTCCGCCAGCACAGCCGGGCAGTCCGGGTAGTCCACCATGCCAAAGGACGGCAGGCTCTCCAATTCCGGGTCCGGACTGTCGGTGAGTATTTTTTCATTTCCCTGGTAATAGGCGTACCGGACGCCGCCGTCCCCCCGGAGAGGGATCCCGGTTTGGGAAATTTCGCCTGCCAGCAGCTTTGCAAAGGAAAGGGCTTCCGCGTGGTATTTCCTGTCCGGCGGGGGTGGGTACGCCTCAAATCCCCGGGCGGAGGGGTCCTCCGACGAATTGCCGTGGACGCAGAGGAGCAGATCCGCCCCCTTCCGGTTTGCCAGCCGCCAGCGGCCGTTGATATCCTTGCCCTCCCCGTAATCCCGGCAGAGGATGACCCGGTAATTTTCGTCCTGCCGGAAATAATCCTCCAAATACCGGACGGTGGTTTCCGTCAGCTGGGTTTCCACGATGATCCCTTCCGCGCCGGGATCGTTCCCGCCGTGGCCGGCGTCCAGGGCCACGGCAATCCGGGAGTCAAAAAGCCCCCATTCCTCCATGGCCCATTTGCCGCCGAACCATATGCCGGCCACAAGCAGAGTTAAGACCAATATCCGGCCAACCCGCAGCCTTCTTTTTCCCTGTTTCATCCAATCCCTCCACTCTATTAGCATTGTAGCACATTTTCCGGGAAAGTGTCGAAAGATTTCCTTAAGATTCGGCTTTCCAATGAGAAAAAACAGCCCCGGCAGAAAAAACTCTGCCGGGGACTGTATTTTAAAATATAGGCGCAAAGGGAAAGCCGTCAGGAAATATCCAGGATATAGGCCGGATACCAAGCGGCGGCCTCCCGGACGCGTTTGGCTACAGGCATCCCTGCGCCGGAAAGCACCACCAAACGCCCGGCTTTCCCCTCCGGAACCTCCCCCTCATAAGGGGACAGGCTCACTACGTTTCCCACGCAGTCGGCCAGATACATTCCCTGGGAGGTCTGGATAAACCCTTTGACCCGGAAGGTGACTTCCGAAAACATTTCGATAAATTTTTGCAGGTCATAGGGAGGGATGGATGGGTCAATGGTGACTAAGAGCTTCCGCAGGGTCAAATCAGCCGTCAAAGGCATATCCCCCGCCGGAAGGGCCTGGGCTTTGGCCAGGGTATCCAGAATCCCGGCGTCCACCGCCCCGAAGGACGTTTGGATCACCGGCATATCCGGCCGCTGGCCCCGGATTAAGGTTAAGGTTTCCGAAAGCTGCTCTTTGCTGGCCCGGTCGGTTTTATTGACCACCGCCAGGTCGCTGGCGGCCAGCTGCTTTTGGCAGGTGCGGGCGGTGGCGTAAAGCTTGGGGAACCGCACCGCGTCAATCAGGCAGACAGCCCCCCGGTAGTCAATGTGGGGGAACCGGTCCGTCTGGGAAAAGAGCTTCCGGACGCCGGTGGGGTCGGAAAGCCCCGAGGCTTCCACTAAAATCACATCCGCCGCAATGTCCGCCGACTGGCGCAGCACCTTTTCAAACTGATCCAGCCGGCAGGAGCAGAAAACAGACCCGCCGGAGATTTCCTGAAGGTATGCCCCCAAATCGGCCAAGAGGACGCCGTCTACGCCCTCCTGGCCGAATTCGTTGACAATGAGCTGGATTTTCTCACCGGCAAAGAGGCGGATAAAATTCTTCAAAAAGGTAGTCTTTCCCGCCCCCAGAAAGCCGGTAATCAGATAAAGGCGGCTCATGCGTTCTTTTTGCATTCCTCAATGGCTTCCCGGATCGCCTCTTCCAGTTCAGCCTTGGTGGGGATGATGGAGCGGTATTTCAGCTTGCCGTTGATGTACATGGAGGGCAGGTTTGGCACGCCCATTTTGATGCAGCGGGCCACGTTTTCCTTGTAGATGAACTTGTATTCCACCATGTCAATGGCGTCGCCGAAGGTTTCCACAGCCTGGTTGGCCGCGCCCATCATGTAGCTGCAGGCGGCGCACTGGGCGGAATCCAGGGTGAATACTTCCACAAGGGGTTTCTTCAGGTGCTCGTAATCGGGAATCTCCACGTTGGAGGTGTCCACTTCCTCGGCCTGGTAGTTTTTCACCATTTCCCGGACCGCGTCGGTTTCCAAAGCGGCCTGAGCCACGCCGATACAGTTTTCAATGGGCACGTCGTAAGGCATGTCGCAGCCGGGGGCCAGGATGAAGTTCTTTTTGACCTTGACGGAATCCAGCAGGTCCACGGCAAACTTCATGTTGTCCTGCTGGTTGCCTAAGAGCATGATGGAAGTCAGGGGGATGTTGCCGCCGATGGCCACATTGTATTTGTCGGTAATTTCTTTGGCGGCCAGAAGGTTTACGTTTTCATCCACGGAAATGGAGTCGGGGTCGGTCTGGCACATAACGTCAATGTTGCGGGTCGCGTCGCCGCAGACGAAGAAGGAGGAGAAGGCGCCTTTTTCCCGGATGTAGGCGAACAGCTCTTTGTAAGGCTCGGTCATGTACTGCTCAAAGTGGGCGGTGGAGATCTGGGAGATCAGGGGGTCTACCAGGGCGATAACGTCCATGCCGGCCTCAATGTAGTAGTCGGCCATTTTTTTGCAGACCCGGGTGCAGAAGGCAAAGAGGCTGGCGGTTTCTTCCTCAAAGTCGAACATGTCGGTGAACAGGTTGTTGCCCCGGAGATGGGAAGCCAGAGTGAAGGGGCCGCAGATCAGGCCGTAAAGGGCGGTAGTATCGCCCACGGCTTTTTTCATCCGGGCCATGACGTCCAGCACATAGGGGATGCGGCCGGATTCCTTGGTGGGGATGGTGCAGTCGCAGGGGGTGACAGGCGGCTCCTCGTCGCTGCCGTCCAAGGGGTGCTTGGAAACGGAGGGAGGGCAGTCCTTGGCCCAGGTCAATTCGCAGCCCAGGCATTCGGCCTCGATCTGGAGGTCGAAAATTACCGGCTGGCCGTCGGGTTTGTAAAGGCGGTTGACTTCCATTAAGGATTCAAAAGCCTTGTCCGCGTCGGTGAGCATCTCGGTGGCGTCGTAGCCTTTTAATTTGCCCGCGTGTACTCCCGCAAAGGGGACCCAGGGGGCGCGTTCCGTTTCTTCATGGCGCAAGGTGCGGAATAAAAGATCTTTCATAATGATTCTCTCCTTTTTGAGTTGTGCAAAAAAGTGGTCCGGGGTTCTATGTATTTAGTATAACATGTTCTGGGAAACAGCGATTGTACTATGTTTCTGTTTTTGGAAAAATATTTCCCGATTCAGCCGCCGGCTGGAAAAGAAGGACCTTCTTCCTCGCATCATCTCGACGGCTTTCACAATTACATAAGAGAAAAATTGGCGATGTATGGGAATGGAGCGCCGGAAGAAAAACCGGCATTCCCTTCTTTAGCCAAATGATCCGGGACTGCCTGGAGGGCACGGAAACCGCCATGACCCAGGTTCATATCTTTAAGGCTGCAGAGCTTTGCGTCCGGGCCCAGATGGCGGCGCGGAAGCTGGCGTAATCCCGGTATCTGCCGGAGCGCATATTGAAGAATTTGTCTATAAAGAACAGCAAAATTTTGTATAAAATTGAACTGTTCTTTGTTTGTTTTCTGTTGACATTTTCGAAAAGACCTTTTATCATAAAAGAAAATGCCGCAGCCAAACGGCGCGGGCAGAACGGAGGACTGAATTTATGGCGCATCTCCTGGAAAACGATAAAATTCGGATAGAATTTGATGAAGCAACCGGCGGCATCACCAAATTCTGCTGCAAGGAAACCGGCTGGGAGCTGATCCGGCAGCCGAAACTGGCTATGGGAATCCAGCTGCGGGTCCCGGCGCCGGGACACCGCTGGAACCTGGCGGAAAGCGGCCGCCAGAAGCTGGCGTCTTTTGCTGCTGTGCCCGAGGAAGGGACGGCTGCGCTCCGGTGGGAAGGGCTGGATTTCGACCAGACAGGTCCTCTCCCCATTGACGTGGAAATGCGGGTGGATCTTACCCCCGGCGGCGCGTCCTTTACTGTTACGGTGGATAACCGGTCCCAGTACATGGTGGAGGAAGTCTGGGCGCCCAACCTGGGCGGTTTCCGGGAACCGGCCGGGGAGCAGCCGGTTACGGCCCTGGGGATGCACTTCCAGGGCGGCTTTACCAAAGTGCGGCTGGGGGACGGATTCCCCCTGAACGATTACTGGGGGATCGACTTCCCCACGGTTATCAAAACCTTCCCCTCCCCGGACGTCACCTCCCCCTTTATGCTTCTGCAAAAAGAGGGAGGAGGGCTTTACTGGGGCGTCCATGACCCCCAGCCGGAAATCGCCTCCTTTGTTTACAGCTTCCGCCCCGGGTATTTGGACAGCAAGCGCCACCGCCTGCCCCCAGGGGATGAGTTAAGCGGCAATCCGGCGGGGTTCTGCGTCAGCCTGGTGCGGGTTCCCTGCATCCAGCCCGGCCAGCGGCGGACTTTGGCGCCGGTGGAGCTAAAGCCTTATAAAGGGGATTGGCACCGGGGGATCAAAGCCTACCGGGAGTGGGAGAAAACCTGGTACCGCCCGGTTCCCGCACCCAAGTGGACAGAGGAAACGGACTGCTGGATGACCTTGCAGATGAATTCCTCCGAGGGGCGGTGCAAGTATTCGTACCGGGACCTTCCCGTCATTATGAAGGAAGCCAAGCAGTACGGCGTCCAGGCGCTCCAGCTCATTGGCTGGGCCACCGGCGGCCAGGACGGCAACGAGCCTTTCCAGGACACGGACCCTCTGCTGGGGACCAGGGAAGAACTGATGGACGCCATCCGGCAGATTGAGGAAATGGGGATCCGGGTCCTGCTGATGTGCAAATTCAAATGGGCCGACCAGTCGGCGCCGGAGTTTGCGGACAAAATGGCGGCCCATACCTTAAAGGATATGCGGGGACATCCCGTGCCCTTCGGCGGTTATGCTTACGACACCCTGTTCCAGCGGTTCGGCGGCGGCAGCATCCACAACGGCTACGGCCTGTGCCACTCCTCGGCGGATTACCGCCGGGCAGCTTTGGAGGAGTTCCGGAAGATTCTGGAACTGAAGCCCAGCGGGATCCTTTATGACGAGCTGGCAAACCCTATGCTCTGCTGCTTCGACACCTCCCATGGCCACGCCTATGGGGAAAGCATCCACAAAGGCTCGCTGCTGCTGGCCAAAGAGTTTTACAGCCTGGCCCGGGAAACTGCCGGGGAGTTTGCCTTTGCCGGGGAAGGGCCTTCGGATGTGCTGTCCCAGTATTATTCTACCAACTATATCCGCAGCTGGGACGACGGAAACGGGCCTCACTGCCCTGCGGGAAAATACCTGCATCCGGAGATGCGCTTCGCCAGCTGCCTGGTGGGCTGGGACGACCGGGAACTGGCCAACCAGTGCCTGGTGTACGGATACATTCTCAATTACGAGCCATATAATTTCAAAGGCCGGATGTCCGATATCCCCCTGACGGCCCAGTATGGCATGAAGATCCGAAAGCTGCGCCGCCGGTTGTGGGAATACCTTTGGAAGGGGAAATTCCTGCATACGGATACAGCCCAAGTCCGCCCTGTTGGGGAGACTGGGGAATACATCTATTCCGTATTTGAGGCGGAAAACGGGAAGCGGGCCATTGCGGTGGCAAACCAGGAAGCGGAACGGACGCTGACGCTGCGGGTGACGGCTGATTCCGGCTGTACAGAATTTCTGCTGTATACGCCGGAGGGGGATGAAGCCAAGGCTTCCGGCAGTATTGTGGAAATTCCGGCCCGGTGCGCCTGCGTGCTGGTGGAACAGTAAGGAGGAATTTGATGACAAGACCGATTCTGCGGTTTGAGGGAAATGACCTGGCCAGACGGATGGGGACGGTTTTTGCGGAAAATGCCCATGACCTGGTGGAAATTGAAGAGGGGCAGCGGTGCTCCTGGATCTGGCTTCGGGGGTTAGGCGGCACGGATATCAGCCGCACCGTCTCCTTGTGGTGATTTTTCAGCGTTTGCCTTATAGTAAAACCGCCCGCGGGATTCCGCAGGCGGTTTTTCCTGTTTTTCTTATTCCGGGAAAAAGGTCAGCTCCACGCAGCCGCATAAGGCGTGGTACAAAGCCAGGTGGTATTCCTGAACCCGGAAGGTCTGGCGGGAAGGAGCCCGAAGGGCAATGTCGCTGAGCTGGGAAAGGCGGCTTTCCGCCTCCCCGGTAAATGCCAGCACCTTCATGCCCCGGGCCTTGGCCCCATAGGCCGCGTTGACGACGTTAGCTGAATTGCCGGAGGTGGAAAGGGCCAACAGCACGTCTCCCGGCTGCCCGTAGGCAAAAACCTGCTGGGCAAAGAGCATATCCGGCTGGACGTCGTTTAAAAAGGCGGTCAATAAAGCCGTTTGGCTCACTAAAGATATGGCGGGGAGGCCCCGCTGCAAACTGGTGGAAAATTTTTCCGGTTCCGGGCAGCCGGAAGAAGCGATTGCCGCCCGTTCCTCCTCTGTTAGGGGGCGCTTCTGCAAAAAGCCTTTCATCAGCTCCCCCACAATGTGTTCGCTGTCCGCCGCGCTGCCGCCGTTGCCGCAGGTTAAGAGCTTCCCTCCCGCCTGGAAACAGCCGCAGAGCAGGGAAACCCCTTCCCGGAAATCCCGCTCCAAATCTTTTAAGGCCGGCGTGTTGGAAAACAGCTCCCGGCAAAATGCCTCTGCTTGTTCTGTCATACGCTCTCCTCCTCGTTCCAGCAGCGGATCAGCGGGAGAAAATCCGCCGCAATGTACCGGGCGCCGGCCTTTTGCAGCTTTTGAAGCTTGCGGGGATTAAGCCCCGGTTTCTTTTGCAGCTCCCAGCTGGCGACGCCGATGGTAACTGCGCCGGCGTCCCGGCCCAGCTGGATCTCCACTTTGCCGTCCCCGGCTATTAACAGTTCCCGTCCCGCAAGGCCGCCGGTTTCCAAAATCTGCTGGATTACGGCTTCCTTGGAGCAGTCCTTCCGCCGGTGGGGCGCGCCCCGCACCTCCCGGGCCAGAGACGCGATCCCTAAAAGCTCCGCCTCCCGCCGGACGTCTTCCTCATCCGTTCCGCTGGCAATGTAAATGGAAATACCGGCGTCCGCCAAAAGTTCCAAGTATTCCCGGCTGCCGGGAACCAAAAATCCGGCGGGGTCCGCCGTGCCGCGGGAAAGGCCGGCCAGCCGGCTTTCCACCATCTCCATCAAAGCGGCGTTGTACTGGTCCTTGTACTCCCAAGGGTCCAAAGGCTCCCGGCCGCACAGGCTTCGGACCTGTCCGGCCAGCCACTCCATTTGGAAAATCGTCTGGATGCCGGTGGACTCGTCGATATACCGGCGGATATGCCCGGTCAGTTCTTCCCCTGCAAGGCTGCCGCCCTCCAGGCGCTGGAGCATGATCCGCTCCATAACCGATTCCCACCCGCAGCGCAGGGTGGAAATGGTGCCGTCAAAATCAAAAACAGCCGCCTTTGCCGGGCAGCCTGCCCGGCTCAGTTCCGGCAGGAACAGGCTTTGCTGCAAAGCCATGGGACGCATCTCCTTTCTGTTATCCGGCGGCATTTGGCAAAACCGGAGAAAATTCCCCGCTGAAAATTTTGTCTATGACAATCCCCGCGCTTCCGTACAGGGGGGAATCCAGGCCGAAATCCGATTTTACCACCAGGTTCTGCCGGTATTTGCCAATAAGGGAGTTTTGGTTCATCATATGGGCCAGGGTGTGTTCGAAAAAGCTGCTGGTGGTGCGGGGCGACCCGGCTAAGATCACCAGGCTTACGTTCAGCTGGGCAATCAGGTTGGACACCGCCGCGGCCAGGTACCGGCAGTATTCCGTGAGGATGGACATTGCCAGCACATCCCCGGCGTCAATGAGGGTCAAAACGTCCAGGATGGTGGGAGCTTCCATCCGGAACAGGGGATGGTCCGGCAGGTATTCCCGGAAATGGCGGTACCCGTTGACAATGGTGGGAATATCCGCGTAAAGCTCCAGGCAGCCGTTGTTTCCGCAGGCGCATTTGGGGCCTAAAAAGTTGATGGACATGTGCCCCAGTTCGCCGTTTTGGCCGAATTCCCCGTTGTAGAGCTTGTTTTCCAGGTAAAACCCGGCGCCGATTCCGTTAAAGGTGGAGATATACACAAAATTTTCCTGGCCCCGGCCCTTCCCCCACAGCTTTTCCGCCACAGCGCCTGCAGTGGCGTCGTTGCACAGCCACACCGGCAGGCCGGAAAGCTCTTCCAAAAAAGAGACGATGGGGAATTCAGCAGGCTCCGTAAAGAAATTGTGGGGGCTTAAGAGGGTCCCGTCTACAATGTTCAGAGGCCCCACGCAGGAAACGCCCACCGCCAAAATCTGCTGCCGGGCCTGGCCGCAGGTCTGCCGGTACAGCTCCGCCAGCTTTTCCCGGAAAAGCCTTGGCTCGATTAAGCCGGTATAGCGGCAGCAGTTGTCTGTCAGGATTTCCCCTTTCAGGTTTGCCAGGGCGGCGTGGAGGTTTCCCCTTTGAATCAGCACGCCGCAGACCAGCGGCGCGTTTTCCGCCAAATCCAGCCCGATGGACTTCCGCCCCATGCCCCCTTCCGGGGAGATAGCCTCGGATTCCGTGAGGATCCCTTCCTCAATCAATTCCGAAACCAGGTTTGTCAGCGTGGTTTTGGTGAGCCCCAGGCTCCGGGCAATCTCCGCCCTGGATACAATATTCTGGTTCAGCACCGCCTGGAGAACCAGCGCGCGGTTTTTTTTCTTAATGGTCTGCTGCCGGGAACCGGCCTGGCGGATCATAACAACGCCCCCTTTTTTGTGCTGCTATTATTTTACCACATCATGGCGGCAGTTGCCAGCGGGTTCCGGGAAATCTTCCAGGATATTTGTCTCCGAAACCGCGCCGTCCCGGTCAATCCGCAGGGTTTTGATTTCGTGGGGGCGGAAATCCGCTTCGGTTTCCGCCGAAAGGAAGGGCAGGGAAAGGGTGGCCCGGACTGCTTTTCCGTCTGTTTCGTAAGCCCGCAGAATAAAGCCGTTTCCGTCCTCCGCCTGTTTGACAACTTCAATCTGGACGTTTTCCGCGGAGGAATGGGCCAGGCTGTGGGATAAGGGCAGTTCGCCGCTGTGGTAGGTTTCGTAAACCGGCACGGGAGGCTGGCGGTGTTCTGCGGCCCGGCGTGTGGGAAGGTGGGGGCGGAGCCGCCCGCTGCGGGGAAGAAGGGTGTAGCTGGTTTCGCAGACGCCAATGTCCATGGGTTCGGTGAAAGCGTCCTTAATGCCGTAATGATCGGCAAAACCGGCGCTGCGCACCACGATAAAGCGGGCGGTGTTCCCGTCGGCGGAGCAGCTTCCCAAAAATTCCGAAGCAATGGACAGGCCGTATTCCTCATTGCCCACGTCCATCCAGCCCAAAGCCGGCTCCTCCTTGCCGTCGGCGGGCTTTTGAATGCTGCCGTAGGGGATTTCATAAGCAGCGGCAGGCTCGGAAACATTCACCGGGAAGGCCAGCTTCAGGATGCGGAAAGGCTCCTGCCAGTTGACCCGCAGGGAAACCTCAATGCCGGGGCGGTCCCGGTAAAGGGTGAAGTCCTGGATTAAAACAGAGCTTTGGTAATGGGAAACGGCCCGCAGAACCGCCCGCACCGGCCCCCGTTCCAGCAGGGAAAGGGAGGCGCTGCCAAAATACCCCGCCGTGCTGTTCAGGTAAACCGCGCCGTGTGCCCAGGTGTCGTTTTGAAAATCCTCAATGACCTCCGCCGCAGCGCCCTTGCCGGAAAAGACCTCCCGGCCCGCTTCTTTGTCCCACAGGCTGGCAATTGCGCCGGAAACAGGGTCCAGCTCCAGCCGGTACCAGTCGTTTTCCAAATAATGGCTGGAATACTTTAAAGAACGGCCGCTGTTTTTGGGGGCGATAGCTTGATGGCGGTACAGGTAAACGGTGCGGTAGCCCATAGGCGGCAGCTCCGCCTGAACAATGGCTTTATAGTCGTCCCGGCCGTTGTTGCAGGTCTGGTCGGCCCGGATATTCTGCCAGGGAAGGGGCTGGTCGTTTTCATCCGCCGCGCCGGTGATCTCCCAGGACAGGGGCACAGCCGCCGTCACCGGCCAGGGGTTTAGGTTAAAGAGAACCACCGGGGAGCCGCCGTTTTCATATTCCCAGGAATTCCAGTCAAAATCCCGGCTGACGGCAAAGGTCCCGCCCCGTTTGGTGTCAATGTGCCAGGACAGCCGCTGAAGGGAGGCGTTTAACAGCACCGAGCCGATGCGCAGGGCTTCCCCATGGGCTTCCCGGGCGTCCTCATACACCTTCTTTAAGCTGCACCCGCCTAAAATATCGTGGAACTGGTTGAACATCACATCCTGCCAGGCCCGGCGCAGGTCCTCCTGCCGGTAGGGAAGCCCTTGCAGGACGTTTGCGGCCGTCATCATCCGTTCCGCCGCTAAAAGCCTGCTTTCGCTGCGGCAGTTGTCCCGCTTGATCTGCCGGAAGGCGGAATAGCAGCCGATGGCGTGGTGCTGCAAATCCCCCTGTACAACAGGGACAGGTTCTTCGCCGGCCCGGACCTTCGCAAAAAAGTCCGCCGGGCTGCCGTAACAGACGCTGGGGTTTTCCTTCATCCAGTCCTCCAGCCGGTGCAGCAGCGCCGATGTAGGCCCGCCGCCGTGGTTGCCGACCCCGTAGAAAAACATTTTGGAAGCGCGTTCGGATTGGAGTTTCTTCTGGAAAAATTCCCGTTTCCGGTCAAAATCCGAAGCGTCCACGGACGTGCAGTACCCGGTGGGAATCCGGTAGGTCAGCACCCGGGCGCCGTCAATGCCCTCCCACAGGAAGGTGTCGGAGGAAAGGGCTTTTTCATGCTGCTCCGGCCGCATCATCACATAAGAATCCATCCCGCACTGGGTGAGGAGCTGGGGCAGAGCGCCGTTATGGCCGAAGCTGTCCACATTGTACCCGAAGAGTGCCCGTTTCCCGAATCGGGACAGGAAATACTGCTGGCCGTAAAGGCCGTGGCGGGCAAAGGATTCCCCGCAGGGGAGGTTGCAGTCCGGCTGGAGCCACCAGCCCCCCGCCAGGACCCATCGGCCTTCCGCCACCCGCCGGCGGATCTCCTCAAACATAGCCGGTTCGTTTTCCTCCACCCATTGATAGTAGCTTGCGCCTGCCGCTGTAAAAATGTAGCCGTCAAATTCCTTCATCCGGTCCAGGGCGGAGCGGAAGGTGGCCTTGATTTCCGCAAACCCTTCCTGCCACCGCCACAGCCAGGCTGGGTCCAGGTGGGCGTTGCCGATCATAAAAATTTTGGGTTCCATGGTAAGCCTCCTTTTTCCGGTCAGCGAAGCCGGAAGGTCTTGATTTCAAAGGGATGCATTTCAAAGCTTATGGCATTGCCGTCCATTTCCGCCGGGCGTTCGTTTTCCTCCACCAGATTGCATTCCCAAGCCTCCGCCAAGGGCAGGGCGGATTCCAGGGAAACCCGGGTTTTGGCGCCGATGGATTCATACAGCCGGAGGATGATGCCGCCGCCGTCTTCCGCAGCCTTGACTGTGTCCAGAATGACGTTTTCTTTGCTGATCTGGAAGTAGGATTTTTCCGGGGGCAGGGAGCCTGCCGCCGCGTCCGGGCAGAACTGGGCTTCCAGGGGGACGTTTAAGGAATATCCGGCCTGGACGGTCCCGGCCGCCGCCCAGCCGCCTTTGTGGGGGCGGATGGCGTAGCAGAAGGTGTGGTACCCCTGGTCGGCGGTCAAATCAGGGTCAATGGGGGAGCGCAGCAGGGTCAGGCGCATCCGGTTTTCCTTGATGTCATAGCCGTATTTGCAGTCGTTTAGCAGGCTGACGCCGTAATTGCCCTCCGACAGGTCGGCCCATTTGTGGCCGCAAACCTCGAATTTGGTCCGGTCGTAGGAGGTGTTTTCGTGGGTGGGCCGCTCAATTGCGCCGAACTGGATTTCATAGGCGGCCTTAGAGGACAGGATATCCGGCAGGAATTCCGCCTTCAGCATTTTTTCCTGTTCGTGCCAGTCCACGGCTGTGCGGAACTCAATCCGGTCTAAATCCGCGTACAGGACAATGTCCTGGGTAATGGTGGAGTTGTGGAACTTCCGGACAACCCGCAGCGCACCCTTTAAAGGGCTTGCTTCTAGGATTTCCACAGAGACGGCCTGCTCCAGGGACCATTCCTTGTTCTGGTATTCGATGTCAATGTTCCAGGCAGTTTCCCCGCCGGGCTTATCCTCGAAGATTTTCAGAACGTTGGAGGGTCCGGCCAGGACTTCCCGTTCGCTTAGCTTGTCGTAAACGCTGGTGAGGATGCCGTTTTCATCCAGCGCCACCCGGTAAAACCCGTTTTCCATGGAGGTTTTGGAAACGCTGACCCGGGCGTCCTCTTTCGCCTGGCCGGGAACCAGGACAAAGGAGGCGTATCCCATAGGCGGGACGTTTTCCGCCAAAAATTCCAGATACTGTGCGCCGTCCTCCGTATATTGGCGGCTGGGGACTTCCTGCCCCTTGTCATTGCGGACGGAAAGGCTTCCCATGCCCTCCGGCAGAGGGACGGTTACAGGCTCGCTGCGCTGCCAGGAAAGGTAGTTGAACACCACCACAGTGTTGGCGGGATGGGCGATTTTGCCGCAAAGGGCCTGCTGGGCGGCGGAAGCAATCTGGGCCCCGTTTCCTAAGATTTCGCTGTAATTTTTCTGGGCGTCCTCATAAACAGAATGAATGGAGGAACCGGGGATAATATCATGGAACTGATGGGTCAGAAGCATTTTATAGCCTTTCAGCAGGTCGGCGTAGGGGTATTCCGCGCCGGTTTCCTTCAGAGAAAAGACGCTGGCCATTTCCGCCCGGCGGTACAAAAGCTCGGATTTCCGGTTGTTTTTCTTGGTGCGTGCCTGGGATGTGTAGGTCCCCCGGTGGAACTCATAATACATTTCGTCGTTCCAAACCGGCAGCTTTTCCTGCACCTTTTCAGCGTCCTTAAAGAATGACTCCGAGGTGGAAAGCTCCATCCGGGGCAGGCCGGGATAGTGTTCCAGCCGCTTGGCGGTTTCCAGCATCTGGTAGGTGGGGCCGCCTCCGCCGTCGCCGTATCCGAAGGTCATGAGGGCCTCGTCTAAAATGGGCTTCTGGTCATACCGCTGGTAAAGAGTGCGCAAGGTTTCGGGGGAAACCCTGCCGTTGTAGTTTAACCGCTGCAAATAAGCGGGGATCCGGGTGCCGTCGATGCCCTGCCACTGGAACAGGGAGTGGGGGAACCGGTTGTCGTCGTTGTTAATGAGCTTGGAGGTAAAGAAATACTTCATCCCGGAACGCTTGATAATCTGGGGCAAGGCCCAGGTGTAGCCGAATACGTCCGGCATCCAGAAAACGTCAGAGCATTTGCCGAATTCCTCTAGGAAATACTGGCGGCCGTAAAGAATCTGCCGCACCAGGGATTCTCCGGAGGGGATGTTGGCGTCCATTTCCACCCAGGTGTTGCCCACCAGCTCGAACTGGCCGGATTTGACCTTTTCCTTGACCCGTTCGTAAAGCTCCGGATAATTTTCCTTGACAAATTCAAAAAGCTGGGGCTGGCTGAAAGCGAAGGTAAACTCCGGGTACTGGTCCATTAAAGCGCAGACGTTGGACAGGGTTTTGGCGGATTTGCGGATGGATTCCCGGATGGGCCACAGCCAGGCGGTGTCAATGTGGGCCTGGCCCACAAACTTGATGACGCCGTGGGTGGAAGAAGAGATGTCCTTCAT
>ERZ1643249.3199-NODE-3199-length-14564-cov-90.360535_pt1 | contig 14564 bp, 11 predicted proteins | sample MGYA00579263_ERZ1643249 | MGnify/ENA primary metagenome ERZ1643249 (study PRJEB29033, sample SAMEA4952264) | chicken gut metagenome | biome: Broiler Chicken; feature: Gastrointestinal Tract; material: Caecum | place: Ireland | collected 2018 | study: Broiler...
ATCCTACACGGGGAGGTTTTTTGTCTATTGTCTACTTTTTACGGACCTGTTCATGGTGTTCTTTTTAAATACTACCTGTTCTTGTACACCAAAGGCAGACGTTCGGCTGCCCGCTGTTACTTTTGGTATGATTTTCTTTCAAAACAATACGCTTCTTTGACATTTCGCTGTCAAATATGATACAATAAAAACACTTTGAGAAGGCGAGGGGAGGCAGCAGCGATGAGCGAAGCAAAAGTGATGGGTTCTCTGGCAGATAGGCTGCTCAGTTTTGTGAGCACCACACCCGAACGGGACGCAAACTATGATATCGCAGTGACTCTGCTCAAGCATTACCCCCAGCTCAAGGGGATGACTCTCGGCCAGATCGCGGACCTGTGCTATACCTCCAAGGCGTCCATCTCACGGTTTTGCCGCTTTCTGGGGATGGACAGTTTCAAAGCGTTCCAGGCCTGGCTGGAGCAGGACTTCACCATGCGGACCGACTATTCCCGGCAGTTCTACACCATGCTGCACAACAATCAGGAAATGGCCATCGGTTCCTATCGCGACACGCTGATCAGCAACATCTATGCTACCATCACGCCTGAAAACGCCGAAGTCATCCCCGACATTGTGCGGGTGTTGCACGGCTGCGGCAAGGCGGCCTATTTCTCCCACCACTTTTTGTGGGACATCGGCCACTACTTCCAGAGCAAAATGATGATGATGGGCCGTTATGTCGAGTTGTTCATGGATTATGCCGCTCAGCTGAAGTGCGCCCGCAGCCTGACCGAAAACGACTTTGCCATCATTTGCAGCGTGGGCGGCAGCTACCTGACCCGTTACCCGGACATCTGTAACGCAATCATTTCCAGCGGGTGCAAGGTGCTGGTCATCACCCAGAACCTTGCCAGCCCCTATTTGAACACCGCCGATTTCATCCTGCAATGCGGCACTACCAACCGCAACGACGTGGGCAAATATGCAGCCCTCATGGCCAACGACCTGATCGTCATGGGCTATATGCGGGCATACGATAAAGCGTTCCAGTAAAGCATAGCGAAAAATACAGCAAGGCCGCGAGGGTTGACCGCCCCGCGGCCTTTTTGTTTTGTCAAAGCGCACAAAAATATGCAAAAAATTTTTCATCAACATCACAATTTGAAACAGAAGACCTTGTTTTGAAACGTCACAGTAGCATTTGAAACTAAATACAATTCACTTTATGTTATAATTTTAGTACAAGTTGAGGCGAATTCAAATATTGCAGAAGAAAACAGAAAGGAGGATAGAAAATCAGACTGCGCAAGTTTGCATCGCTTCATACACTTGCTGCCGGCTTTACTGCCGTCGGCCGACAGCTTTTGGAAAAATGGCCCTGTCAAACAGGCCAATCATCCAAGTGTAAAATGTACTTACAAGGAGGAGTAGTCGTGAAAAACAAAGGAATCAGAACCATTACCGCAGGCGTTTTGGCGGTCAGCGTATTGATGAGCACTGCGGTATCCGTCGTTGCGCTTGAGCCGTCACCTGATGGCACCAGCTTCGCTTCGATTCAGCAGGTAAGTCAGGACAGCAGCGAAAATTGTGCAAAACTGCTTGATTGGCTTGGTATCACAATTCCGCGGCATTTTGACAGTCAGGCTCCTTATAAAGTCAACATCCTGCCCGAATCGGATCCCAACTATTGGCAGGCTGAGTGGGAAACCCAGGTCTATAACTACAAGATGGTACGTAACTATCCAACTCTGTACACACAGGAAGCTTGGGACGCCGCGCAGAGTGCTGGTACTGTCTTGCTGGGGATTCATCCTGAGGCAATGACCGATGCCAATAAGGAGCAAATCATTGCCGCACGGGACGCCATTGCAGCCCTGGCTGATCAGCAGATTAAACCCTTCAGCGATGGCATCAACGGTGAGGTCATTTATATTTGGGGAGACGATATGCCTGTCACTACCCCGGAAAGTGATTTGCAGTTCCCCTTGGTCAACTATGAGGGGGAATCAGTCTATGATAACGCTGACTTCCGTCCCTTTATCATTCCTTATCTGCTGGACGACCCCAATTCTGCCAAGGGCACTATTATTGTCACCTCGGGCGGCGGCAATACCAGCCGCAGTAACCCGGTGGAAGCCTATGCTGTCTGTCCGGAGTTCAATAAGTTAGGCTACAACTGCTTCCTGCTTCAGCGTCGTGTCGCACCCTACAATAATGATGATATTGTCATGGATATGCAGCGTGCCGTGCGCGTAGTGAAATACTACTCTGACGAATGGGGCATCGACCTGGAAGGATCTCTGCTTGCTGTGTCCGGCTACTCTGGCAGCGGCGGCAATATTCGCACTATGCTGGAGAAGTTCTACGGTAGTATTACGCCCAATCAGTTTGACCCTAATTATGTATGCGACACCATCGATGGCGTGAACAGCGATGTGGATATTGCACATTTGATCTATTCTGGCGCCCCCATTGAGACTGAAAACCCCAACCTGCCCCATATGTTCATTGCTGTTGGCGCGGACGATCAGTGGGAGGGCAGTCTCCAACTCTTTGAGCAGGCCTATGAGCTGGGCCTGGACCCTGAGCTGCACGTCTACGGTCTGAATGGTCATGGTTTTGGCGCTGGTATGGAAGGTACTTCTTCCATGACCTGGATGGAGACCTGCGATCTGTACATGCAGAAAGTCATGGGCTATGCAGAGATCCCCTTTACCGGAGAGATTCCTGCTGAATACACGTTGACGCAGCAGATCCATGTGGACTGGTTCCCTATTGGCGATGACGTGACCGTTGATGTGTATACGACCGCGGATGGAGGCAAGTGCCTGTTTACCTTCTTTGGCTGGGGCGATAATATCATGGTAGAGGGCCTGCTGATCGGCGGCCGTGTTGCAAGCGTGACATATGACAGCGTCGGTTACTTTGGCCAGGATGCAGCCAAGATGTGGGAACTGGTTGACCCGTCTGCCTGGGTACCTGTAAATTGAATCCGACACAGGCCGGAAATAAAACGGTCCTGAAGTCCATCGTTTTGTAAATCACATTATAAATTGCGCCTTTGAAGATGTCGATTTTCAGAGGCGCAGTTTTGTCAAAGCGCACAAAAAACGATGAAAAAGTTTTTTGCTTTTCAAAAATTGAAACGCGCATCTCCGATCTGAAACGGCGTGATTGTATTTGCAACCAAATTCAGTACAAACAATGTTATAATTTTAGTGCAAAGAGGGAAGCAGACCGGCCGGCCGCACCCCTGGTTTTGAAACAAGAAAAGGAGGAATCTTACCATGACGGAGGAAAAGAGAAACCCCATCGGGCGGTTCATTGAGGAAAAGCTGGTGCCCATCTCCACCGGCTTCGCCCAGAACCGCTATGTCCGCTGCATCGGCACCGGCTCTCAGAGCCTGATGGCCATCATCATGATCGGCGCGGTGTTCAACCTGCTCAATAGCATCCAGATTGCCCCCTACCAGAGCTTTATCCAGGCGACAGGGATTGCGGCCTTCCTGAGCGCGGTCAACAACGCCTGCATGAACTTCATGGGCGTGTTCATGGTGTTCAGCGTCGGCTATGCGGGCGCCAAGATCTTCGGCCACGACGAGCTTGCTTTTAACAATGGCTTTCTTTCCCTGATGTCCTACCTGATCATGGTGCCCACCGGCACCAACGAGGCAGGCAGCACCGTCGTCAGCTTGGACTACTTGGGCAGCCACGGCGTCTTCCTAGCCTTCATCTTGGGCATCATGGCTACCAAGATCAATATTGCCCTCGTCGAGCGCAACATCACTATCAAGATGCCCGCCGGCGTGCCCGAGAACGTCACCCAGTGCTTCACCTCCATCATCCCCGGCGCGGTCATCGCACTGGTGTCCAGCCTCCTGCGCGGTCTGTTTACCATGACCCCCTGGGGCAACATCATCGACGCGGTCTACGCTCTGCTCCAGACCCCGCTGGCCAACATCACCGGCAGCCTCGGCGGCTTCATCATCCTGCTGCTCCTGGCTCAGGTCCTTTGGTTCTTCGGCGTCCACGGTTCCTACACCGTGCTGGCCATCCTCTACCCGCTGTGGTTCACCTACCTGCCCGACAATACGGCGGCTGCCGCGGCCGGCCTGCCCATCCCCCATATGTGGAACACCGCAATGTATGACTTCGCCTGCAACGGCGGCGCCGGCTGCACCCTGGGCCTGGTCATCGTTATGTTCCTCTTCGCCAAGTCCAAGCGCTACAAGGAGTTCTCCAAGATCGTCCTTCCCTGCGGCATTTTCAACATCAACGAGCCGCTGATTTATGGTATGCCCCTGATGCTCAACTTCACCATGCTGATTCCCTTCATTGTTGTGCCCATCCTCTCCCTGGTCTGCGCCTGGGCCGCCATCATGCTGGGGCTGATGCCCTGCCCCACCGGCCTGATCGGCATGAATACCATGCCTATCTTCGTCTATGGCGTCATCCAGGGTTCCTGGAAGATCGGCGTCTATCAGATCCTGATGACCGCGATGAGCGCCGCCATCTGGTATCCCTTCTTCAAGGCAGCCGATAAGCAGGCCCTAGCCGAAGAGCAGGCCGGCGAGATCGTCGAATAACCCCACCCCATCCATCGTTTGTTATGATAAAAAGGAGTGTACTACCATGATTAAGATCGTTCTTCTTTGCGCCGCCGGTATGTCCACCAGCGCCCTCGTCCGCAAAATGAAAGACGCCGCCAAAGCCGAAAACTACGAGTGCGACATCTCGGCTCACTCGGTCTCGGAGGCCAAGAATTACGCCGATGCCGACATCATCCTGCTGGGACCCCAGGTCCGCTACCGCCTGAAAGAGGTGCGGGGCCAGCTGCCCAATAACAAGGTCGAGGTCATCGACATGAAAGACTACGGCATGATGAACGGCAAGGGCGTCCTCGACCACGTCCGCAAGGTGCTGGAGGGCTGAGCAATGGCAATTTCTGTTGAAGAAGCCCGCGCCATGACCGAGGAGCAGCTGCAGGAGACCATTACGGAAATGGCCTTCGAGATCATCGCCAATGTGGGCACCGCCCGCGGGATGTACATCGAGGCCATCCAGGAGGCCAAGGCCGGCCATTTTGACCAGGCCGCCCAGCTGCTGAAAGACGGCAAGGAGGCTTTTGTGGAGGGCCACCATGGCCACGCCGACCTGCTGGAGTGGCAAGGCCAGGGCCTGACCTGGAAAACCAATATCTACCTGATGCACGCCGAGGACCAGCTGATGGCTGCCGACGCCTTCGAGACCATCGCCACTGAGTTCATCGAGGTGCACAAGGAACTGCAAGAGCTGAAAGCAAAACTGTAACTTTCTCTTTGTAGAGGTCAAAACCATGAAACGATTACTCATCCGTGCTGATGACCTGGGCTACTCTGAAGGCATCAACTGCGGCATTGCAGCGGCGGTAACCGCCGGGTTGGTGCGCTCGGTAGGGGTGATGACCAATATGCCCGCAGCTGTCCACGGACTGGGGCTGCTGTATGGCCGCCCACTCTGTTTGGGGCAGCACACCAATATCTGTGTGGGACGACCACTGACCGACCCCGCCCACATCCCCAGCCTCTGCACGCCAGAAGGAGAGTTCAAGCCCAGCCGCGCCTATCGTGAGGCCGCCAAAGAAGGCCGTGACTTTGTGGTACTGGACGAGGTGATTGAGGAGATCGAGGCTCAGTATCGCCAGTTCAAAGCCCTGACCGGCCGCGAACCGAGCTACTTTGAGGGACACGCAGTGGCCAGCGCCAATTTCTTTCAGGGATTGGAAATCGTTGCCCAGCGGCACGGCCTGCCCTACTTTGCGATGGGCCGTCCCGGCGAGGCAGTAACCTTCCGCCACACCAAAGTGTACGCCTATATGCCCAGAGATTTTAAGGCATACGAGACCAACCCCTTTACGGGCGTGCAGGACGCGGTGGCAAATGCTCACGAGGACGGGTGTGACTTGATGGTCTTCCATCCGGGCTATATCGATGCCTATCTGCTGGACCATTCCAGCATGACGACCACCCGTTTGCGAGAAACTGCTATGCTCTGCCGGCCTGAGGTACGCGCCTGGCTGGCGGGGCAGGATGTTCAGCTCGTCACTTACGACGATTTGACTTGAAAATAGGAGGAATCAGTATGGCAGACAATAAAAAGATCGCCGAGCAGGTTCTGGCGGCGGTAGGTGGAGCGGCCAACCTCAAGGATGCCACCCATTGCATGACACGCCTGCGCCTGTATCTGAAAGACGATAGCCTCCCCAAAGATGACGAGGTGAAAAAGATTTCCGGTGTGCTGGGTGTTGTGCGCGGCGGCCAGCAGTACCAGATCGTGATCGGCACCAATGTTCCGAAAGTGTATGAGGAACTGTGCAAGCTGGCAGGCATCAGCGCCAGCGCTGCCGTCAAGGATGATGCTGCTGCCGCCCAGGATGCCGCTATCACCAAACGGAAGCTGACCCCTAAGCAGGTGGGTAAGAATATCATGGGCTATCTGGCGGGCTGTATGACCCCCATGATCCCGGTGCTACTGGCCGGAGGCTTGTTCCGTGCTGTCAACTCTATCTTTGGCCCCGACTTGTTGGGACTGTACACCCTGGAAAGTAACTTATATATCCTGTTTGATTTCCTGTACGATGCGGCGTTTTACTTTATGCCTATTCTGGTGGGTTACAATGCCGCCAAACAGCTGGGTGTCAACGGTATGCTGGGTTCCTTCATCGGCAGTGTTCTAATGGTGCCGGATTTCGCGGCTTTTGCCACCAACGGCCAAACGTTCACGGTCTTTGGTATCCCTGCTACCGTGACCAATTACGCCCAGACTGTTCTGCCTGTTATGCTGTCGGTACCCCTGTTCTGCCTGATTTATAAAATTGTCAAAAAGTTCATGCCCGACCTGCTGACGACCGTTTTTACCCCGTTCCTTAGCCTGATTGTTTCTATGCCGTTTATCCTCTGCCTACTGGCACCTCTGGGAACTATTGTGGGCAATGCCATAAGCGGCGGTCTTGCCTGGTTCGGCATGACCACTGGCTGGTTCGGTGTGGCGGTTATCGCCGCTCTGTGGGAGTTCCTGGTTATGAGCGGTATGCACCTGGCTCTGATGATGCCCATGATGGCCGATTTCTTTGAGACCGGCATCGGCAGCGGCCCTATGAATGCGGGCAACTTTGCGACTTGGGCCTGCTTCGGTGTGGCGCTGGGCACGACGCTCCGCCTGAAAAACAAGGATGACCGCAGCACCTCCTTTGCAGCCTTCGCTTCTGGCATCCTGGGCGGCGTTACCGAACCCACTCTATATGGCATCTGCTTCCGTTTTAACCGCTGCTTTGCAACCATGGCCCTTGGCGGTTTTGTAGGCGGTGCCATCGCAGGTATGTTCGACCTCAAGGGATATGCAATGACCTCCGCCAACTTCCTGTCTCTGTTGGGCTATGTGGGTGGTACCAATGCCAACATTGTGGTTGGCGTGGTAGCCTCCTTTGCTTCCCTGATTGTGGCAGCTGTTCTGACTTATCTGTTTGGCTTTTCCAAAAAAGATTTGGAGAGCGTTTAACTGCGTGATACAATAAAATCAAAAAGGCTGGTGTTATCGACTTGATGAAACAAATGATTTTCCCCACCAATTTCCTCTGGGGCGCGTCTACCAGTGCGTTCCAGGTGGAAGGCGGCTACAATGAAGGCGGCAAGGGGGTGGCTACCACAGACCTGGGCACACGCCGGCCCGGCGTCGCCGACAACAAAGTGGCTGCCGACCATTACCACCACTGGAAAGAGGACGTGGACCTGATGGCCGAGCTGGGCCTGAAGGTCTACCGGATGGGTTTTGCCTGGAGCCGCATCATGCCGGACGCCACCTGCACCCCCAACCCCGAGGGGCTGGCCTTTTACGACAGGCTCATCGACTATCTGTTGGAAAAAGGCATCGAACCGCTCGTTACCCTCTATCACTTCGAGTGTCCGCAGGCGCTGGTGGACGCCTTCGGCGGCTGGCTCGACCGCAAGATGATCGACGCCTATCTGAAATACGCCGAGGTCTGCTTTACCCACTTCAAGGGCCGCGTCAAGCGGTGGGTCACGGTGAACGAACAGCTCATCGCCACCGCCGCCGGCATCATGAACGGCAACTTTGAGCAGGACAAGCAGAAGAACCTGCAGAACATCTACCAGATGAGCTACCATGTCTCGCTGGCCGAGCACCGGGCTATTTCGCTGCTGCGGCAGATCGACCCGGAAGCCCAAATCGGCCCGGTGTGTGCTATCCAGGTGGTCTATCCCCAGTCCAGCCGCAGCGAGGATGTGCTTGCCGCCGAAAACGCCGAGGAGCTGATGGAATTCTACCTGCTCGACCTGAGTGTCCGGGGCGAATATCCGCCCTATGTGGCCAGCTACTTAAAGAGTCATGGACTTTACCCCCAGACGCTGCCCGAAGATGCAGCCGTGCTGAAAGCCTCGACCCCCGACTTCATCGGCATCAACTACTATTTCAGCATTTGCGTCAAAGCCAAGGAGGGGCCCGTCAACTACGACCAGCCGCCCTTCTGGGTGTCGGACGCCTTCGACACCTGTGATAATCCCCACCTGCGCAAAACCGAGTGGATGGACAAGGGCATCGACCCGATAGGCCTGCATATTGGGATGCGCAAGGTCTATAATCGCTACCGCCTGCCCATGATCGTCACCGAAAACGGCATGGCCTACAGCGAAACATTGGGCCCGGACGGTCAAATCCATGATCCCTACCGCATCGAGTACCTCAAAGAGCACATCGAACAGCTGGCCATCATGATCGACGAGGGACTGTCGGTGTTCGGCTATTGCCCCTGGAGCTTTGTAGACGTGGTGTCCAGCCACCAGGGCTTTGCCAAACGGTACGGCTTAGTCTATGTGGACCGCACCGAGACCGATCCCAAGCAGTGCGCCCGGGTGAAAAAGGACAGTTTCTACTGGTATCAAAAAGTGATCGCCAACAACGGTCTAACAGAATAAGCCATCACCTATTTCCCCCGCAGCCGTGCGGGCAACGTCCTGCGCTGCCTGCATGGCTGTTTTGTTGTTTGAAAGGAGTTTTTGTATGCACATCGCATTCGTATCCCTTGGCGCCTTCGGGCACATCAATCCCACCCTGGCCCTCGTCACCGAACTGGTGAAGAAAGGCGTCCAGGTGACTTATTTCACCACTGAAGCCTTCCGCACTATCATCGAGCCCACCGGGGCAAAGTTCGTCGCCGTACCCTCCTGGATGGCGGAAAACGACAAGCATAATGAGGACGGCGGGAAGAAAGAGGATGACGGCGGAGTGGCCGCTGCGGTGCCCTTCCTGTTCTTAAACGAGGCAGGAGCCTACATCGACACGGTGCTGGACACCCTGAAAAACGACAAACCCGACGCCATCGTCCACGACTTTGCGGGCATTGCCGGCACCATCGCGGCGGACAACCTCAAGGTGCCCAACGTCATGCTGTACACCAGCTACCCCTCCAACGACAGTTACTCGGTAGCCGCCGGGTTCGAGAACTGCCCGCCGGACCACCCTCTGCGCAAGGCCGCGGCACAGCTGGCCCAGACCTATGCCGAAAAATATGGCTGCCGCCTGCTGACCGTCAAGGAGATCTTCGACGGCCACGGGGACTTCAACCTGGTCATGATGCAGAAAAAGCTGGTTCCCAATTACGAGACTTTCGATGACAGTTTCGTGTTCACCGGGGTCCAGATCGGCAAGCGGACCGCCTTCGGCAGCTGGAAAGCCCCCGACAACGGCAAGCCGCTGCTGTATTCCTCTCTTGGCACTGCCTTCAACAACTGGCCCGAGTATTACCCCATCCTGTTCGACGCAGTGCGGGACCTGGACATCAACGTCTTTGCCGCGCTCGGCTCCATCGACCCCGCCAGCCTGAAGGACATCCCCGCCAACGTGGAAGTCGGCCAGATGGTGCCCCAGCTGGATATCCTGTCCCAGGCGTCGGTGTTCATCACCCACGCCGGCATGGGCGGCACCGGCGAGGCCATTTATTATGGCGTGCCCATGATCGCCATCCCCCAGATGGAGGAGCAGGCCATCACCGCCCGCCAGATCGAAAAGCTGGGCCTGGGCTGCGCCTTCCTGGATAAAAACGCCATCACCAGCGAGGGGCTGAAAGCAGCCATCGTCAAGCTGCTGACCGAACCCTCTTATAAGGAGACGGCCCACGCCTTCAGCGAGGATATGCGGAGCCTGGGCGGGGCCAAGGCATCGGCGGAGGCCCTGCTGGCCTATTTGAAGCAGTAAGGAGGTAACGTGATGCCCAAATTTCCGAAAAACTTTTTGTGGAGCGCCTCCACCGCGGCCACCCAAATCGAGGGCGGCTGGAATGCCGACGGCAAGGGCGAATCCATCTGGGACACTCTGGTCCACGACGGCACCGGCAAAATCGCCCACGGCGAAAACGCCGATACTGCCATCGACTTTTACCACCACTGGAAAGAGGATGTGGCCCTGATGAAGCAGATGGGCCTGAAAGCCTACCGCTTTTCCATCAGCTGGCCCCGCATCCTGCCCGAAGGGACGGGCCGCGTCAATAAGGCAGGGGTCAAGTTCTACCAGGACCTCTGCGACGAACTGCTGAAAAACGGCATCCAGCCCCTTGTCACCCTCTACCATTGGGACCTTCCAACCGCCCTCTACCGCAAGGGCGGCTGGAAAAATCCCACTATTGTAGACGCCTTCGCTTATTATGTGGATGTGGCATCCAAAGCCCTGGCCGGCCGGGTACAGTATTGGATGACCTTCAACGAGCCTCAGATGTTCTGTGGGCTGGGACTGGTGGCAGGAGTCCACGCGCCATTTGAGCACAACGACGATGCGGTCATGATGACGGTGACGAAAAATATCCTGCTGGCCCATGGCCGGGCGGTACAGGTGCTGCGGAAAAACTGTCCCGGTGCGAAAGTCGGCATCGCCCCCACCGGAGACTGCTGCCTGCCCAAGGACGGCAGCCCGGAAGAAGTGGAAAAGGCGCGAGCCAAGTCCCTTTCAGACTACCCCGGCTACATCATGTCCAATACTTGGTGGGCCGACCCTGTATTTTTGGGCCGCTATCCCGAATGGGCCAGGGAGAAGTTTGGGGATATCCTCTATCCTATGAACAATGCAGAGTGGGCGCTGGTGAGCCAGCCGCTGGACTTCTACGCCTATAACTGCTACCAGGGCACGGTAGATTTGGTGCCTGACCCGTCCAAATATGACAACTATGCCTATCAGGGCAGCCCCCAGACTGCCGCCGCCTGGAACATCACGCCTGAGGTGCTGTACTACGCCAGCAAGTTCTGGTATGAGCGTTACCACCTGCCTATTCTCATCACTGAGAACGGCTACTCCGGCCTTGACTTCGTCATGCTGGACGGCAAGGTCCACGACCCTCAGCGGATCGACTTTCTCCACCGCTACCTCCTGCAGGTGGCCCGCGCCATCGCCGACGGCGTGCCCATCATCGGCTACTCGGTCTGGAGCCTGTTCGACAACTTCGAGTGGGCCGCCGGCTACAGCTGCCGCTACGGCCTGATTTATGTGGATTATCCCACCTTGCAGCGCACCGTCAAGGATTCCGGCTGGTGGTACCGGGATGTGATTGCAACGGGCGGGGAGAATTTGTGAGGATACTATGACCATCTATGACTGCAAAGTAAACCATTTGGATGATCCTCTGGGTTACCAGCTGGATACCCCTGTTTTTAGCTGGAAGGTGAGGGATACCGCAGGGACAAAGCAGACGGCTGCCCGGCTGGTGGTATGCTGCAACGGCGAGACGGCAAAGGATACTGGCTGGGCCCAGATGGAGAGCCTCGGCACGCCGCTGGAACTTTCCCTTGCGCCCCGCACCCGTTATACCTGGACAGTGGCTGTCCGCACCGACGCCGGTGAGGAAACTGTGAGCGCCAGCCACTGGTTTGAGACAGGCAAGCTTTCCGAACCGTGGCAGGGCAAGTGGATCGGCTGCCCGAACTGGGACCAGACGGGCCGTCATCCAGTCTTTTGCCGGACGGTGCCGGTCAAAAAGCCGGTAGCCGCTGCCCGGCTGTACATTTGCGGTCTGGGCCTCTATGAGGCTGCATGGAACGGCGAGAAGATCGGTGATGAGCTGTTGGCCCCCTATTGCACCAACTACGACAGCTGGGTACAGTATCAAACTTACGACGTCACCCGGCAACTGCAAGCGGACGGTGTCTTGTCGGTGACACTGGGCAATGGCTGGTATAAGGGCCGCTTTGGTTTTGACCAACGCATCCCGCAGCCCTACTATGGCCACGAATGGAAACTGATCGCCGAGCTGCACCTACGTTATGCTGACGGCAGCGCCGAAATCATCGGCACTGACAAAAGCTGGCAGGTGACCGGTTCCAACACTCTCTTTTCCAACATCTATGACGGAGAATGGAGAGACGACACCCTGCCCGCCCTGGCTCCTGTTCCCGCCGCCCTGGTCGAGCCTCCTAAGGGTGCTCTGACCGCCCGTTTAAGCACTCCGGTCCGGGTACGGGAAGAACTGCCCGCTATCCTGCTCCATACCCCTGCCGGGGAGACGGTGCTGGACATCGGCCAAAATCAAGCCGGCATCTTCCGGTTGAAAGTAGATCTGCCCAAAGGGGCCAAGATCCGGCTGCAGTTCGGCGAGATCTTACAGGACGGCAATTTCTACCGCGATAATCTGCGCACCGCCAAGGCGGAATACCGCTATACCTCCGACGGCCAGCCTCACATCTTACAGCCGAGCTTCACCTACTACGGCTACCGCTATGTCAAGGTAGAAGGGATCCCGAACCTTGACGCCAGCGACTTTATTGCCCTGGCTCTCTATAGTGAACTGCCGGCCATCGGACGGCTTACTACTGGCAATGCCAAAGTCAACCAGCTGATCTCCAACACAGCCTGGGGGCAAAAGAGCAACTTCATAGACCTGCCTACTGACTGCCCCCAGCGGGATGAGCGGATGGGCTGGACCGGCGATGCTCAGGTCTTTGCACCCACTGCCTGCTATCTGCGAGACTGCGCCGCCTTTTTTGCCAAATACCTGCGGGATATTCGCAGCGAACAGCAGGCACTGGGCGGCATGGTGCCCATGGTGGTGCCCGATTTTGGCATCAAGGCGACCTCAGCAGCCTGGGGCGACGCGGTTTGCATCCTGTCCTGGACGCTCTACCAGTACACCGGCGATAAGGAAGCCCTGGCCCGCGCCTATCCCAGCATGACGGCCTGGCTGGATTATGTCGCCGCTCAGGAAGGAGAAAACCATGGCTGGGCCAGGCAGCGTCACTTTGGTGACTGGCTGGCTCTGGATGCAAAGGACCTCAACGGAATGGTCGGCGCGACCGACACCGGACTTGTTGCCTTGTGGTACTACCGGCACAGCCTGCTGCTAACAGCCGAAGCTGCCGCCGTGTTGGGCAAAGAGAAAGATGCTGCCCGCTGGAAGACTGAAGCCGACCACCTGTGTAGGGAGCTGCGCGCCGCTTACTTTGAACCGGACGGCCACTGCAAGGTACACACCCAGACTGCCCTGCTGCTGGCTTTACAGGACGATCTGGCTCCCAATCGGAACGCTGCCGCCAGCCAGCTCCGGCAACTTCTTGAAGAAAGCGGCGGGATGCTGCAAACGGGCTTTGTGGGCACACCGTTGCTCTGTTCCATCTTGACCAGCCTCGGCGAGGAGAAAAGCGCCTTCCACCTGCTGCTGAACGAGGCGTATCCCGGCTGGCTGTATGCCGTGAATCTCGGAGCTACCACCATCTGGGAGCGCTGGAACAGCGTGGAGCCCGACGGCCACATCGCCAAAAACGGGATGAACAGTCTCAACCACTATTCCTATGGTGCGGTGGTAGCCTGGCTGTCCGCCGGCGTGGCGGGCCTTGCTCCGGCCGAACCCGGCTTTCGCCGGGCGTTTCTCGCGCCTCACTTCTGCAAAGAGCTGGGCCACGCCGAAGCAAGCTACGAATCCGCCGCAGGGCGCTGGCAGGTGTCCTGGCGCATCCTGCCCGACGGCCAGGTATCCTACTGCTGCACCGTTCCTTTTGGCTGCACAGGCCAGCTGACGCTCCCTCACGGCGTCGGCAACTACGAACTTGGCCCCGGAACATTTGCACACACCTACCGGCCGACAGAAATGTTCTGACTGCTTTCCAGGACGTGCACGACATCAGCTTGATCGACAAACAACGGATTTTATTTTCGTAAAATCATCCAAAATTTCAGGTTTTGCCTTGACATACAATTCATGTCGTGATATCCTCTTATTCACACGAAACACTTTACTATACTAAACCGCCGCCCTGCAACCACACCGAACCATTTTGCCGCCATTCGCCTCCGACAAAATCCTTTGGTCTCTTGCGGGGCGGTTTTCTTTATATTCCGAGAGAATTTGCAGACGGGCGACCGGCCTGCAATTCTTCATATCCGCTCCGCACCTTGAAAACTGCATGAGCCGCCTAGATCTGGATACCGTGCCATGACCCCGCACAAAATGCGGGCGAGCCGGACAACGCCGCTGCAACACAGGGGCAGGAACGCAGATTCGGTGCAAGCGGCGACCACAAGCAAGAGACACTTCTATTGGAACTTGTGCACTC
>ERZ1643249.3200-NODE-3200-length-14564-cov-5.047488_pt1 | contig 14564 bp, 10 predicted proteins | sample MGYA00579263_ERZ1643249 | MGnify/ENA primary metagenome ERZ1643249 (study PRJEB29033, sample SAMEA4952264) | chicken gut metagenome | biome: Broiler Chicken; feature: Gastrointestinal Tract; material: Caecum | place: Ireland | collected 2018 | study: Broiler...
CGAGTTGGGAACGATGTTCACCGCAGCGGCGCGCGCACGGCGCAGGTCGCCCTTTCTGTGCGGTCCGTCGAGAACCATCTGGTCGCCGGTGTAGGCGTGGATGGTGGTCATATAGCCCTTCTTGATCTTGACGAGCTTATTGAGGGTGTTCGCCATGGGCGCAAGGCAGTTGGTCGTGCAGGACGCAGCCGAGATGATCGTGTCGTTCTTGGTCAGGGTCTTTTCGTTGACGCTGTACACGATGGTGGGCAGATCGTTGCCCGCGGGAGCGGAAATGACGACCTTCTTGGCGCCGGCTTTGAGGTGCGCTTCCGACTTCGCCTTGGAAGTATAGAAACCGGTGCATTCGAGGACGACGTCCACTTTGAGTTCTCCCCAAGGGCAGTTGGCGGCGTCCTTCTCGGCATAGATCTTAATCGTCTTGCCGTTGACGGTGATGGTGCCCGCTTCGTCGTCCGCGGAAACGGTGTCCGCAAGCGCGTATCTGCCCTGCGCGGAATCGTACTTGAGAAGGTGCGCGAGCATCTTGGGGCTGGTGAGGTCGTTGATCGCGACGATCTCGTAGCCTTCCGCCTGGAACATCTGCCTGAACGCAAGACGGCCGATACGGCCGAACCCGTTGATCGCAACTCTTACATTTGCCATGATAATATAACCTCCGGATTATATATTTTGAGATTTCTGACTTCTTTTGCAGCGGACAGGGGGAATCCCCTTTTCGTCCGGTACTATTCTACCACACTTTTTTCCGCCCGTCAACGTTTTAACGGGCATGTCCGAAAAATAATTTCCGCCGCCCTCTTCGGGCTTCAAAGCGCGAAAAATGCCCGCCTCTCCCGTCTCCGCTTTATTATATACCCGCCCGAGAGGGATTTCAAACGCCGAAAGAAAATTTCCGCCGGCGGCAAAAAGTGTGCAAAGCGCGCGGTAGTCAAAACCCTGTCCCTTTGGTTTTAAAAAACAGCCCGGCGTTTTTCATAAAAAAATTTTCCGCCGCCCGAAGAACAGCCCGCCGCAAGCGGCAGGCATGCCGAAATCAGAAGCGCCGGAAGGCACAAAATTTTTTTCATCTTTCCTTCCCCGAAAGGTCGGGGGCGCGCAATTTTCAGCGCGCCCCCGCAATGCCGGACAAATGCCCGGCACGATTTGCTTTTACGCTTTGCCCGCGCAGCCGAGCACGTCGGTGATCTTGTGCCTGACCATCTCCTTCATCATCGCCCGCGCGTCGCCGAGATACTGACGGGGGTCGAAATGATCGGGATGTTCGGCGAAGTGCTGGCGCACCGCCGCCGTGAAGGAGACGCGCAGGTCGGAGTCGATGTTGATCTTGCAGACCGCCATCTTCGCCGCCTTTCTCAGTTCGGATTCGGGAATGCCGATGGCGTTGGGCATGCTGCCGCCGTATTTGTTGACGAGCGCCACCTTGTCCTGCGGAACGGAGGACGCGCCGTGCAGCACGATGGGGAATCCGGGCAGCCGCTTGCCCACCTCTTCGAGAATGTCGAGGCGGAGTTTGGGATCCTGACCGGGCTTGAATTTATAAGCGCCGTGGGAGGTGCCGATCGCGATCGCCAGGGAGTCGATGCCCGTGCGGGAGGTGAATTCCTCCACTTCGTCGGGAGAGGTGAACAGCGCGTCGTCCGCTTCGACGTGCACGTCGTCCTCCACGCCCGCCAGCTTGCCGAGTTCCGCTTCGACGACCACGCCGTGGTCGTGCGCGTATTCGACGACCTTCTTCGTGATGGCGATGTTCTCTTCCCAAGGCTTGGAGGACGCGTCGATCATGACGGAAGTGAAGCCGTCGTCGATGGACGCCTTGCAGATGTCGAAATCGGCGCCGTGGTCGAGATGCATGACGATGGGGATGTTCGTCGTCTCCACCGCCGCCTGCACGAGATGGCGGAGGTACACCGGGTTGGCATATTTGCGCGCGCCCGCGGAAACCTGCAGGATGACGGGGGAACGGCATTCGTCCGCCGCCTCCACGATCGCCTGCACCATCTCCATGTCGTTGACGTTGAAGGCGCCGACGGCATAGCCGCCCGCATAGGCTTTTTTGAACATTTCGGTACTTGTTACTAAGGGCATAATCAATCCTCCGATGAGATTCTTTCGCGGACGGGACTTGTCCCGCCCTTGTCTTTCCGCTCTACATTATATACGATTGCGCAAAAAAAAGCAAGGAGAATGGGGGAGAAAAAGCCGCGATTTACGATTTTCCGAAAAATTTCCCCTTTTTCTCTTGCAAAGTGCTTTTCTTTGTGCTATAATATAGATACGGAACGGCAAAAGGGCGCTTTTCGCCCCTCCCCTTGCGGAGTTCTTTGCCCCGCGCACGACTTTATCGGGATCATCCCGCAGAGGGCAACCTCTGCTCATCCCTTCTTTTGTCCCCGTCCGCCTCCCCCGCGGACGGGGACTCTTTTTGTTCCGTCCCGTTTTCCAGCGAAAAAAATGCGTTCGTCGCAACCCTGCCCGTCTCATCTATGACTTTCTTATCCCCTCCGTCTCGCCATGCTCGACACCTCCCCTTTCCAAAAGGGGAGGTTTATAGGGGCGTGACACCTCCCCTTACCATAAGGGGAGGCATGAAGGGATGCGCGGCACTACGGGCGGTCGATCCGCTCGACGGGCATCCGTATCTCGATATACCGCTCCTTTTCCCGTCCGGGCGGATTCCAGTGCATGACGATCACTTCGGGGGCATCGGCGAGAAGATACCCCGAATCGGGCAGCCATTCGGTCACGATCCGCCGCCGCAGCCCGACATATTCCGCGATCGGGCGCTTTGCCTTCCCCGTCGCAAAGACCGCATACGTCCGCCGGGGGATGACGAGCGTTTCAAAGCCCATCCCTTCCATAAAATCCACCCCCGTGACGGCGGGATTGTACAGTTCCTGCCGCGACCAGTCGTCCAGATCGTAGGCGATATAAAAATCGTATCCTTCCCCGTCCACCCGATCGACGACGCAATAGTCGATGCCCGCCGTATCCGACGCGCCGCGCAGCAGCCACTGTTTTGCCCGCGTGGTCCGGAAAAAGGCGTCCTCCTGCGCCTCCCGTTCCTCCCCGAACGGCGCCCCCGAAAAACGCTTCCCGTAACCGACGAGGACAAGTTCCGGCTTTTCTTCGATTTTATAATTCATCTCACTGCCTCCCGTAAAATTTACTTGCAGGGTCAGCCGCGAAAACGCCCGCAGGCGGCACCCCTTTTTCACTTCGGAGGGCAGGATGCCGTGAAAGCGGTAAAAGGCGCGGGAAAAACCGTCGGGGGATTCGTAGCCGTACCGCAGGGCGACGTCGATCACCCGCCCGCCGCCGAGCAGCTCCTCCCCCGCCCTGGTAAGCCTGCGACGGCGAACGTACTCTCCGAAGGAAATGCCGCACAATATCCCGAACACCTTCTGAAAATGGTATGCGGACGAATACGCCCGCCGCGCCGCTTCCTCCGCGTCGATCTCCCCGCATAAGTTTTCTTCGGCGTAATCGATCGCCCGCTGCAAACCCGTCATCCAATCCATGCCGTCCTCCCCTGCGGTTTTATTATACCGCTTTTTTCTTGTCCCGTCCCGATTTTTTCTGCGCTCTTTCGTCGGACGGCGCGTATGCTCTGTTTTCCCGACTTTGTTTTCCCGGTTTTCTTATCCCCTCCGTCACTTCGTGACACCTCCCCTTACTCCGTTTCGTCAAATTTTTTCAGAGAAAAAATTTGACGAGATTCTGCGGGAAATTTTACAGGACAGACACCGGCGGCACGCCATACGGCTGACTGCCGGTTTCTTTCCTCTCTCGCGGCGCTGCCGCTCGTTTCACCTTATTTCCATTTTTTACAAAGGCAAAAAGTGCATAACAAGTGACGCCCTTTTTGCGGATTGATTTCAGCGCTTCGAATTTGCTGTTTCGAAAACCGGCTTTCTTATCCCCTCCGTCACTTCGTGACACCTCCCCTTTCCAAAAGGGGAGGCATGAAGTTGGAGCACACCACCTCCCCTTACCATAAGGGGGGCATGAAGGTTAGACGACGCTCCTTACCATATCAGGGGAGGCGGAAGGGCGGGAAATATCGAAGTTTGAAGCGTCAGGCGCGCGAAAGACAAGGAACCTGCGTAAGCGACGACGGGAGCGTACACAGAAGTACGTGACCAAGGAGCGCGCAAAGGCGACACAGTATTTCGCGATGCATCACGCTTCAAACACGGATGTGGCCGTTGCCGCGGATGATATACTTATAACTCACCAACTCCCGCAGCCCCATCGGCCCGCGCGCGTGAAGTTTTTGGGTGGATATGCCCATCTCGCATCCCAGGCCAAATTCTCCGCCGTCGGTGAATCGGGTGGAGGCGTTCACGTACACGGCGGCGCTGTCCACCAGCGACAAAAAGAGATCGGCGGCGCACTCGTCCTCCGTGACGATGGCTTCGCTGTGTCCCGTGGAATGGCGGGCGATATGCTCCGCCGCCGCGCGCACGTCGTCCACGACCGCGACGGCGAGAATATAGTCGAGAAATTCGGTGTCGAAATCCCCTTCCCCCGCGGGGGTGCCGGGGATGATCTCCGCCGCCCGCCCGTCCGGCCGCAGTTGGACAGGCGTTTTTCCCGCCGCGATCCTGTCGCCGACCAACCGCTTTTGCAGGAGGGGCAGAAATCGCGCCGCGACGTCCTTATGCACGAGACACACTTCGGCGGCGTTGCAGACGGAAGGACGGCTGGTCTTGGCGTTTTCGACGATGGCGAGCGCCTTGGAAAGATCGGCGGCTTTGTCCACATAGATATGGCAGATGCCCGTCCCCGTCTGGATGCAGGGCACTTTCGCGTTTTCGACGCAGGCGCGTATCAGCCCCGCGCCGCCGCGCGGAATGAGCAGATCGACCAGCCCCCGCGCCGTCATCAGTTCTTCGGCGCTCCTGCGGGAGGTGTCTTCGACGATGTTGACGAGCGTTTCGGGCAGCCCGCGGCGGGCGAGCGCGCCCCGCATGCTCTTTACGATCGCACAGGCGGACGCATACGCCTCCTTCCCGCCCCGCAGCACGCAGACGTTGCCGCTTTTCAGGCAGAGCGCCGCGGCGTCCGACGTGACGTTGGGTCGGCTCTCATAGATAATCGCAACCGTGCCGAAGGGAACGGTCACCCGCGAAATTTCCAATCCGTCCGGGCGCACCCGTTTTTCCAGCGTCCTGCCGACGGGATCGTCCAGCCGGGCGATCGCCCGGATCCCTTCCGCCATGCCCGCGATGCGCTTTTTGTCGAGCGCGAGCCGATCGATCATGACGTCGGAGATATGCCCTTTCGCCCTCTCCACATCCCCGCGGTTCGCCGAAAGGATATCCTCCGCGTCCTTTTCCAGAGCGTCCGCCATCGCGAGCAGCGCCCCGTTTTTTTGTTCCGCCGTCAGCGTCGCCGCCGGCGTCCGCGCCGACGCCGCCTCTTGCAGAATTTCCGCCGTAGTTTTCATCTTTCCTCTCCTTTTCCGCCTCCCGCGCGCCTGCCGATAAATCGGGTGCCGAACGGCTTGCCGTCCAGAATGTTGTACAGGACGTCGGGATCGGCGCCGTTGGCGATGATCATGTCGATGCCCGCCTCCGTCGCGATTTTCGCGGCGTGCAGCTTGGTGCGCATGCCGCCCGTGCCGAGTTCCGATCCCTTCCCGCCCCCGCAGGCGAGAATTTCCTCCGTCAGCTCCTTGACTTCGCTCAGAAGTTTCGCATTTTTGTCCTTGTGCGGATCGGCGGTGTACAGCCCGTCGATGTCCGAGAGCAGTACCAACAAATCGGCGTCGATGTCCGCCGCCACCACCGCCGCCAGCGTATCGTTGTCGCCGATGACGATTTCGTCCGTCGCCACCGTGTCGTTTTCGTTGACGACGGGAACGGCGCCCAATTCCAGAAGCCTGAAAAGGGTGTTGCGGAAATTTTCGCACCGCCGCCCGTCCCGGATGTCGTCCGCCGTGAGCAGGATCTGCGCCACCGTGTGGTTGTACTCCCCCATCAGTTTGTCGTAGGTGTACATCAGTTCGCACTGTCCCACCGCCGCCGCTGCCTGTTTGGTGGGCATGTCCGAAGGCCTGCCTTTCAGACCGAGCTTGCCCACGCCCATGCCGATCGCCCCCGAAGAGATGAGGATGATCTCATTGCCCGCGTTTTTCAGATCGCACATCGCCCGGCACAGCCCCTCCACCCGGCGCAGGTTCATTCTGCCCGTGGAATAGGCGAGCGTGGACGTCCCGATTTTAATGACGATTCTCATGATATTTTTTCCCTGTATATGCGCATAGACAAATGCCGCAAAGAACGCCGTAAACGGCGCCCGTAAAATTTTTATAAAAAGTCTGTCGTCAAATCCCTGCCCGCGTCATTTTGCGAGCGCCGCCAGAACGGCGTCCCCGAAATCGGAGGCTTTGTTCCCCTTCGCCGTGCCGTCGCAGAGGACGCGCGCGGAAACTTCGTCGAGCACCCCGTTCAGCCGCTCCGCCGCCAGCGCAAACCCCGCGTGCGAGAGCAGCAGCGCCTCCGCGCGCAGGATGCTTTCGGGGGAGGCGTATTCGCCCAGCCCCGCTTCGACAAGACGGGGCGCGCTGCCGTGTACCGCTTCGAACATCGCATACCTGTCCCCGACATTCGCGCTGCCCGCCGTGCCGACGCCCCCCTGTATCTGCGCCGCTTCGTCCGTGATGATGTCCCCGTACAGGTTGGGCAGGACGAACACCTGGAACCCCGAACGGATCTCTTCGTTGAGGAGATTGGCGCACATGATGTCGATGTAATAATCCTCCGCGGCGATGCCGGGATAGTCCTTTGCGACTTCGCGGCAGATCTCGGAAAATTTCCCGTCCGTCTTTTTGAGGATGTTCGCCTTGGTGACAATGGTCACCCGCGTCTTGCCGTTCCCGGCGGCATAATCGAACGCCGCGCGGGCGATCCGCCGTGTCCCTTCATCCGTCGTCACCTTGAAGTCGACGGCGAGAAGCCCGGGGATCTCTATCCCCGCACTGCCGAGCGCGTACTCCCCTTCCGTGTTCTCCCTGAAAAAGGTCCAGTCGATCCCCTTTTCCTTTACGCGCACGGGACGGACGTTGGAAAAGAGGTCGAGTTCGCGGCGCAGAGTCACGTTCGCGCTCTCCATCGTCCCCCCTTTGGGGGTCTCCGTCGGCCCTTTCAGAAGGAGGGGACAGGTTTTGATCTCTTCCAGAACGGAGGTCGGGACGGACTGACCCAGCTTCATCCGGTTTTCGATGGTCAATCCCGGAATATCGACGATCTCAACCCTGCCCCCCTTTAATTCCTCTCTGAGGAGAAAACAAAGCACCCGCTTCGCCTCCCGCATGATGACGGGGCCGATCCCGTCCCCGTCGATGAGCCCGATTCTGAGTTTGTCCGGCGCAGGCGAAGGCTTTTTCTCCCGCAGCTTTTCAGCACGCGCACACTGCGCTTCCAGAAGGGCGCGGAACTGCTCCGCCGCCCGTTCGATCTGATTGCGATCCATAAAATTTTCTCCTTTTCCGGTCGTCTGCCTGCCGCCGGCGCGTTCTTTCTCCCGCATTCAGCCGCGGCCCTGCGCCCCCTGTTCTTTGGCGTAATTGAGAAGCCCGCCCGCGAAGAGCACCTCCCGCGCCCTGCCCGTAAGCGTGCAGCGCAAAGCGAACTTTTTGCCCGTCCGCATATCCGTCGCCTCAACCCTGCCCCCCGTCTTTATCCCCGAAAGGTCGGGAAGGGAGATCTCGTCGGACAGGGAAATTTCGTCGTAGTCGTCGGGATTTTCAAATTCGAAGGGAATGATACCGGCGTTGACGAGATTGGCGGCGTGGATGCGCGCGAAACTCTTGGCGATCACCGCCCGCACGCCGAGATAGAGGGGAACGAGCGCCGCGTGTTCGCGCGAAGAGCCCTGTCCGTAATTGACGCCGCCGACGACGACGCTCTGCCCGTATTCTTCGGCGCGCGCGGGGAAATCTTTATCCACCGCGGAAAAACAGAACCGCGACATATACGGGATGTTGGAGCGGTAGGGCAGAATTTTCGCCCCCGCCGGCATGATATGGTCGGTGGTGATGTTGTCCCCCGTCTTCAAAGACACTTTCAGGGACATCGAATCGGGCAGCTTTCCGCCCACGGGGAAGGGCTTGATGTTGGGACCTTTCACCGCTTCCAGCCCCTCCGCTTCCGCCTCCGGAGCGGGCGGGATAATCCCCCCGTCGTCCGATCCGTATCTGTCGGGCAGCCGCACTTCAATCGGCTTGCCGAAGGCGCGGGGATCGGTGACGGCGCCGCGGATGGCGGACACCGCCGCCGTTTCGGGGGAACAGAGATAGACGCCCGCGTCTTTCGTGCCGCTCCGCCCTTCGAAATTGCGGTTGAAGGTGCGCAGGGACACCCCGCCCGAACCGGGCGCAAAGCCCATGCCGATGCAGGGTCCGCAGGCGCATTCCAGAAGCCGCGCCCCCGAAGAGAGGATGTCGGCGAGCGCGCCCGAACGGACGAGTTCGGACAGCACCCTTTCCGAGCCGGGCGATACGGACAGATCCGTCCCGTCCGCCACCCTGTTCCCGCGCAGGATCGCCGCGACTTTGAGAAGATCGGCGAGCGACGAGTTGGTGCAGGAGCCGATGCACACCTGATCCACCTTCTTCCCCTCTATTTCCCGCACCTTCACGACGTTGTCGGGGCTGTGCGGCAGGGCGACGAGAGGCTCCAATTTGCCGAGATCGATCTCGATCGTCTTGTCGTAAACGGCGTCCGGGTCGCTTTCGAGGGGCACGAAATCCCCCTCCCTGCCCTGCGAAGCGAGAAAGGCGCGCGTCACTTCGTCGGAGGGGAAAACGGAGGTCGTGGCGCCGAGTTCCGCGCCCATATTCGTGATGGTCGCGCGTTCGGGCACACCGAGCGTCTTTACCCCCTCTCCGCCCCATTCTATGATATATCCGACGCCCCCTTTGACGCTTAAAAGGCGCAGAATTTCCAGCGCGACGTCCTTGGCGGTCACGAAGGGGGAAAGTTTCCCCGTGAGGTTGACCCGCATCATCTTAGGCATGGTGATATAATATGCGCCGCCCCCCATCGCCGCGGCGACGTCCATGCCGCCCGCGCCGAACGCGAGCATCCCCAGCCCGCCGCCCGTCGGCGTATGGCTGTCCGAACCGATCAGGGTCTTTCCCGGCACGCCGAACCGCTCGAGATGCACCTGGTGGCAGATGCCGTTCCCCGGGCGGGAAAACCACACCCCGTATTTCTTCGCCGCCGTCCGGATAAAGCGGTGATCGTCGGCGTTTTCAAACCCCGTCTGCAAGGTGTTGTGGTCGATGTACGCCACCGACCTCTCCGTCTTTACCCGCTTCAAACCCATGCTTTCAAATTCGAGATACGCCATCGTCCCCGTGGCGTCCTGCGTGAGCGTCTGATCGATTTTCAGACCGATCTCTTCGCCCGCCTTCATCTCCCCCGAAAGGAGATGGCTTTCTATGATTTTCTGCGCGATCGTCCTGCCCATTTCGCCCTCCATTTTTGCCGTCGTCAAATCCCTGCCCCCGCCCGTCGCAATTTTCCCGCGCCGACGCGGCAGTTCCTTTTTCTTACGGCTGATTTTATCATGCCCTATTATATCACATTTCCCCGCCCTCTGTCAACCGCCCCGACGCCGCAGCTGCCCCGCATTTTTTCTCCGAAAAACGCTTTTTCTTTTCCCGCCCTCCCCCTTTCGCTTGACGGCGGCGCGGGAATGTGTTATAATGATACAATAATCGTTGCATGCGCAACCAAATCCGAAACGATAAAAAAATTCAAACGGAAAGAGAGGCGAGAGAAGAATGCCGACACTCATGCGACAAATCAACGTAATCAGCCGCTGCGGCGCGCGGTACCGGACGGAGAAATTCCGCCCGCTGGGGCTGTGCGCGCCCCATCACAGCTATATTCTGAACGTCTGCAAACATCCGGGCATTTCGCAGGAACAGCTGGCGGAGCACATCTGCGTGGACAAGAGCAACGTGACCCGCCAGCTCGCCCGGCTGGAAGAAGGGGGCTACGTCGAGCGGCGGCAGAACCCCGCGGACAGGCGTTCGGTACTCGTCTACCCCACGCAGAAGGCGCTGGACGCCCTTCCCGAAGTCAGAAAGACGGTGACGGAGTGGAACGACTATCTTTTGAGCGATCTGACGGAGGAAGAGCGGGAGACGCTGAGCGCCCTCCTGGACAGGCTTTCGGCGCGGGCAAAGGAATATTTCCGGGGACGGGAGGAGGACGAATGAAATTTCTCTTCCGATACATAAGGCCGTTCGTGCGCATCATGCTGGTGGGGCTGTCCGTCAAGGTCTTCGGGACGCTGGTCGAATTGGCGCTCCCCTATATTCTCGGCTACATTCTCGACGAAGTGGTGCCGAACGGCGGGCAGGTGAAGGACATTCTCCTGTGGGGCGGCGGCATGGTCGTGTGCGCGTTTCTCGCGCTCGTGTGCAATATCAAAGCCAACCGGATGGCGTCCAAAGTGGCGCGGGACTGCACGGAGAGCATCCGCCACGACCTCTTTTACCGGACGATGACCCTGTCGGCAAAGCAGATCGACGCCTTTACCGTCCCCTCCCTCGAATCCCGCCTGACGACGGACACCTACAACGTGCAGCATTTCATCGCCATGAGCCAGCGGCTGGGCGTGCGCGCCCCCATCATGCTGCTGGGCGGGATCGCCGTGACCCTCGTCATGGACCCCTTTCTCTCCCTCGTCATGCTGGCCGTTCTGCCCGTCATCTTCTTCGTCGTCTATTTCGTGTCCAAATGGGGCGTGAAGCTGTACGCCGCCGTCCAGCGGTCGGTGGACGGCATGATCCGGGTGGTTCGGGAGGACTCGCAGGGCATCCGCGTCATCAAGGCGCTTTCCACCGTCCAAAGGGAACACGAGCGGTACGACGCCGTCAACCGCAGACTCGTCTCCGCGGAGAGAAAGGCGAGCCTTACGATGGGCTTCGTCAACCCCGCGATGTCCCTCCTGATGAACCTGGGCATCACCTTCGTCGTCCTGCTCGGCGCCTATCGGGTGATGGGAAGGCAGACGGAACCGGGCACCATCGTCGCGTTCACGCAGTATTTCACGATGATCTCCACGGCGACCCTGTCCATCACCCGCATCTTCATGATGTACACCCGCAGCACGGCGTCCGCCGAACGCATCCGGCAGGTCGCGGACGCGCCCGAAGATCTGCCCATCCTTTCCGAAAGCGAGTTTCCGCCCCGCGAAGAAGAGGGCTTTATCGTCTTCGACAAGGCGGGATTTTCCTACGCGAACAGCAAAGAGACGTTAAAGGACATTTCCTTTTCCCTCCCGCGCGGGGGCAGCCTCGGCATCATCGGCGCCACGGGGAGCGGCAAAACCACCCTCATTTCCCTGCTCATGCGCTTTTACGACGCCGACGAAGGGAGCGTCCGCATCGGCGGCAGGGACGTGCGCACCATTCCCGAAGCGGAACTGCACAAAAAATTCGGCGTCGCCATGCAGAACGATTTCCTGTACTCGGACACGATCGAAGAAAACATCCGCTTCGGCAGGGAGATCGGGCACGAACAAATCGTGCGGGCGGCAAAAATCGCGCAGGCGGACGACTTCATCTCCGCCTTCCCCGAAGGCTACGGCCACATGCTCACGCAGAAGGCGACCAACCTTTCGGGCGGGCAGAAACAGCGCCTGCTCATCGCGCGGGCGCTGGCGGGAGAGCCGGAGATCCTCATTTTGGACGACTCCTCTTCCGCGCTCGACTACCGCACGGACGCAAACCTGCGCGCCGCGATTTCTTCGCACCTTTCGGGCATTACCTCCGTCATCGTGGCGCAGCGGGTGAGTTCGGTGAAAAACTGCGACCTCATCCTGGTTTTGGACGAGGGCAGGGTCATCGGAGAGGGCACGCACGACTATCTCACCGAACACTGCGACGTGTACCGGGAGATCGGAGAATCGCAAATGGGAGGCAGCTTCGTTGAATAAGACCGCATATGAAAACGCCGCCCCCGCGGGCGCCCACAAAAAACTGCATGTGTTCGGCAGACTGCTGGGGTATATGCTCCGCTTCTGGCCGCTGACGCTGACGGGGATCGCGCTCTCTCTCGCGTCCAATTATCTGGCATTGCTCGGCCCCAGGTATTTGGGTACCGCGATCGACGCCGTCTCCGCCGAGACGGGCGTGCAGATGGATGTCGTGTGGGACAGCTTCTGGAAAATGCTCGTCTGCTATGTGCTTTCCGCCGTGCTCGCCTACCTCATGACCGTCGTCATGGTGCAGCTGAGCCAGAAGATCACCTATCGGATGCGCAGACAGCTCTTCGAATCCCTCACCGCCCTCCCCGTCTCCTATTTCGACACGCACACGACGGGGGACATCGTCAGCCGCATTTCCTACGACATCGACACGGTGAACGCAACCCTGTCCACCGATCTCGTGCAGGTACTCACGAGCATTTACACCGTTTTGGGCTCGCTGTACTACATGATCCGCATCTCCCGCCCCCTCATTCTCGTATTCGCCGTCACCGTGCCCGTATCCATCGCTTTCACCCGCCTGAAAGCCAAAAAGATCCAGCCCCTCTTCCGCAAACGGTCGAGAAAATTGGGGGAACTCAACGGATTCGCCGAAGAGATGCTCTCGGGCGCCAAGACAATAGACGCCTATGACCGCGCGGAGACGATGACCGAGCGCTTCGACCAAAAGAACAGGGAGGCGGTAGACGCCTATTATCAGGCGGAATATTACGGCTCCGTCATCGGCCCTTCCGTCAATTTCATCAACAACCTGTCCCTATCCCTCATCATGATTCTCGGCGGCATCCTCTATCTCCTCTCGAAAAACGGGACGGTCGCCGAAGGCTCCGTCTGGTTCCTCACGATCGGCGGCGTCACGCAGTTCGTGATGTACTCCCGCAAATTCTCCGGCCCCATCAACGAATTTGCGAACATTTTAAGCGAATTCCAATCGGCGTTCACCGCCGCCGAACGCATCTTCCGCATCGTCGACGAACCGCCGGAAGAGGGGGACAGGGAAGGGGCGACGGCGCTTTCCCGCGTCGCGGGCGAAGTGAACATCGACGACGTTTCCTTCGGCTATACCCCCCAAAAGACGGTGCTGCACGACCTCACCATCGACGCGAAGCCGGGCAGCACGGTGGCGATCGTCGGCCCCACGGGGGCGGGAAAGACGACCATCATCAACCTCTTGATGCGCTTTTACGACGTCGATTCCGGGCACATCTATGTGGACGGGACGGAGATACGGGACATCCGACGGGATTCCCTGCGCGGCGCCTATACCATGGTCTTACAGGACACATGGCTCTTTTACGGCACCATTTACGAAAACATCACCTACGGCAGGGAGGACGCCTCCCGCGAAGAGGTGATCGCCGCCGCCAAAGCCGCCAAGATCCATTCCTTCATCGAACGGCTGCCCGACGGATACGACACCCTGCTCTCCGACGACGGCGTCAACATCTCCAAGGGGCAGAAACATCTCATCACGATCGCCCGGGCGATGCTTCCGCACACCAAAATGCTCATTCTCGACGAGGCGACCTCCAACGTCGATTCCCGCACGGAGATCAAAATTCAGGAGGCCATGTCCCGGCTGATGGAGGGGCGCACCTGTTTCGTCATCGCCCACCGCCTGTCCACCGTCAAAAACGCGGACGTCATTCTCGTCGTCCGGGACGGCAACGTCATCGAACAGGGAAACCACGAAGAACTGCTCCGCAAAGGCGGCTTTTATGCGTCCCTGTACAATTCGCAATTTTCCTGAAAGCCCGGACAACCGCGCCCCGAAAAAGCCGCAACCCCGCCCGCAGACAATTTTACCGAAGGCGCAATCCGCCCCCTGCCCTTTTTGCTTGTGGCGAAGGGAGCGATTCCGAAAAAAATTTTTTCGGGAAATTTTCCCGCCCCCCTTTACAACTTCCCGCCGATATAGTATAATAGAAACAGAAAAACCCGCCGGCGCTTTCCGCGCGGACGGGAACAGGGAGGACAATGTTATGAAAATGATTACGGCAATCGTCAACAAACGGGACGCGGATTCCGTCTGCGACGCGCTCACCAGCCACAATTTTATGTTCACGAAAATGGCGACGACGGGCGGCTTTCTCCGTTCGGGGAACATGACGCTGCTCATCGGCACGGAGGACGACAAAGTGAAAAAGGCGGTGGAAATTATCCGCGAAAACTGCGCCCAGCGCATGGAAAAAGTCCCATCCGTCATCTCTTCGGCGGGACCTTACGCCGTGTTCAACTACACGACGACCGAACTGCCCGTCGGCGGCGCCACTGTGTTCGTGACCGACGTCGTCTATTACGAAAAAATGTGATTTTTGCAAGCCCTTTCGGCGGCGCGCTCTGCGCGCCGCCGTTTTTTATTGCGTTCGCCCATTTACGCTCTTTATGACAAAGATACCCCTCCTCCCCTTATGGTAAAAGTAAAGCCCCCAACTCTTCCCTCCTCTTATGGTAAGAACTCGAACGTACACCATATCTTTCCCCTTATGGTAAGGGGGGGTGGCACGAAGTGCCGGAGGGGATAAGAAGTTCGGAAACCGAACGGCAATTCC
>ERZ1643249.3202-NODE-3202-length-14560-cov-14.440676_pt1 | contig 14560 bp, 16 predicted proteins | sample MGYA00579263_ERZ1643249 | MGnify/ENA primary metagenome ERZ1643249 (study PRJEB29033, sample SAMEA4952264) | chicken gut metagenome | biome: Broiler Chicken; feature: Gastrointestinal Tract; material: Caecum | place: Ireland | collected 2018 | study: Broiler...
GAAGAAAACAGATGAGCGGATGGAGGAAAATGTCCATTACATTTCCATGGCAATACCAAATGAGGAGGTCCGGGTGATCTTTAAAAATACGGTGCTGAGCTGGTTTGAACAAAAAATAAGTAAAAAAGACCTGACTCCCCTTTATAAAAGTATCCTGGAGGGCAGGTGCGAGGACTTTGAGACCGTTGTATCCCAGATGCTCAGAGAGGGGATCAGCTTTTATGATACAAAAGAATCCTTTTATCATGGTTTCCTCATGGGGCTTTTAAACGGACTGGAGGATTATTATGCTTTTTCTAACAGGGAATCCGGTTTGGGAAGATATGATATCTGTCTGAAATCTATGGAGGCGGACAAACCAGCGGTACTTATGGAACTAAAGGTGGCGGCAGGTTACGGAGAACTTGAAGAACGGAGCAGCCAGGCATTACAGCAGATTTTGGAAAAAGAGTATGAAAGGGAACTGGTTTGGGAAGGATACAGGGAAGTGCTCTGCTATGGGATTGCTTTTTATAAGAAAAGCTGCAGGATAAAGTTAGAGAAACATAAACTTTCCTGATAAAAATCACAGCAAAACAGCTGTGAAAAACGAAATGGAGATAAACGGAGATTATCAGAATGTATGGAAAGAAGCGAAGAAGACAACGGCGTCTCTGGGCTGGAGCGGAAAATTTATAGAGGCAGGGGTTCCCATGCTGTTATTATATCTTTTTGAAGGCGAAGAAATGGAAAAGGGCATGACCTATATGCGGGGAAAGGTGAAGGATTATCTGAATTATAAAGAAGAATACGGAGAACCGGATTTCGCAGAAAGATTTTCTGTATGGAAAAAAACTGTCGTCATACCGGAGAATGATAAGAAGAAAATCCTTCAATATTTGCAGAAGATCATTGACGAAAGGATAGAGGTTATCGTGTCCTGCCAGCACAGGGGAAGTTACCGTAAGGCGGCCGGGCTGGGAGCGGCTTTAGGGGAAGTGGAAGAAGTTATGGGAATAAAATACGGAAAGACTATCAGGCTCCGGAAATATCTGAATCAGTTTCCCCGCCACAGAGCATTTAAGAAAGAGATAGACATATTTTTGTAAAACGTAATAGGTACAGACAGAGAAAGGAGCAGAAAATGGAATTATTGATCATCAGACACGGAGATCCGGATTACACCATAGATTCTCTTACAGAAAAGGGATGGAAGGAAGCTGAGTATCTTTCCGAAAAACTGGTAAAAATGGACATTCAGGATTTTTATGTATCTCCCCTTGGAAGAGCCAGGGATACAGCCTCCTGTACGCTGAAAAAATTAAACAGGGAAGCGGTAGTCTGCCCATGGCTGCGGGAGTTTCAGCCACGGATCCATCGGCCGGATGTGACAGATAAGAAAATGATCACCTGGGACTGGCTGCCTCAGGACTGGACCAGGGTGCCGGAATTTTACGAGTATGACAGCTGGTGGAAGGCGCCGGTGCTTCAGGAAGCAAATGTAAAAGCAGAATATGACTGGGTAACGGAAAATTTTGATAAGCTCCTTGAAGAACACGGTTATGTGCGGGAAGGAAATTATTACCGGGTGGAAAAAGCCAACAAGGATAAGCTGGCGTTTTTCTGCCATTTTGGACTGGGGTGTGTGCTTTTAAGTCATCTTTTACATATTTCTCCTATGATCTTATGGCATCATTTTGTGGCAGCGCCCAGTTCGGTAACTTCTGTGATCACAGAGGAAAGACGGGAAGGGATCGTTCTGTTCCGTATGCGGAATTATGGAGATGTATCCCACCTTTACGCAAAGGGAGAAGAGCCGGCCTTTGCCGCACGGTTCTGTGAGACCTTTGATGATCCGACCCAGCGTCATGACTGAAAGGGAAGCAGCAGATATGTCAGAAAGTGAGGAAAAACTTTTCGGAGTCACTCCGGAAATGGAGAAAGGTTTCCAAAAGCTGAAGGAAATCTTTGATAAAGAAGTATTTGAACTCTATATCCGCCAGGGACAGGGATATGTTCCCTACATGATGAATGACGCTCTGGAATGCTATCTGGTCCTGACAGACTGCAGATGTACCGGAGAATATCTTACCGGATACGAGGAGAGTACCCTGGGATATCTGTCATCCGCAGAGGGAGAGAGGATATTAGTTGTTCATCAGGGCGAAGAGAATATTTTTACCCTCTGGTTCAGGGAGATCCGGATAAAACTGGAAGGCTATCAGTACCACCGGATCGGCCATTTCTGGCTGGAGGGAAAGGGACAGGAACAGTGGCGGCAGCTGGTCTATATGCTGGGAACGGTTTACGACAAGTATGAGTACTTTGGAGAGGCCATGTGTACCCCCAGGGAGCAGGAGCTGATGAGGCTTATGGAATTTCGACCCTTCCGGTACTGGAGTCCTGTAAAGGAATCCCTGGATCCTTATTATCCGGATACTGCCATGGGAGCTGCAGTGATGAGAAAGATCGCTGATCTGGCGGGAGACAGGGCCATGGCCTTTCTGACAGGAATTTATGAAAAAGTCCCCCTGATCTTTCTGGAAAAGATGATCATTTGGAGAATGGAAAGGCCCTGCAGCCAAAAACTTTATGAAACTCTTCTGAATCTGGTCAGCACAGAAGCCGGGAAGTACCGTAAACGGGACTACGGAAAAGATATGAATGAACGGATCGAAAAAGAACGGGCCAGGATACAGGAAGAACTGCACCGCCGGGGATTCCAGGGAGAATATCCCAGATTTGGAAAGAAAGGCATGGAAGTTCTGGCGGTGGAAGAACATCCCTTTACCCTGGGCTTTATGGAGTGGGAAAAATTTGACTTCCGGATCCGGCTTATGATCAGTAAAGATTCCTCGGGGAAAAAAAGAAATCTGGGAGTAAACGGGGGATTTTTCAAGGGGAAGGGAAGAGAAGGACAGATAGAGAACGCTGACTGAAGAAACTGAGGGTAGTGTTAAATCAGTAAGGAAAGCCGGGAGAAAAGTAGTATGGAAATATTTTTGACCATTCTAATAATATTGATCTTTTATCTTATATTAATCACAGTACTTGCATTGGTGCGTGCCCTTTTTAGTATAAGAAAAGGAAAGGCCCGGGCGAAGGAAAAATTCCGGGATACTTTTTGGGATCTTTTTCTGAATTTCTTCTTTGAACTGATAAATCCTATAAACTGGTTTTGATAAGCGACGGTAAATCTACATTTTCATTAAAGTTTTTAAAAACCGTCTCATTGCATGGAATAAGATACTTCCTTATAATGAAGACAGAGGAGGTATCAGGATATGGCAAATGAGGAGAAAAAAGATTTTAATGCGATGCTGCAGGATAGTAAAGATATGCCTAAATTTCAGATCATTACGGACCAGAAAAGTATTGAGAAATATGGGGGAAGTAAGATGTACTTTGCCCCGCCCATTGACTATGACAAGGTGATGAAAAGGGTTCCATACGGAAAAGTGATCACCATCGGAAAAATCCGGGAATATTTTGCCAGGGAAAGCGGCGGAGATTTTACAGAGCCTATCACAGCCGGGATTTTTGTATCCATTGCAGCGTGGGCCAGTTATCAGCGTGCTGAAGACGAAACTCCCTATTGGCGGACACTAAAGGCCAATGGAGAGCTGAATGCAAAATATCCCGGGGGTATAGAGGCGCAGAAAGAAAAGCTGGAAGCAGAAGGACATATCATTATCCAAAAAGGGCGGAAGAATCTGAAATACTATGTAAAAGACTATGAAAGGGTGCTTTTTGATCTGTGACAAAAGATACTGATTTCTGGCAGAACATTCCCAAAAGGAAGGAATCAGTATGAACCAGTACTGTCTATATTTTCTTACAAAGAACGACAGGATTTAAGAAATCCAGAGAGCCTCAGGTGAGATCAATCTTACCGGGGCTCTTTTTCTGTAGAAAATTTTCTGCAAAAAGTGAGATTTTTTCCCGGCCGTTCGGGTATTATAGGTGAAAGGCTTTTCACAACAGGAAAAGAACAGGGCGCCTGCGAGGTATGAGACAGTGGAAGAAATCAGATATATTGAGATTGTGGCCCAGTACCAGGATATGGTTTACCGGATCGCTTTCCATGACTGCAGGAACAGTCATGACGCAGAAGATGTTATGCAGACAGTTTTTATGAAGCTTTACCAGAAGAATCCGGAATTTAATGATGAAGAACATTTAAAGCACTGGCTGATCCGCGTCACCATGAATGAGTGTAAAAGGCTGATCGCTTCTCCCTGGAAGAAACGAATGGAATTTTTTCCGGAGGAAGAAAGGGAAGGGCATAGTCAGAAAACAGGTACAGACGGTTATGAAAGAATGAGGGAAAGAGAGCTTCTGGAGCAGGTTTTCCGGCTGCCCAGAAAATACCGGGTACCGATTTATCTTTACTATTATGAGGAATATTCTGTGGCCGATATCGGGGATGTGCTGGGGAAAAATCCTTCCACCATTCAAACCTGGCTTTCCAGAGCAAGGAAAAAATTAAAAAAACTGCTGGAGGAGGTTAAATACTATGAATGAAGAGTTCCCGAAAGAAATCTATCAAAAAGCATGTGAACGTCTGACGCCTTCCAGCGGATCTTTAAGGGAGGTTTACGCAGTGAAAAAACCAAAAAAATATCCAAGATTCAAGAGGAAAGCATTTGCTGCCACGGCGGCTTCTGTGGTACTGATCTGTTCTCTGTCTGTGGGGGTTCTGGCGGCTTCTGACACGGATATACGGCAGGCGGCAGGGGAGGCTGTCCAGCAGATCGCTATGGTATTTAAAAATGTGACTGTGGATCAGGAGGCATCCACTCCTTATGAGACAGTGCTTCATGCTGAGGACGGGACACAGATCACCGTAGTCCATGAATACGGGGAAAAGGGAGAATATTATGTGACCCTGGTCTACCATGAGGATACAAAACGACTGGGGCTGACTATAGGGGATAAGGAAATTGACATTACAGATCAGCTCAGGGAAAAGGGAGTTTATACCCAGGATTATACCTTTGAAGGAGAAGAAAGAAGGCTGACTGTTACCGGCACTCCGGAAGATCCTAAGTTAGAAACAGAGATATTGATCAAATGAGAAAGACGGGAGTAAAGAAGACTTTCCCGGGGAATACTGTTTTTGACAGAGAGTGTCAGGCTATGCAGACAATTTGCCTGCCATGACAGACGCTCTGATAAAAACAGGAAAGAGGGATTATAATGGACGCACAGACCAGAGGGCTTTTGAGAGAGTGCAGCCTGGGCTGCAAAATGGCCATCAATAGTTTTGACCAGATGAGAGATTATGTGAAGAACGAAGAGCTGAAAGAACTGATGGATACTTATGACAAGAAGCACAAGGCTTATGAAGAAAAGGCGGCGAAAATGCTCATGGAAGACGGCAGCAAGGAAAAAGAGCCGGGAATGATGGCATCCGCATTTTCTAAAATGACCACGGAGATGAAACTGATGATGAAGGACGACAGCAGCCAGGTGGCAAAGCTGGTCATGGACGGCTGCAACATGGGGATCCAGACCCTGGGAGGGTATATCAACGAATATAAAAATGCCTCGGGACAGAGTATGAACCTGGCCAGAGACATTGTGCGTACAGAGGAATCTTTAATGAAGGATGTACAGAAATTTCTGTGATTGCTGCAGGGCGCTATTGATAGCGCCCTGTAAGTGTTTCATTATCTTCAGCAAGACTCTTCAAACCGTTTTTTAAAACTTTGAATGGAAATTTCAGCTTTTCTATTCATTCGGAGGTTTTTCTGATAAAATAAAACTGATACACTGTTTCGTGAATGACTGTATTAGATTGTATTGCATTGTATTATCTGCCTGAGAAGGCGCATACTTTCCAGGCGTTTTGAGGAGGATTATGGATAAATTCGAAATATTAAAACAGATTTTTGGATATGACACTTTCCGTGAGGGCCAGGAGGAGCTGGTAGACAGCAGCCTTTTGGGACGGGACGTGCTGGGGATCATGCCGACGGGAGCCGGGAAATCTATCTGCTTCCAGGTTCCGGCTCTTTTGTTTCCGGGAATTACCATTGTGGTGTCTCCATTGATCTCGCTTATGAAGGATCAGGTGTCTGCGTTAAATGCGGCTGGCGTCCATGCGGCTTACATAAACAGTTCTCTTACCGAAGGCCAGTACCGGAAAGCCATGGAACTGGCACGGCAGGGAAGATATAAGATCATCTATGTGGCCCCGGAGCGGCTGATGACGGAATCTTTCCTTTCTCTGATCCAGGCAGTAGAAATTTCCATGGTGGCAGTGGATGAGGCCCACTGTATTTCTCAGTGGGGACAGGACTTCCGGCCCAGTTATCTGAAGATCGTAGATTTTATCAGTGCGCTTCCCAAAAGGCCGGTGATCGGAGCTTATACAGCTACAGCTACAAAAGCAGTCAGAGAAGACATTCTCTGTATTCTGGGGCTTCGGAACCCTAAGGTCATGGTTACAGGTTATGATCGAAAGAATCTCTATTTTGCAGTGGAAAAGCCCAAGGACAAGACAGGAGCTCTCCTGGAGTACCTGGGGAAAAATCCGGAGAAAAGCGGTATTATTTACTGCAGTACCAGGAAGACGGTGGAGGAGGTCCACGAAACCCTTCTGGGAGAAGGGTATCCGGCGGTACGGTATCACGCTGGCCTTTCCGATAAGGAGAAGAAGGAAAACCAGGAGGACTTTATCTACGACAGGAAACCCATCATGGTGGCTACCAATGCTTTCGGTATGGGGATTGACAAGTCTAATGTCCGGTTTGTGATCCACTATAATATGCCAAAAGATATTGAAAGTTACTATCAGGAAGCAGGCCGTGCAGGCAGGGATGGAGAGCCTGGAGAGTGTATTCTTTACTACAAGGCCCAGGATGTGAAAATGAATGAATTCCTGATCCAGCAGCAGGGAAACGAGGAGCTGGATTTTGAGGAGCAGGCCCTGATCCGGGAGCGGAACCTGGAAAGACTGCGGAAGATGACTTTTTACTGTTTCACCAATGAATGTCTCAGGGAATATATCCTCCGGTATTTTGGGGAGTACGGAGGGAATTACTGTGGCAACTGTAAGAACTGCCTTACAGAGTTTGAAGATCTGGACGTGACAGAGGAGACCAGGAGCATTCTGGAATTGGTAAGATCTACAGGAGAGCGATATGGGATTGTGGCTGTCTGTGACGGCGTTCACGGAGCCAAGACGGAGAAAGTGCGGCAGTTTGGCCTGGAAGCAAACCCCCATTACGGAGAACTGAAAGGAACGACCACCGCCCGTATCCGCCAGATCATCAATGACCTGTTGGTAAAGGATTATCTGGTTCTTACTTCCGGAGATTATCCGGTGCTGAAACTGGGAGAGAAGGGCAGGGCGTTTCTGAAAGAGGAAAGCCCGGAGCCGGTAGCGCTGAAATTGCCAAGGCAGCAGGAAAAGGAAGAGACAAGGACTAAGAAACAGAAGGCAAAGGCAGGAGGGGAAACCAGATATCCTCAGCTTTTCGAGATCCTTCGGCAGAAACGGTATCAGATGGCCCAGGAAGCCCATATTCCTCCCTATATTATCTTTTCAGATAAGACCCTTCGGGAGATGAGTACATACCTTCCGGTGAGCCGGGAAGAAATGCTGGAGATCAATGGGGTAGGTAATAATAAATATCAGAAGTATGGAAAAGTATTTTCAGATATTATAAGAGAGTTTATTGATGAAAATCACATTGAAAAAGATTAGGCAAAATCCTTTTAAGCATAATAAATATTTGCAGAATGAAAGACACTAAAGACAGACAGGAGATAAGAAATGGAAAAAGAATATCTGATCCGGGAAAAGCCTTTAAAAGCCCTGCTGCTTTTTGCTCTTCCCATGATCATCGGGAATTTATTTCAGCAGTTTTATACCATGGTGGATTCTGTAGTGGTGGGGCGGTTTGTCAGTGAGAACGCTCTGGCGGCAGTGGGGGCTTCTTATTCCCTGACAAATGTGTTTATTTCTATTGCCATTGGAGGCGGAGTGGGCGCTTCTGTGCTTGTGAGCAGGTACTTTGGGGCCAGGGATTACAGGCGGATGAAAACTTCCGTAAGTACCGCCCTGATTTCCTTCCTTGTTGTCAGCCTGGTGCTGGGAGGAATCGGGCTCCTTCTGGGAGACCGGATCATGGAGGTTTTGAATACCCCGGAAAATATCATGGAAGATGCGGTAACATATCTGAATATTTATTTTATGGGACTGCCTTTTCTTTTTATGTACAATGTGCTGTCTGCCATGTTCAATGCTCTGGGAAAATCCCGGATACCTTTGTATCTGCTGATCTTTTCTTCGGTGTTTAATGTGGCCCTGGATCTTATCATGGTGTGCAGCTTCCATATGGGGGTGGCCGGTGTGGCCTGGGCTACCCTTATTGCCCAGGGAATTTCTGCGGTTATGGCCTTTCTGATCTTTATCCGGGAAATGAAAAGCTATCAGACAGGGGAGAAAATCCGGTGGTTTGACAAGAGAGAGTTCGGATTTATGTGCAGGATCGCCCTTCCTTCCATTCTCCAGCAGTCTACAGTTTCTATCGGTATGATGCTGGTCCAGTCCGTGGTCAACAGCTTCGGTGCCCAGATGCTGGCAGGCTACTCTGCGGGAATGCGGATCGAGAGTATCTGTATCGTGCCTATGGCGGCCATGGGAAATGTGATGTCTTCTTTTACAGCCCAGAACCTGGGAGCCAAGCAGCAGGAACGGGTGGTGAAAGGATACCACACAGCTTACGGTATTGTATTTGGCTTTGGGATCCTGCTCTGTGTAATCCTGGAGATCTTCTACAGACCTCTGATCCTGATGTTTCTGGGAGAGGAGGGTACGGCTCTGGCTTTGAATACCGGTATGTCCTATATGCGGTTTATCGGCTTCTTTTTCAGCTTTATCGGACTGAAAATGATCACCGACGGTCTTTTAAGAGGTGCGGGAGATATGAAGATGTTTACTGTGGCAAATCTGGTGAATCTGGGTATCCGTGTGGCCGTGGCGGTGACCATGGCCCCCAGATTCGGTATTGCCTTTGTATGGTATGCAGTTCCCATGGGATGGCTGGCCAATTATCTTATTTCTTTCGCCAGATATAAAACGGGAATATGGAAAACTACAGGGAGAGGGTAAAGGTCTATGGAACAAAGGATAGAAAAAGAGCTGGAGTATTTTGACATAGGGCAGATCCACCGGTCGGGACAGTGCTTCCGCATGGAAGAGCTGGGAGAAGGACGGTTTGCCATAGTGGCTGCAGATAAATATCTGGAAATCCGGCAGCAGGGACAGGTGTGTGAATTTTACTGTTCCCCGGAGGAGATGGAAAACTTCTGGAAGTCCTATTTTAATCTGGAAACAGATTACGGAAGTTTTATAAGACAGATTGACGAGAAGGATGGATATCTTACAGAAGCGGCCAATCTCGGACAGGGGATCCGGATCCTGAGACAGGATCTGTGGGAGATGATCGTATCTTTTCTCATTTCCCAGCAAAACAACATTCCCCGGATCCGCAGATGTATCTCTAACATTTGTGAAAGATATGGAGAAAGAAGGCAGGGCAGCGGGGGAAGAGTTTACTATACTTTTCCCGGCCCGGCGGCCCTGGCAGCAGCCGGTGAGGAAGAACTGCGGGACTGTAATCTGGGATACCGGAGCAGATATGTAAAGAAAACAGCCCAGATGATCCTGGAAGGTCAGGTTTCTCTGGAAGAGGTACAGAGGATGGACTATCTCCAGGCCAGGGAAGAACTGCAAAAGCTTTACGGAGTGGGAGCCAAGGTGGCAGACTGTATCTGTCTCTTTGCTCTCCATCAGATGGAGGCTTTTCCTGTGGACACCCATATCCGCCAGGCCCTGGAAAAACATTATCCCCAGGGATTCCCTTTTGCACGATATAAAGACTGCAGCGGCGTCATGCAGCAGTACATATTTTACAGAGAACTTTTACAGTAAAATAAAAAGTGAAAGGGCCATTGAAGAGGTCAGAAATGCTTGCGTTGGGGTATTTGACTTCATCTAAGAAATAAATCTGGTCTTTTCAGCAGGAAAGTACGGTTAGAATTTGATTTTAGGCTATTTTAACCGTACTTTCTTGTCAATCTGTACGGTTAAAAATAGAATCTTTGGAAATATAACCGTATTTTTCTGTTGGCCTGTACGGTTGAAATTTGATTTTTAGGAATATAACCGTATTTTTTCGTCTGTCAGTACGGTTAAAAAATGAAATTTGGAAATTTGACCGTATTTTTCTGTTGGCCTATACGGTTAAAAATTGGTTTTTGGGAAATCTAACCGTACAGTTCCGATGATCAGTACGGTTAAAAAATGAATTTAAACCTGCCAATATAAAATACTAAAATTTATTGACAATGTATATACATTGTAATATGATAATGTTAGAAAAAGAATTGGCACACCCTCAGTGTATAAGAATCGTCTGGCTCTCTGCACACTAAGGGGCGAAGAATCAATGAAAATCAGGAGGTATTCATATGGCGCAGACAAATATAAACATCCGTATGGATGCGGACTTAAAGAAGCAGTTCGAGGATTTTTGCAATGATATGGGAATGACCATGACGACAGCGTTTACTATATTTGCAAAAAAAGCAGTAAGAGAATATAGAATTCCTTTTGAAATCAGCGGTGATATACCTAATAAAGAAACAAGGCAGGCAATTGAAGACGCCAGAAATGGAATAGGTTTAAGTAAAGGCTTTTCATCTGTAGAAGAACTTATGGAGGATCTGAATGCTGACGATTAAATACCAGTCTGCTTTTAAAAAGGATTATAAAAGGATAGTAAAACGAGGGTATGATATTCGGCTGCTTGAAGAGGTAATCAGCATTCTGGCGAACCAGGAACCTTTGCCGGAAAAATTTAGAGATCATAGTTTGCTGGGAAAGTATACAGGATGCAGAGAATGTCATATTACTCCGGACTGGCTGTTGATTTATGAGATAGATGGAGATGAGTTGATCCTTTATCTAACGAGAACCGGCTCACACAGTGACCTGTTTTAATGTGAGTGTATGTGAAGGGAAAGAAGCTGGCGGATGCGGCTTCTTTTTTTGCGTTCTTCTGCGTAAAATGATAAAAAGGCCGGAAGGTGCCCAAATGAAGATCTTGATCTTTCTTTCTCAGATCAGCATTCCTCTGGTAATCTTTTATATCGTGGCTTATGGCCTGGTAAATAAGTGTAAAGTGTATGAGGAGTTTGTGAAAGGCGCAAAAGATGGATTGAAAACAGTGGCGGGGATCCTTCCTACACTGATCGGGCTGATGGTGGCAGTGGGAGTCCTCAGGGCTTCCGGATTTCTGGATCTGATCGGAGAGAGCATTGGAAAGATCACAGAATATGCAGGCTTTCCGGGGGAGCTGGTGCCGCTGACGATTGTCCGGATGTTTTCTTCCAGTGCGGCTACCGGTCTGGTTCTGGATATTTTTAAGGAGTTCGGTACAGATTCCAGGGTGGGACTGATCGCCTCCATTATGATGTCCTGTACGGAAACTATTTTTTATACAGTATCCGTATACTTTATCGCAGCTAAGGTAAACAAAACAAGGTATACCATAGCAGGAGCCCTTCTAGCTACCTTTGGAGGTATTGCTGCCAGCGTGGTTCTGGCAGGACTGATGATGGGATAATGAAAAAAAGAAACAGCCAGATTTCAAAAAATGATTTCCGACTGTCTCTTTTTCGGCCAAAGAAAAGAATCTTTTCAGGCGACTATCGGAGGGCTGAACAGCCCGGAGCAGATGGAAAAGATCATCGCTGATGGACAGGCGGATATTGTCTATATGGCGAGAGCCCTTCTGGCTGATCCCCATCTGCCCAGAAAAGTGACAGAAAACCGGGAACAGGAGATCGTACACTGCCTGCGGTGCTTTACCTGTATGGCGGAAAGAGCAGCTACTTCCACCAGGAGATGTACAGTAAATCCTCTGATCGGCCGGGAACTGGAGGGTGTGGAGATACAGCCTGCGCCGGTGAAGAAAAAAGTGCTGGTAGCCGGAGGAGGACCGGGGGGCCTTTACGCAGCCTGGACAGCAGCCAGAAGAGGCCACAAAGTCATCCTCTGCGAAAAAGAAAATGCTCTGGGAGGAATTTTAAAGAGTGAACAGGCCATTCCTTTCAAGAAAGAAATGTATGATCTGGGGCAGACTTATGCCCTTTTTGCAAGAGAAGCCGGAGTGGAGATCCGTCTGAACACAGAGGTGACCAGAGAATACGTGGAAAAAGAAGGGGCCGATGCCCTGATCATCGCTGTGGGATCCAGACCCCTTGTGCCGCCTATCCCGGGCCTCGACGGGGAAAATGTGGTGATCGTCAATAATTATTATCTGGAGAAAGATAAGGTCACAGATAAAGTGGTGGTATTCGGCGGCGGCCTGGCAGGCTGTGAGTGTGCGATCCATCTTGGAATGGAAGGCAAAGAAGTCCACCTGGTAGAGATGCGGGATCAACTGGCCCCGGATGCCAATGTGAGACACCGCCCTCTTCTCCTGGCAGAGATAGAAAAATATGTAACCGTCCATACCGGATTTAAGGGAAAACAGGTGACGGACCAGGGAATCCTCTGCGAGGACAAAGAGGGAAAAGAACACTTTGTCCCGGGAACTACGGTGATCTGCGCTCTGGGCCAGCGGTCCAGGACAGATATGGTGGAAGAGCTGAGAGACGCAGCCCCCTATGTGGCTGTGATCGGAGATGCGGCAAAGGTATCTACCATTACCAATGCAGTATATTGGGGATATCATGCGGCGTTAGACATCTGAATATGACAGAAGGCAGAGAGCTGCCCCATGAAGCAGAAATCAGGGATATTCCTGACAGCTTCATGGGACAGCCTCTTTTTTGGCTATACATTAAATTCGGAGTCTGATATAATAAGACATATATGTGCTGCTGAAAAACATTGACATAAAAACTCTATAATGATAATATGGTAGCACGTTAAAGCGAAGGGGACATAAAGATGAGATATTATGACAAAATTACACCGGATGGAACCCGGGACCTGCTTTTCGGAGAGTGCGACCAGCGTTCTCAGGTAACGAAAACATTAAAGGAGTTATTTGTATCCCAGGGCTATCGGCGTGTGATGACGCCGGCCCTGGAGTTTTATGATGTTTTTGGAAAGGCGGCGCCATATCTGCCAAAAGAGTCTATGTATAAACTGACGGATGCAAAGGGCAGACTGATGGTGCTGTGCCCGGACTGCACAGCTCCGGTAGCACGTCTGACAGCTACAAGGCTGAAAGGACTGCCAAAGCCGCTGCGGCTTTATTACAACCATAATATATACCGGGGATTTCCGGAGAGAAAAAGCAAAAGCGTGGAGATCAACCAGGTTGGGATCGAGCTGATCGGCGGTTCCCCTCTCAGGGGGGATCTGGAGGCAGTAGAACTGGCCGCCAGAAGCCTTGACAAAGTCAGCCAGGGCAAATACCGTCTGGAACTTTGCCATATCGGTTATTTCAAGGCGATCATGGACAGCCTGGATGCGGATGATGACACCAAAGAGGAGATCCGCCAGCTGGTAGAGCAGAAAAATTATGCGGCCCTGTCCGACACTCTTGGAAAAGCTAAGGACAATAAGGCAGCAAGGGCTCTCAGAAGACTGCCCAGACTTTTCGGCGGAGCAGAAGTTTTCCAGGAAGCGTATGAACTTTTTGATGAAAACGGGGCCAGAGAAAGCCTGGATTATCTAAAACAGATCTATGAATATCTCCAGGAACTTGGGCTGGGAGACAAGGTGCTTATTGATCTGGGGCTGGTAAATCTGGCAGAATATTATACAGGGATCATTTTCCGGGGCTATTTCCGGGGCCTGGGAGAGCAGGTGCTTTCCGGAGGCAGGTACGATAATCTGCTGGCGCAGTTCGGGGAAGATCATTGTGCCATTGGCTTCGGATTCAATGTGGACCTGGCCAGCCAGGTGAAAGAACCGGAACCGGAACCTGTGCCTGAGATACTTGTATTTACCCGGGATCTGAAATATATCCCGGCCAGCGTGAAGTATCGGAAAGAGCTGGAGGAAAAGGGCATTATGACGGAAAACAGTGTTTTTGACACTTTGGAGGAGACTCTGGAATATGCCGGAAAAAGAGGAATCTCCCGTGTCCATCTGGTAGGGGAGAAAATTGAAGAATATCAGGTGGAGAAAGGAACCGGGGAAGATGAGACCAATTAGAATCGCACTGACAAAAGGACGTTTAGAAGATAAAACAGTAGATATGCTGGAACGTCTGGGATATGACTGTACCAATGTAAGAGAAAAAGGAAGAAAGCTGATCATGCCTGTAGGGGACGGTTCCCTGGAAATCGTGCTTGCAAAGGCAGCGGACGTAGTGACCTATGTGGAGACCGGAGTCTGCGACATGGGCGTGGTGGGAAAAGATACCATTATGGAAAAGGGAGGAACCTTTTATGAAGTAGCGGATCTGGGATTCGGCAAGTGTCGTTTTGCTCTGGCTGCTTTAAAAGGAACCGATATTTACCAGGGGTACCGGACCAGAACCATTGCCAGCAAATATATGAATGTGGCAAAAAGTTTTTTTGAAGGGAAAAATATGGACGTGGA
>ERZ1643249.3208-NODE-3208-length-14547-cov-5.073420_pt1 | contig 14547 bp, 9 predicted proteins | sample MGYA00579263_ERZ1643249 | MGnify/ENA primary metagenome ERZ1643249 (study PRJEB29033, sample SAMEA4952264) | chicken gut metagenome | biome: Broiler Chicken; feature: Gastrointestinal Tract; material: Caecum | place: Ireland | collected 2018 | study: Broiler...
AAACAGTATTACGGGTGCCGGCATGCGTTATCTCTTCTATATACTGGTCGGTCTGGCAGCGATGACAGGAGTGTGTTTTGCAGATTATACGCGGATTGCGGGAAGAGCAAGAGAGCTGATGGCTGTCCTGCTCCTGGGCTGCGCAGCGGGACTGATACTTTTTGGAGCAATGTTAAACGGCGCAGTCAGGTGGATCTATCTGGGAGTGATGACGGTGGATGTCCTTGCACTCCTTATGCTGACGGTTCCCCTGTATGCAGGCATCCTCTATTATTACCGTGGCAGAGGGATGAGCGGAGTCATAAAGGCAGTACTGTGGATTCTGCCCGGATGTTGGATCGCGATGCTGTGCGGCGGGGCGTGGATGTCAATGATCCTTATGGCCACATATTTGGTCATATTTGAGATCGCGGTATGCAGGAGATGGTTCTGTATATCAGGGCGTGCCGCCGTCACGGCGGGATGCGCGGTGGGGGCAGGTCTGCCTGCCGCTGTACTCATCTGGATGATATACTTTGTAGATTCTTCATACTTGCAGAGGCGTCTGTCCATGATATTCGGCGTCGAAGAGAACATGCCTTATGCCAGGGTGCTTGCAGGAGAACTTTTAGATGGCAGCAGACTGCTGGGGAAGAATCCCGGGCTTTCAGATACAGTTATAGCGCCGCCCGATCCTTCTGAAGCTGCTCTTGCCGGAATTGCCGGATATTATGGGATATTAGCGGCGCTTGCCGTGGCAGGGGGGCTTCTGTTTCTTCTTCTGCGATTCCTGCGGATATCCTTAAAGCAGAGAAATCAGCTCGGCATGCTTATGGGGACCGGGTGTGCGGTAGTATTTCTCATTCAGGCAGGGATCTATTTCGCGAATAACATGGGTATCTTTTATCTGGGGACATATTGTCCGTTCCTGTCTATGGGCGGCAGCGGAACGCTTGTGATCTATGTTTTGCTGGGACTGATGCTCAGCATATGCAGATACAGAAATACAGCTCCGGAGAGGCGTCCGGGGAGAGTGCAGAAAGAATACCGTACGGTAAAATGAAAATATGATATTTATGAAAAACATCCGTCAGGAGAGTTTTTTACTAAGCTCTCCTGACGGATGCCTGTCTTTCAAGGCCCTTTTCAAAGGGGTTTTCTCGAAAGTCACTCTTCTGTTGTTTTATAGCACGCCAGCGAGTAAGGGATAAAGTACCCCTGGTCGTGGCGGCATACAGGGCAGACCTTTGGCGCCTGTATCCCCTCATGGACATAACCGCAGTTCGTACACATCCACACGGAAGTTCCTTCCGAGGCATAGTATGTGTTCTCTTCCAGCATTTGCGCCAGCTTCCCGAACCGTTCCTCGTGGATATGCTCGATCTCCGCGATCTGGTAGAAGGCGGACGCCGCTTCAAGGAATCCTTCTTCTTTTGCGGTGTCGCCGAATGCCTGATACACGTCGGCATATTCTTCATGCTCATTATGCTCTGCCGCGCGCAGGAGTCCCGCGATGCTGTCCTGTTGGTCAACGGGATATGCGCCGTCGATGTGGATGGTTTCCCCGGACAGGTCTTTTAACAAATCATAGAAACGCTCCGCATGGGCACGCTCCTGATCCGCGGTGTAGAGGAAGATGTCCGCGACGGTTCTCATACCCTCTTCTCTGGCGCGTTCCGCGCCTATTGTATAACGGTTCCTTGCCTGACTTTCTCCGGCAAATGCCCGCATCAGATTCTCCTTTGTCTTGCTCTCAGAAAAATTAGCAGCCATGATACACACTCCTTTTTTTTTAAGCAGTATGTGCCATGGCTGAAAAATTATTCATAAATTACCATATTTAGTTAAAGCCTATGAGTCGTCTTGCCACGATGTAAGCAAGAGATGAGACCTTTCTTCCGGAACGACCCGGCAGGTTCATGGTTTGTCCGAGGATACCGTAGCGGATCTTCAAGTAAGTCTTATAGTCTTTTTTCTTCAGATAATCCCACAGCTCTTTCTTTTTCACAAGGTTTTCATCCTTCTTTGAGCGGATGCAGAGGATGGAGGATACGGTCATCATAATAGCCAGATAATTTATCATGTATCTGCGCAGTTTTTTGCTTGTGATCATGCGCAGTTCATACATGGCGATCATTGATTTTGTGACAAAGAGCTGCTGGTCGATTCGGCTGATCATGACCTTCTCATTGACTGACTGATCCTCGCGACCGATGAAGTAGCGGTAAAAATCCACGTTCAGGTAATACAAGGTGCGCACATGGGGCAGCGGATAGTACACATAGATATTGTCCACATAAAATGTATGTTTCGGCAGCTGGAGCTGGCACAATTTCAGCATTTCCGTACGGTAGATGACAGAGTGCATCAAGATGTACTGGTCCAGCCGGAAGCGTCCGATGTCATCCCAGCGAAAGATCTGATCTTCTGGAAGTACATTGTCATAGCGGATGACCTTTTTGTGCTCCATTCCGACCTTTTCATACACGTAATTGGAAATGACCATGTCAACTTCGCTGTCCGCGTCGGAAAAGCTTTTGACAGCTTCAAGTATCTTGAGCAGCGCCTGTTCGTCTACCCAGTCGTCGCTGTCCACGACTTTAAAATATTTTCCTGTGGCATGAGCGAGACCGCAGTTGACGGCATCACCGTGTCCGCCGTTCTCTTTCTTTACGGCTTTGACAATAGTCGGGTACTTTTCCTGATAGTGTTCCGCAATCTTCTGCGTTCCGTCCACGGAACCGTCGTTGACCACGATGATCTCCACGTCTTCGCCGCCGGGCAGGATAGAGTTGATGGCCTTTTCCATATAGGCTTCTGAATTATAACAAGGTATGGCAAACGAGATATACTTCATAAACATTTCCTCCTATTGAGAATTAATATAAGTATATCATCATTTCTTATATCTTGTAAAATCTATTTTTTTCCGATATAGTAAAGATACTCAATCAGGGGCTGTTCTTTGCCCGGACATTTTTAAGGAGGAAATGATGAAAAAAAATGTGATTGTAGGACAGTCAGGAGGACCTACCGCTGTCATTAACGCAAGTCTGTATGGTGTTGTATCAGAAGCGCTTGCCAGAGAGGATGATTTTGAGAAAGTATACGGAATGATCAACGGGGTCGAAGGATTTCTGGATGGAAAGATCATGGATATGAAGCTGCTTGAGAAATCCGGTGAGCTGGAGCTGTTCAGGACGACGCCGGGATCTTATCTGGGCTCATGCAGATATAAGCTGCCGGAAGATCTGGAGGACAAGGTGTATCCTGAGCTGTTTGAGAAATTTGCTGAGTACGGGATCGGATATTTCTTCTACATCGGCGGAAATGATTCTATGGACACTGTGAGCAAGCTGTCCCGCTATGCCGAAAGGATCGGAAGCGACATCCGTTTCCTGGGTATCCCTAAAACGATCGACAATGATCTTGTGCACACGGATCATACGCCGGGATTCGGAAGCGCTGCAAAATACGTTGCATCCACCGTGCGGGAGATTGCGGTGGACGCTTCTGTATACGACAACAAAAAATCCGTGACCATTGTGGAGATCATGGGGCGCCATGCGGGATGGCTCACTGCGGCGAGCGTGCTGGCGCGTAAATTCGAGGGAGATAACCCGGTGCTCATCTATCTGCCGGAGACAGCGTTTGACCCGGAGCAGTTCATAGAAGATGTCCGCGCAGCGATGGAGAAGACAGCCAATTTAGTCGTCTGTATCTCTGAGGGTATCAACGATGGGAAAGGTACGTTTATCTGTGAGCTTGCCAGCGATGTGGGTGTGGACACATTCGGGCATAAGATGCTCACAGGTTCGGGAAAGTATCTGGAAAATCTCGTGAAAGAGCGGCTCGGAGTGAAGGTGCGCTCTATCGAGCTGAATGTGTGCCAGAGATGCTCTTCCGCGATGCTGTCTGACACGGATTTAAATGAAGCTGCTGCTTCGGGCGCATATGGAGTAAAGTGTGCTCTGGAAGGAGCGACGGGCAAGATGATCACATTTCGCCGTGAGGCGGGAGAGGACTACCGGATAGACTATATGACAGAGGACGTGAACCTGATCTGCAATCAGGAGAAGACTGTGCCCGCAGAGTGGATCACAGGGAACGGCTCTGATATAGGAAAAGAATTCATCGAGTATGCGCTCCCCCTGATCCGGGGCGAAGTGGAAGTACCGTCAAAAGACGGACTGCCGCTGTTTGCATATAGAAAATAACAGGCTTTGTATAGGGAAAATCACAGGCGATAAGCCGGGGCGGCAGAGCTGTGTGTGAATGACATTTTTAAACTGCCGCAGATATGCTATATCGCGGTTGAAGAGGATATCGCTCCTAAGATCTCTGAGGACGATATCCTCTTCGTATTTCATGCAGTCCGGTCCGAGATAGGACAGAGAGTCTGTGCATAAGATGTAATGAATGTATATAGCGAACAGAAGGGGAGAAATGCTATATGAGCCAGAAGATTGAAAACATGCTGAACCTGGCGCTGGAGGCAACGCCGGGCGAACGGGAACGATCGGGAGAACTGAATGTGGGGTTTGATCCAGAGGAAGCTGTGTGGGAATTGATCGTGAAATATTCCGGGTCACTAGACTTCGTGAGGGAGATAGCTCTGTCTGTGACAGAGCTTATGAACGGATACGCAGTCATTACTATCAGTCAGGGACGGATCAAAGAGCTTGCGTCGTTTCCGGAAGTGGAATTTATAGAAAAGCCGAAAAGTCTTTACTTTGAGGCGGATGTGGGACGTCAGGTCTCCTGTGTTGACAGTGTGCAGAATCCGCCGTTTTCACTGAAAGGGAACGGGATACTTATCGGGATCGTGGACAGCGGCATTGATTACGCCAATCCTGCTTTTCGAAATGCCGACGGCACTACGAGGATCGTATCGCTGTGGGATCAGACGATTTCCGGGAATCCGCCTGCAGGGTATACTTTCGGGACAGAGTATACACGGGAGGAGATCAACACGGCGCTTGCAGAGCCCGGAGTTGGAGGACACTTCCGTATTGTCCCCAGCAGAGACATGAGCGGGCATGGAACAGCGGTGGCGGGCATAGCAGCTGGAAACGGGGCGGGGAGCGCCGGCGGACAGTACAGAGGCGTAGCGCCGGAAGCGGAGCTGATCGTGGTCAAGATGGGGAGACCGAGGACCGAGGGTTTCCCCCGGACGACAGAACTGATGACAGGGGTGGACTATATCATCCGCAAAGCGCTGGATATGAGGATGCCTGTTGCAGTCAACATCAGTTTCGGCAACACCTATGGCTCCCATGACGGCACTTCTCTTGTGGAGCGTTTTCTAAACGATATCTCCGATACCTGGAAAAATGTAATCTGCGTGGGCAGTGGGAACGAGGGGGCAACCGCGGGGCACGCGGCGGGGAGGCTGACAGATGAAGAAGAACGATATGTGGAATTCGCTGTGCAGGATCTGGAACTGGCGCTGAACATACAGATCTGGAAATCTTATGTGGATGAGATGGATATATCCGTGGTCAATCCGTCGGGAGTGCGGGTGGGACCCTTTCAGGAGATATTAGGCCCCCAGAGGTTCGTGCTGGGCGGAACAGAGCTGCTTCTCTATTATGGGGAACCGAAACCATACAGCGTCAAACAGGAGATCTACCTGTCCTTTATCCCGCGCCAGTCCTATATAGACAGCGGAGTGTGGCAGATCGTGCTCACACCCCGGCGAATCGTGGAGGGAGATTATCAGATGTGGCTTCCGGCTCAGGCGGCGCTCAATGTGGGAACAGCCTTCCTCCTTCCCAACAGCGATTCTACTCTTACCATCCCCGCCACCGCGTCCCTTGTGATCACGGTGGCCGCTTATGATGCAAGGACATTTACCTATGCTGACTTTTCAGGCAGGGGCCCGGCGTCTGTCTATGAGGGAAGTGATGTGCCAAAGCCCGATCTGGCGGCGCCCGGCGTGCAGATAACCGCTCCGGTGCCGGGTGGAAGCTACCGGAAGTTCAGCGGGACTTCTTTCGCCACGCCCTTTGTCACCGGAGGGGCATCGCTTCTGATGGAGTGGGGTATCGTCAGGGGGAACGACCCCTACCTCTACGGGGAGAAAGTAAAGGCATATTTGCGGAGAGGAGCGCGGGAGCTGCCGGGATATGACGAGTGGCCCAACGCCATGCTGGGGTATGGAGCGCTGTGCGTGAGGGAGAGTCTGCCGGGGAAGTGAAGGGGAGCATATCAACAATTTTGTGGATAGAATATATTAATATCTGTCTATACTTTACATTTTGTGGTAGAATAGCTAAAGTAACTATTATATCATCATACTTCATGAAGAAAGCAGGATATATTTTATGAGATCACTTCTTATCTACCTGAAAGGTTATAAGAAAGAAAGTATACTGGCGCCTCTTTTTAAAATGCTAGAGGCGTCTTTTGAGTTGTTTGTACCTCTTGTCATGGCGGCGGTCATCGACGTGGGTATCGCACAGGCGGACCGCCCCTATATAGTAAAGATGTGTCTGGTGCTTGTCGCGCTAGGTATCGTCGGCCTGGCCTGCTCTGTCACGGCGCAGTATTTCTCGGCAAAGGCGGCGGCGGGCTTTGGTACGGGGGTGCGGCACGCGCTGTTCACGCATATCCAGAGCTTTACATTTACAGAGATGGATACTCTGGGAAGCTCTACGCTTATTACCCGTATGACCAGTGATGTGAATCAGGTGCAGGCAGGCGTGAATCTTGTGCTCCGTCTGTTCCTGCGGTCCCCATTTATTGTGTTCGGGGCCATGATCATGGCGTTTACTGTGGATGTAAAGTCAGCGGTTGTTTTTGTTATTGTGATCCCGCTGTTGTCGCTCATCGTGTTCGGGATCATGCTCATCACCATGCCTCTCTACCGGAAAGTACAGTCTCATTTAGACAGTGTGCTGCTGACGACGAGAGAGAACCTTGCCGGGGCAAGAGTCATCCGTGCATTTAATAAAGAAGAGGATGAGAAAGTACGTTTTCAGAAAGAAAATGAGACACTGACTGACGCGCAGAAATTCGTAGGACGCATCTCAGGTCTTATGAATCCCATGACATATATCGTCATAAACGGCGGAATCACCGCCCTTATTTATGTAGGAGCAGTCCGCGTAAATATCGGTGATCTGACACAGGGCGAGGTCGTGGCGCTCATCAACTATATGTCCCAGATACTTGTGGAGCTCGTGAAACTGGCGAACCTCATTATTACAGTGACAAAGGCAGTTGCCTGCGGAAACCGCATTGAGAGCGTGATGAAGATCAGTCCGGCGCCGGAGAGCGGAAGCCGGAAATGGGGAGAAACAGCGGAAGCTGTTCCGGCGGTAGAGTTTTCTCATGTATCTCTGATATACAAGGGCGCGGGGGCGGAGTCGCTTACAGATCTGTCTTTCCGCGCAGAAAAGGGACAGACAATCGGTATTATCGGCGGTACAGGTTCAGGAAAGTCTTCCCTTGTGAATTTGATCCCACGTTTCTATGACGCCACTAAAGGAGAGATCAGAATTTTCGGGGAGAATATCAAAGAATATGACATGGACAGTCTGCGCAGCCATATGGGCGTAGTGCCCCAGAAGGCTGTCCTTTTCAAAGGGACTATAGAAGAAAACCTTAAGTGGGGAAATGAATCTGCCACAGCGGAAGAGATCGAAGAGGCTCTTGAGATCTCACAGTCGAAAGAATTTGTGCAGTTAAAAGCAGGGCAGATGGATTTTCAGATCGAGCAGGGAGGACGGAACCTGTCCGGCGGACAGAAGCAGAGACTTACCATTGCAAGGGCGCTTGTCCGCAAACCGGATATTCTCATATTGGACGACAGCGCATCAGCGCTGGATTTTGCCACAGATGCCGCGCTTCGCAGTGCGATCCGGGGGATGAAAGAGAAGCCTACGGTATTCATTGTTTCGCAGAGGGCGGCGTCCATCCGGTATGCAGACCAGATCATCGTGCTGGATGACGGGAAGATGGCGGGCGTCGGCACACATGCCGAGCTTATCGAGAACTGCCCGGCATATCAGGAGATCTATTATTCCCAGTTTCCGAGAGAAGAGCGGAAGCCGTCTGTAAAACCGGCAGACAGACGCTCCGAAAGAGGAATGGCGGAGAATCTCACAAGGGAGGCGGGAGCAAATGTCTGATATAAAAGAGACTGAAAATAAAAAGGCTGACCAGAATAAATCAGGGCAGGGAAAGACCTTGAAAAAAGTATTCCACTATCTGGGCAGATACAGGATATTTGTAGTGTTTTCCATCCTGCTGGCGGCAGTGTCCGTGGCGCTTACTCTTTATGTTCCCAAGCTGACAGGTCATGCGGTAGACTATATCGTCGGTCCTGGAGAGGTGGATATCCCCGGCGCAGTCCAAGTCATGATCCGTATCGGGGTGTGTACCCTGATCACAGCTTTGGCGCAGTGGCTGATGAATGTGTGCAACAACAAGATGACCTATCAGGTGGTGCGCGATATCCGTAACGAGGCATTCCGTAAGATCGAGGCTCTGCCCTTGAAATATATCGACGGGCATCCTTACGGGGAAGTGGTAAGCCGTGTCATCGCGGATGTAGATCAGTTCGCTGACGGACTTCTTATGGGATTCACCCAGCTTTTCACCGGGATCGCGACCATCGTGGGAACCTTCGGCTTCATGTTGTCGGTCAACGTGAAGATCACGTTTGTGGTCGTGCTCATCACGCCGGTTTCCTTCCTGGTGGCTGATTTCATTGCAAAGAGGACATTTACTATGTTCCGCAGACAGTCTGAGATCCGCGGCGAGCAGACAGGGTTGATCGACGAAATGATCGGAAACCAGAAGGTCGTTCAGGCGTTCGGGAGAGGGGAGAAGGTGACCGAGGATTTTGATAAGGTAAATAAGGAGTTGGGAAAAGCATATCTGCACGCTACATTTTTCTCGTCTATCACCAATCCTGCGACCCGTTTTGTAAACAGCCTTGTGTATACAGGTGTGGGCATTACAGGAGCGTTTGCGGTCGTAAACGGCTCTCTTACCGTGGGGCAGCTCTCCAGTTTCTTAAGCTATGCGAACCAGTATACGAAACCGTTCAACGAGATCTCCGGCGTAGTGACAGAGTTCCAGAACGCGGTGGCGTGCGCGCAGAGGATATTTGATCTGATTGAGGAGGAACCTCAGGCGCCGGAGCCGGACAATGCGGTGGAATTAAAGGATATCAGAGGAAATGTAAAAGTGCAGGACGCTGCGTTTTCCTATGTTCCCAAACAGGAACTGATCCGGGATTTTAATCTGGAAGTGAGGCCCGGGCAGCGTATCGCTATTGCGGGCCCGACAGGATGCGGGAAAACGACTCTTATTAATCTGTTAATGCGTTTTTATGATGTGAATGACGGGCGTATTTCTGTGGAAGACATCGATATCCGGGAGATGACGAGAAGAAGTCTGCGCGCGGGATACGGGATGGTGTTGCAGGAGACATGGCTCAAGACAGGGACGATCCGTGACAATATCACTATGGGAAAACCGGATGCCACGGAAGAGGAGATCATTGGGGCAGCAAAGGCGTCCTATATCCACAGCTTTATCAAACGTCTCCCGAAAGGGTATGATACATGGATTACGGAGGACGGCGGCGGACTGTCTCAGGGGCAGAAACAGCTCTTATGTATTGCAAGAGTCATGCTCTGCAGACCGCCCATGCTCATATTAGATGAGGCGACCTCATCTATTGATACAAGAACCGAGCTGAAGATACAGGAGGCGTTCGGTAAACTGATGGAAGGCAGGACAACATTTATCGTGGCACATAGGCTGTCCACTATCCGGGAAGCGGACACGATCATCGTCATGAAAGACGGTCGGATCATCGAGCAGGGAAATCATGACAATCTGCTTAAGCAGGGCGGTTTCTATAAACATCTGTATGAGAGCCAGTGGGCAGGACAGGAGAAGGCATTATGACAAAATTAAGTACACTCTGTTATATCGAGAAGGACGGTCAGTACCTTATGCTGCACCGTACGGTAAAGGAAAATGATGTAAATAAGGATAAATGGATCGGCGTGGGGGGACATTTTGAACAGGGAGAGAGCCCAGAGGAGTGTCTGCTGCGTGAGGTAAAGGAAGAAACAGGTTATACGCTTGTCTCGTGGAAATACCGGGGAATCGTGACGTTTGTATACGGCGGTGATCTCGTGGAGTATATGTCGCTGTATACGGCGGACGGTTTTGAGGGAGAGCCCACAGAGTGCGACGAGGGACAGCTTGAGTGGGTGGACAAGTCGAAGATATCCGGTCTGGAGATATGGGAAGGGGACAAGATATTTTTCCGTCTTCTTGACGAGGGAAGAGAGTTTTTTTCTCTGAAACTGGTGTACGATACATCGGACGTGCTTCAGTATGCGGCGCTGGACGGAGTTCCCATGGAACTTTTTGACGAACTGGATGCCGACGGAAACAGGACCGGTGTGGTTAAAGAGCGTGGCGTTGTCCATGAAGAGGGAGCGCTTCACGCCACAGCCCATATCTGGATTGTGCGGAGAAACGGAACGGGAGGATATGACGTGCTCCTTCAGAAGCGCAGCTCGTACAAGGATTCTAACCCCGGATGTTATGATATCTCTTCCGCGGGTCATGTGGAGGCCGGCTGCGGCTATGTGGAAAGCGCAATCCGAGAGCTGAAGGAAGAATTGGGGATTGAAGCCCGGCCGGAGCAGTTAAAAGAGATCGGGATACGCAGATGCGGATTTGAAGGAGAGTTTTATGGACGCCCCTTTAAGGACAATGAGATCAGTATGCTTTATCTCTATGAAGAACCCGTGGATATTGAGAGGCTTCATCTTCAGGAATCAGAAGTGTCAAAAGTAATCTGGATGGATTATCAGGAGTGTTACAGGAAGATCCGGGAGAATGGATTTACCCATTGTATTTATACGGATGAATTCGAAATGCTGGGGAAAGCCCTTGGATTGATCTGACAGAGGATACCAGCTGGAAAGAAAGGACGGTCATCATGGTAGAACGAGGAGTTATACATGGAAGATTTCAGATGCTCCATCTTAAGCATATGGAGTATCTGCTGGCAGCAAAGATGAGATGTAAGATCCTGTATATCGGCATCACGCACCCGGATATTATCTCATATCCGGCGACATCGCCGCAGGATGTGCACGGGATCACAGGGAGGGATAATCCACTTACCTATGTTGAGAGATATGAGATGATAAAAAATGCGCTGCTTGAATTCGGGGTGAAGCGGGAAGAGTTTGAGATCATCCCCTTCCCGGTGAGCAGGCCGGAGATACTAATGCAGTATGCACCGGAGGACGCGGTGCACTATATGGGCATCTGCGGGAAATGGGATGAAGAAAAATATGAGATACTAAAGGAACATGGACTGGATGTAGAGATCCTGTGGGAACGCTCGGAAGAAGAGCGGGGGATCACAGGGACGCAACTTCGTGACATGATCGCGGAGGACGGCGACTGGAAGCAGCATATGCCGAAAGCGGCGGCGGAATATATAGAAAGCCATGGAATCGATAAGAGGATACGTAAGCTGTATTATGCGTAAAATCTGTATCTACGGCAGCAGATATGAATACATCACGATAAAGTGGCATGCGCTTCCCCCCATCACAAAGAGATGGAAGATCTCGTGGCTGCCGAAATTCTTATGCCTGTTGTTGAAAAGCGGAAGTTTCAGTGCGTAGATGATTCCGCCTAATGTATAGATGATCCCGCCTGCCAGGAGCCAGCCGAATGCTGCGGGTGACATATTGTTAAGTATCTGCGTGAACGCCAGCACGCAGGTCCAGCCCATCCCGATATAGAGGACAGAGGAGACCCATTTCGGGCAGTACACCCAGAAAGCTTTGATCAAGATTCCTGCGATCGCGATTCCCCATACAATAGAGAGGAGGATGATCCCTGTTCTCCCTTTCAGTACGATGAGGCACACAGGTGTGTAGCTTCCCGCGATGAGCACGGAGATCATCATATGATCGATCTTCTTGAGGATAGTATTCACTTTTTCCGAGATATCAAATGTATGATAAGTGGTGCTTGCCGCGTACAATAAGATCAGGCTTGCCGCATAGATGGCCAGAGAAACGATATAAATTTTACTTGGTTCATTTGCAGCCTTGATGAGCAGCGGTACTGCGGCGAAGATTGCCATGAGCATTCCGATAAAATGTGTGATGGCGCTGCCTGGTTCTTTTATGTGATGTTTCTTTTCCATAAATATGCACCTCCTGGAAGTATTGGAAAATGATAAGTGGTTTTAAAAACTACATTAAGTATATGTGTATACTACAATAAAAATTCCAAAAAATCAACCATTATATAAAAATTGATGGATTTCGTGACAGAAAACACCATAATTAACCTTCGAAATCATGAGTATAGCTATGGGGAAAGCCTGTACGATTTGAGATAAGGAACGAGAGATCATGAAAAATTAGGAGGAGGTGACAGCTATGGTAAAGAAAAAAATCCGGCACAAAGAGCGTTGATCCATATCACGCTTATTTTGCAGCATACGGGTTCTCAAAATGTAAATTCAAAGGAAGAAATTTCCTCTTCCTTTTCTATATGGAATGTGCTGATGGGTACATATTCAAAGAAGAGCCCCTACAATACCTGTACCGAAGCGGGCGTAGATGAATGCGTTATATGGGGTGACTACTTTTATATGGAAGCACTTTACAGAGTACTGAACCCAGATTGGAAGAGTTATTGGTAAGGAGTGTGCAGAATGAGTTTTATACCGAAAGATCCAGACTATGAATTCAGTCCATATACGGGGCTGACGAGAAAGCACTGGCTTGACGCGGCACAATATATTCTGGACGGGATATTTCAGCATGTGAAGGATATCAATGCTCCGGTCATCGTGCCGAGATATGAGGATAAAGTGACCTATCCCAATGAAAATACTCCGAAATGGAAAGAACAGGCGGAGATTTTCGAGGGACTGGCAAGAAGTTTTTTTATTGCGGCTCCACTGATCGTGAACGATCCTGATGCGGTGTCGGAGGGCATTTTGCTGAGGGAGTATTATAAAAAGCAGGTGCTGGAGACGTGTACCCCGGGCAGCAGGAACTATGCCTTAAGATATGAGGATATGGAACAGCCAAAACGGGATGATTTTCTGCTGAATACATTCCAGCAGACGGTAGAGACCTGTGCTCTTGTCATCTGTCTGTGGGTCAGCAAAGAGGTGCTGTGGGATACCTATACGCAGGAAGAGAAGGAGCGGATACTGGACTTTATCGAAGGATATGCAGTCCATGCAACCGTGCCGCAGAACTGGCGGCTCTTTAACATGCTGGACCTTGCCTTTCTCCATATGAACGGACGCGCCATTGACGAGGATATCATGCGCCATCATGCATCCATCATCCTGCGCTACTATGCAGGGGACGGATGGTACAGAGACGGTCATGGGTTTGATTATTATTCTGTGTGGGCTTTTCAGATGTATGCGCCGATCTGGTGCGCGTGGTACGGATATGAGAAGGAACCTTATCTCGCCGCAAAGTTTGAGGAGTATTCCAATGTGTTTATGACGAACTATCCGGCGATGTTTGACAAGGATGGGTGGGTCAACATGTGGGGAAGGAGCGGACTGTACCGCAATGCCGCGACGTCAGCGTTTGACGGTAATTTTCTCTTGAGAAACCACACGGCTGATCCGGGGCTTGCGCGAAGGATCAGTTCCGGCGCGCTGATGCAGTTCCTCGGACGGGATGATGTGATGTATGAAGGATCCTTTAATCTGGGATTCTACAAACCGTTCCTGCCGATGATCCAGCCATATAGTTGCGCAGAGAGTCCGCTATGGATGGGGAAAGCGTTTCTCTGTCTGCATTTCCCGGAAGACCATCCGTTCTGGACAGCAAAGGAGACGAACGGAGTCTGGGATGAGATGAAGGACGGTGAGACAAAAGAGACTGTTGTTGACGGGCCCGGGCTGTGCTTTGCAGATCACAATGTCAACGGAACAACAGAACTGCGGACCGGCAAGGTGACGCGTGCGGTCAAAGATGACGGTGGGATGTGCTGCTATGCGAAGCTGGCCTACAGTACGAAATATCCGTGGGAATCTTTCATCGGAAGCGGCCGGGAATCTCAGATGTATATCATGAGGGAGACCGGGCGCGGCGTGATCCATAAGCCAAATGTGATCTTCTGGGGTGGTGCAAAAGACGGCGTACTCTACAGGCGGAATTACTTTGACTATACGAGCGAAACAGAGAAGCACTGGCTTCAGAGTATCGATCTGGCAGACTTTCCCGTTGCGGAAGGACTTGTGCGTGTCGATCGTCTGCGTCTTTACAGAGCTGGACTTGAGATCACACTTGGTTCTTACGGCTTCCCGGATATGGGAGAGGTGGAAGTGAAGCGCCTGGAGAAAGGCGGTGCGAAGGCAATCGTCTTGAAAGGCTGTGACTCGCAGGGACGAGAGAAGCAGATGGCAATGACCGTATTCGCCGGGTGGGAAGATATTGATCTTGTCGAGAGCAGAGATACGAACGCTGACACGGAGAAGAGCCTGGTGATCTCCGCAGCATTAAAGAGGGAGAAGCTGTACGGGTA
>ERZ1643249.3209-NODE-3209-length-14543-cov-5.687604_pt1 | contig 14543 bp, 11 predicted proteins | sample MGYA00579263_ERZ1643249 | MGnify/ENA primary metagenome ERZ1643249 (study PRJEB29033, sample SAMEA4952264) | chicken gut metagenome | biome: Broiler Chicken; feature: Gastrointestinal Tract; material: Caecum | place: Ireland | collected 2018 | study: Broiler...
GTCGCTTCTCAGGGTATCCTGACAGTTCGCGGCGGTATGACTTCTCATGCAGCCGTTGTTGCCCGCGGAATGGGAACTTGCTGTGTTTCCGGCTGCGGCGAGATCAAAATGGATGAAGCGAACAAACAATTTGAGCTTGCTGGCAGAACCTTTAAAGAAGGCGACTGGCTGTCCTTAAATGGGTCTACCGGTGCGATCTACGGCGAGGCCATCCCAACCGTGGATGCCTCCATTGGCGGCGAGTTTGGCCGTATTATGGCATGGGCGGACGAGCTGCGCGCACTTCAGGTTAGAACCAATGCAGATACGCCGCGTGATGCAAAACAGGCGAAAAAATTCGGTGCAGAAGGCATTGGGCTTTGCCGTACCGAGCATATGTTCTTTGATGCGGACCGTATTCCAGCTATCCGTGAAATGATTGTTTCGGATACAGTAGAGCAGAGAAAAGCGGCGCTTGCAAAATTGCTGCCGATGCAGCAGGGCGACTTTGAGGAACTTTATGAAGCGATGGAGGGGGCTCCTGTTACCATCCGTTTCCTTGACCCGCCGCTGCATGAGTTTGTTCCAACGGAAGAGGCGGATATTGAAGCACTGGCAAAGACCATGAATAAATCTGTTGCGGATATCAAAGCCGTCATCGCTTCCCTGCATGAATTTAACCCGATGATGGGACACCGCGGCTGCCGTCTTGCGGTTACCTATCCTGAGATTGCGGAAATGCAGACACAGGCTGTGATTCAGGCTGCTCTTGCCGTGAAGGCAAAGCATCCGGATTGGGACATTGTTCCGGAGATTATGATTCCTCTGGTTGGCGAAGAAAAAGAGCTTGCTTACGTTAAAGGGATCGTTACCGCTACGGCTGACGCTATTATCAAAGACGCCGGCGCAGATTTGCACTATAAAGTAGGAACCATGATTGAGATTCCGCGCGCTGCACTGACTGCCGATGAAATCGCAAAAGAGGCCGAGTTCTTTAGCTTTGGCACTAACGACCTGACACAGATGACATTTGGCTTCAGCCGTGACGATGCAGGCAAATTCCTTAGCGCATATTATGACAAGAAAATTTATGAGAACGACCCGTTTGCAAAATTGGATCAAAAGGGCGTTGGAAAATTGATTAAGATGGCTGCTGATCTGGGCAAACAGACCCGTCCTGACATTAAGCTGGGCATTTGCGGAGAGCATGGCGGCGATCCGAGCTCGGTTGAGTTCTGCCATAATGCAGGACTTACCTATGTTTCCTGCTCGCCGTTCCGTGTGCCGATTGCCAGACTGGCTGCGGCACAGGCAGCTATTAAAAACCCAAGAGGGTAATCAGATTAGATTTGCTGAAGCAGGCGGGAAAGCCTGAAAGGTGCATCACAGTTTAAACTGTGATGCACCTTTTTTATTTCATAAATAGCACCGTCCAATAGGAAGCTGTTTGTTTTATCCCAGAAAAAGGGTATTGTAGAGCCGCTAAATGCAGGAAACGGATGCATAGATATCTTCTTTTAAATTGACAAGGAAGAAAAAAAACGGTATAGTATATGCTGTATCTGTATATATTCCGCGCACCGGTAACGGGAGCCGTTTTGCTGTATACTGTGTATACGGGAAGCCCTGCGGGAAGGGCGGGGATCAAAATGGGGATGCGGCAGGATTCCTTCCGGGAAAGGAGTTATTCATGGACGACATAGGGCGATATATCTGGGGATCGGTGGTTATTATACTGCTGATTCTGATCGCTATGTTTTTTGCCGCGGTCGGCACGGCTGTGGCTTCTTTGAGTGGCAGCCAGCTAAAACGGCTGAGTGAAGAAGAAGGAGATGAAAAAGCGGGGGCGCTTTTTCGGATTAAACAAAACCAGTTTGGTTTTTCGCTGTTTACCGGTGCGGCTACCTTATTGTCAATCGGTACGGTGCTCGCGCTGGGTATCTTTTTATATGCGGCGCCGGTGCAGCTTTTATTCTCCGGATTAAGCCAGAGGGCTGCGGAATTGATCGTGCTCATTATCCTGTTGTTCCTGCTTACCATTATATGTTATCTTCTTCCTAAAAAGCTGGTTTCTTACCGGGCGGAGTCCTTGGGTTATTTTGCCCTCTCTCCGCTTAAAATTTTAGGTCCTGTTTTTTATGTGATCACATGGCCGGTGATGCAGCTAACCCGTCTGATTGTCCGCATCTGTGGCTTTGACCCGAATGCGGAAGCGGAGAATATTTCGGAAGAAGAAATCCGCTTATTGGTGGACGCCGGCAATGAGAAGGGGACGATAGAGACCTCTGAAAGGGAAATGATCAATAACGTCTTCGAGTTCGATGACCGTACAGTTGATGAAGTGATGACACACCGCACGGAGATTTGTGCAGTGTCGAAGGACGATACTGTCGAAGAAGTCCTTCATACGGCGATTGAAGAAGGATTTTCCCGCATACCGGTATATGATAATGGGATAGACGATATTGTAGGCGTAATCTATGCGAAAGATCTTCTCGTTTTGGCAGGTTGTACGGATCTTGAGGCAAGACCGCTCACCTCTTATATACATGAAGTAATATATGTGCCGGAATCAACGCGCTGTCGTATGCTTTTCCGGCAATTTAAGGCGACCAAACGTCATATGGCCGTAGTTGTCGATGAATATGGCGGAACAGCAGGGATTGCGACGATGGAGGATCTTCTGGAATCGATTGTCGGCCAGATTCAAGACGAGTACGACAGCGAAGAGGAGGAGATCTCCCGCTTAAAGGATGGAAGCTACTCCTTTGACGGCAGTGTTTCAATTGACAAGGTGGAAGAGATTCTTCATGCAGACCTTGATGCAGACGATGACGACGCAGATACATTGGGCGGCCTGATTATCAATCTGCTCGGACGTATTCCGGAGAATGAGGAGCGGCCCTCCATCACAGTGGACGGTATCCTGTTTACCGTGACCAGAATTGAGGAGCGCAGAGTCGCCCGTATTACGGCGCAGCGCTTGCCGGAGCAGGAAAAGGATAACAACGCGGAAACGGAGAAGGATATATGAAGCTGCTTATGATCGGCGATGTTGTTTCGCAGCCTGGCTGTGAGACGGTTCGTTCGTGTCTGCCCGCCCTGAAAAGGCGTTTTGGAGCAGATGTTGCTATTGTAAACGGGGAAAATTCCGCCGTGGGGAACGGTATCCTGCCAGGAGGGGCAGAACATCTGCTTGACAGCGGCGCCGATGTCATTACAACCGGCAATCACGCGTTTAAGCGCAGGGAAATGTACGACTATTTTTCGACGCATGAACAAGTGCTGCGACCGGCCAATTATCCTGCTGGAACGCCGGGAAGCGGCGTGTACCGCTATGACGGCGGAGCTTTTTCCCTGCTGGTAATAAATTTGCAGGGAACGTCTTTTATGGAGCCGCTGGAAAATCCGTTCACTACAGCGGACCGTATTTTGCGCGAGGAAGAAAAAGCAACATTTGCTTTGGTTGACTTCCATGCAGAAGCAACAGGTGAAAAGAAAGCAATGGGTTTTTATTTGGACGGAAGAGTAAGCGCCGTTTTTGGAACGCACACGCATGTGCAGACGGCGGACGAGGAAATTCTTTCTGGCGGAACAGCTTATTTGACAGATGTAGGCATGACAGGTCCGGCGCGTTCTGCTTTAGGCGTCAAGCCTTTGTGCGTAATCGAACGCCTGCGGACCAATCTTCCGACACGGTTTGAAGTGGATCAAGAAGCGGATTGCCGAATGGACGGCGTATTTGCTGAATTTGACCGTAAAACGGGATTTTGTGTCCAAATCAATCGGTTTTGTGCAAGAATTGGGGCCGGTCAAACGGAATTCTCTTTACAAATTGCCGGTGAACGGGATATAATAGAACATATCAAAACACGGTAAAAGCTTCAGGAAAAGAAAGGGAGATCTGGTATGGTAAAGCTTGAAAACCATCTCGGTGTAATCGACGTTTCACATGACTATTTAGAAGGACTTGTAAAAAACGCGGTTGCCTCCTGCTACGGAATTGCCGGCTTAGCAGCCCCGAAAAAGAAAAAAGGCCTGCTGTCCTCTGTGCTGCGGCGCGATCCGGAAGAGCATGGTGTGAGCATTCGGCTCAAGGCAGATAAGCTTGTTATTGATCTCCATCTCATAGTTACGTACGGCACGAATATCTCTGCCATTGTTAAAAGCATTACACACAAAGTGCGGTTTGCTATGGAAGAAAATACGGGCTTTTCCGTCGCGCGCGTCAACGTCTTCATCGATGGGATGAAGACGCATTGATTCGGCAGCATATAAGGTGAGGAGTGCAGAAATGTGATTGAGGGCAGTTTATTGGCGAAAGCCATTATTTCAGGTGCAAACAATATCACAAACCAGAAGCAGGTAGTGGACGAATTGAACGTTTTCCCGGTTCCGGACGGCGATACCGGCACCAATATGTCCATGACGATCGGGGCGGGCAAACGGGAACTTGCTCTGCTGGAAAGCCCAACTGTAGAAAAGGCGGCAGATGTCGCAGCTTCTGCGCTTCTGCGCGGCGCGCGCGGCAATTCCGGCGTAATTCTTTCCTTGCTGTTTCGCGGTTTTTCCAAAGGATTAAAAGGAAAAACCACGGCGGACGGTCAGGATATTGCCCATGCTTTGTCGCTTGGTGTAGAGGCAGCGTATAAGGCGGTTATGAAGCCGACAGAGGGCACGATCCTGACGGTTGCACGGCTTGCAGCAGAAGCCGCAGAAGAAGTTGCTTTGCAGACAAATGATCCGGGTATTGTATTTGACGAAATTTTGCGTGCGGCAAAAGCGGCGCTTGAACAAACGCCGGAGCTTTTGCCGGTATTGAAAAAAGCGGGCGTCGTAGACGCAGGTGGCAAAGGTTTCGTTGTTATCTTTGAAGGAATGGCACATACCATTCATACTGGCGAAGTAATTGAAGCCGAACAGGAGGAAAAAGCAAAGCAGAAGGCTCCTGCTAATGTTGTGGCTGAGGCCTCCGGCGATATTAAATTCGGCTATTGCACAGAATTTATCGTAGACAAAAAGCAGGACTGCGCGGATCCAATGAAGCTGCGCGCCTACTTAGAGTCGATAGGTGACAGCGTCGTATGTGTTGACGACGAGGATATTATCAAGGTGCACGTGCATACCAACGATCCCGGAAACGCCATTCAGGAAGGGTTGAAATTTGGGGCTTTGGTCAATATTAAAATTGACAATATGCGTGTACAGCATCAGTCGAAAGTCATTGAGGCAGAGAAGTCTGAGCAGAGTGAATCCTATGTGCCGGTTAATCCAGAAAAACCGTTCGGCTTCGTGGCAGTAGCTGCGGGGGCTGGGCTTCAGGCGCTGTTTACAGACCTCGGCGTAGACCATATGGTCAGCGGCGGGCAGACGATGAATCCGAGCACAGACGACATACTGCGTGCGATTGAGGCGACGCCTGCCGAGACGGTTTTTGTTCTGCCAAACAATAAAAACATTATTATGGCGGCAGAACAGGCGGTCAAACTTGCAGATCGCAGGGTTTGCGTGTTACAGACGCGCACAATCCCACAAGGAATTTCTGCAATGCTGGCGTTTGATCCGGAACTTAGCTACAGCGAAAACCGTGTCAATATGACTAAACAGTTTGATCAGGTGCAAACAGGGCTTATCACTTTTGCTGCACGGGACAGTGAATTCGACGGCCACTCCATTAAAAAAGGGGAAATCCTTGCGTTGGACAATGGCAAGCTTGATTTTATTGACCGCGACATCAACCGGGCGTTAAGCCGCCTTGTCAGGCATCTTGTAAAGAAAAAGGACGCCAGCTTTATTACATTGATTTATGGCAGTGACGTAACGGACGATCAAGCCCAGCAGGCGCAGCAGCTGATAACGGAAAAGTATGGCGATAATTATGAGGTCACCATGGTAAACGGCGGCCAGCCGGTTTATTATTACATGATCTCTGTGGAATAAAACGCAGAAGCAAAAACCGCGCACACGGAAGATGTGCGCGGTTTTTAGCAGGAACTACAAATACGAAAGGGGGAGGACTGTGCCGCTTCATCAAGACGACCCTGTCCGTCTGTTAACAGGCGTTGGGCCAAAACGCGCTGCTCTTTATGACAAGCTCGGCGTACATACCATCGGCGATCTTCTGCTTTATGTGCCGCGCGGATACCTTGATTTTTCGTCCCCTCTTCCGATTGCACAATCGCATACCGGAGAAAATGTAGTAATACGTGCCAAAGTGTATAAAAAGCAGGGAGAACAGCGCATTAGGAAGGGGCTTTCCATTTTCCGTGTCTATGCGACCGACGAAAGCACGGATCTAAAAATTACCATATATAATACAAAATATCTGTTTGAATCGCTGAAAGAAGGGACATGGTATCTGTTTTACGGGAAAGTGACCGGATCTTTGCTGCATAGTGAGATGTCGGCCCCGCAGGTATTTCCGGAGCAGGCGGCAGGGGCAATGATTCCTGTATACAGCCTGACGGAAGGGCTTTCAAACCGGCAGGTCACTGAAAATGTAAAAGAGGCGCTGCGTGTTTGGGGAGACTGCCTATCAGACGCGCTTCCGCACCGATTGAGACAGGATTACGGCCTTTGCCAGCTCCGTTTTGCTTTAGAAAACGTTCATTTCCCAGCCGACAGCCATGCGTTATCTGTTGCGCGCCGGCGGCTTATCTTTGAAGAACTGTTGGTTTTGCAGCTCGGCATGGCTATGCTCAAAAACCGAAACCGTGCAGAAACCTCAGTACAATTAAAAAGGACGGAGCTGGCCGCTTTTTTGAGCAAGCTGCCGTTTAAGCTGACGAACGGACAGATGCAGGCGATTTATGATTGTATTCAGGATATGCAGAAAGCTGTTCCAATGAACCGTCTGGTTCAAGGCGATGTGGGATCCGGAAAAACGATGGTTGCTGCGGCGCTTTGCTATTTATGCAAGGAAAACGGTTTGCAGGCGGCAGTCATGGCGCCTACACAAATTTTAGCGGAGCAGCATTATGAAACGTTTTCGCGTCAGTTGTCGCCGTTTGACATCCAATGCTGCCTATTAAACGGTGCGAAGAACGCGAAACAGCGTGCCGCCGCAGCTGCGTCTATTCAGTCTGGGGAATGTACTGTCGTTATTGGTACGCATGCGCTGCTACAGGAAGATATACGCTTTAAAAAGCTCGGCCTTGTCGTTACAGATGAACAGCATCGTTTCGGTGTCGGCCAGCGTGCAGCCCTTGCTGCGAAGGGCGATCATCCGCATATCCTTGTTATGTCTGCAACACCAATCCCGCGTACGCTTGCGCTGCTCATTTATGGGGATTTAGACGTGTCTGTCATACGGGAACTGCCCGCCGGCAGAAAACCCGTTCGAACGATGGCGATCGGCAGCGATAAGCGTCTGCGGGCACTGGGCTTTATTAAGAAGCAAATTGATGCTGGTCGTCAGGCGTATATTGTCTGCCCGCTTATTGAGGAGAACGAGAGCGAACTAGTGTCGGCACAGGCATATGTAAAAAAACTGGAAAAAACGCCGCTTTCTCAATGTTCTTCTGCTATTTTGCATGGCCGGATGAAAGCCAAAGAGAAGGAGGCACTGATGCGAGCATTCCGAGATGGGGAAATTTCTCTATTGATTGCAACGACTGTTGTGGAGGTTGGTGTAGACGTACCCAATGCTACCGTTATGATGATTGAAAATGCCGAACGGTTTGGCCTATCGCAGCTGCACCAGCTGCGTGGCCGTGTCGGCCGAGGCGTATATGACAGCTACTGCATTCTGGTCTCAGACCATAAGGGAGAAGAAAACCGCCGTCGGCTTCATACGATGGTGACTATGCAAAATGGCTTTGACGTTGCACAGGAGGACTTAAAGCTGAGGGGGCCGGGAGACTTTTTTGGAAAAAGGCAGCACGGCCTTCCGGAACTTCGGATTGCAGACCTCTTATCTGATATGAAAACGTTGGAAACGGCAAGGACAGCGGCGAACCGGCTGTTGAGCGAGGATCCGCAGCTCGCCTTTCCGGAGCATCACGCACTTGAAAAAAAGGTGCGCCGGCTGTTTTTACAAAATGGACAGGTTGTGTTTAACTGAGGAGATCATGAAACGGACGCTTATTTATACGGTGCTCTCTCAATCAGACGGCATCCGTCTTGAATCTTTTTTGATGGGGATGTGCGGCTTTTCCCGCCGGATTATTCGGGAACTGAAACAAAGGCGGGAGGATATTCAAAGAAACGGCGCGCATATCCGTATGGTGGATCCGGTTTTTGAGGGAGACAGGATTGTTGCCGTACTGCGCGACACCAAAACAACCACAAGTTCCTCTTCGATTTTTGTTCCTGTACTTTATGAGGACGACGACCTTGTTATATATAATAAACCGCCGTTCCTTGCGGTTCATCCGGCAAAGCGCCATCAGACGGATACCCTCGCCAATGTCTATGCTGCTACGCATCCGGAGGGGACCTTTCGGCCTGTATACCGCTTGGACCGTGATACTGACGGTATTTGCGTATGCGCTAAAAACACGCTTTCCGCAGCGAAGCTTGCGGGAAAAATAGAAAAAAAATATACGGGGATTGTGTGCGGCGTATTGCCTGAGGACAGCGGAACGATTGATGCGCCGATTGCACAGCTGGCCGCACACCAAATGCGGCGCGGCGTCCGTGAGGACGGTCAGCGGGCTGTTACCTTATATCAGGTGCTAAAACGCGTACCGGGCTTTACGCTTCTTTCATTGGTGCTTCCGACGGGGCGTACGCATCAGATCCGTACACACTTGGCGCATATTGGACATCCGCTTGTCGGCGACACAATGTATGGGGCGGCGCATACATTCTTAAAGCGGCAGGCACTTTCTTGTACGGAAGTTCGGTTCATGCATCCAATGACAGGAAATCCGGTTGAATTGTGCATAAACATGCATAAAGATCTCGCTTTACTCGTGCATAGTGAATAAACATGCAGAATTCTGTGCATTTTATCTTGCTTTTGTAAAGAAATTGTGATACAGTAATGCTAAGAAAAGCGGCGGACAAATTATCCGCACTGAGGAGGAGACGAATATGAAGAAGGCTTTGGCCGTGCTTATGGCGGCGGTTTTCTGCATGTGCAGCATGGTTGGGTGCAGCCAGAAAAAGCAGGTTACCATTGAAACGGCAGAGGACTTAAACGGCTTAAAGGTTGGCGTGCAGGGCGGTACGACCGGTGAAACATGGGTAAAAGAGAATTGCCCGGATACGGAGATTGCCTCTTTTAAGTCAGGCATGGACGCTGCACTGGATTTGAAAAACGGCGGCGTGGATGCAGTTGTAATCGATGAGCTTCCTGCTTCGCAGATTGTTGCACAGAACAGTGATTTGAAGATTTTAGATATCCGCTTTACCAAAGAGGAATATGCTATTGCCATCAGAAAGGGCGATACGGAATTGCAAAGCGCAATTAATGCAGCAATTGCCGATATGAAGACAAGCGGAGAGTACGATAAGCTTCTGGCGGCCTTTATGCCGGCGGACGGTGAAGTAAAAATCCCGGACGAATATGTTTCAGACGGGTCAGAAACGATAAAAATGGGGACGAATGCTGCGTTCTGGCCGTTTGAATATACAGAAGGAAATCAAATTGTCGGCTTTGATATTTCTATGTCGCAGTATGTTGCACAGCATATGGGCAAAAAGCTTGAGGTCGTCAACATGGATTTTGATGCATTGATCGGCGCTATGCAGGCTGGTTCCATCGACTTTATTGCAGCGGGCATGTCAGTAACGCCTGAACGTCTTGAAAACGTGGATTTTTCGGATCCCTATTATGAATCTGAGCAGGTTATAATCGTAAGAAAGTAATTGGTAACCTTAAAGGCAATCAAATTGTACCGGACGGAGCACTACCCCGTCCGGTACGTTGTGTAACAAGGAGAGATGACACCGGATGGATTTCTTTATGGATTTCTTTGGCTCTATCGGCGCGTTCTTTATGGATTTCTTTGGCTCTATCGGCGCGTTCTTTTCCGGCGTAGCAAGCGATTTTTATCAAACCATGATAAAAGACGGACGCTGGCTTTTGGTTGCGGAAGGGCTTTGGACCACGATTTACATTGCGGTCTGCGCTGTACTAATCGGCACAGTTATCGGCTGTTTGCTGGCGCTGTGTAAAATTTCAAAATCCCGTTTTCTGCGTGGGATTGCCAACGTATACACCACGATTATCCGCGGTATTCCGCTTGCCACGCAGCTGATGATTTTTTACTTTGTAATCTTCGCGCCAATGGGGATGGACCGCCATCTGGTAGCCATTATTGGATGCGGTATCAATTCCGGCGCTTATGTGACGGAAATTTTCCGTGCCGGTATCCAAGGGGTGGATATCGGACAGACGGAAGCGGGCCGCTCGCTTGGCCTAAGCCGTTTGCAAACGATGTGGCGTATTGTGATCCCGCAGGCAGTAAAGACCGCTCTGCCTACCTATACCAGTGAATTCATCGCCTTGATCAAAGAGACTTCTGTGCTTTCCTTTATTGCTGTAATGGATCTTAATAAAGCAGGCGACATGATCCGAAACGCTACCTATAACGCTTGGATGCCGCTGTTGTCTATTGCTGCAATCTATCTTCTTTTGACTTTCGGCTTGACCAAGCTGTTTGCTATTCTGGAAAGGAGGCTGGCCCGCAGTGATCGAGGTTAAAGGACTGGTTAAAAGCTTTGATGGCAATATCGTCTTAAATGGGATTTCCGAACATATAGAAAAAGGGGAAAAGGTCGTTATTATCGGCCCGTCCGGCTCCGGTAAAAGTACCTTTCTCCGCTGCTTGAATCTGCTCGAAACACCTGACGCTGGAGAGATCTGGTTTGAAGGAGAGCAGATCAATACAAAAAAGTGCAATATCAATCGCGTCCGGCGGAAAATGGGCATGGTATTTCAGCATTTTAATTTGTTTCCCCATCTGACGGTGCTGCAAAATATTACGCTTGCACCGACTTTGCTTAAATTGCAGGGAAAAGCGGAGGCGGAACAGAATGCCAAACGCCTGCTTGCACGTATTGGTTTGTTGGATAAGGCGGATACATATCCCAATATGCTGTCTGGCGGCCAAAAGCAGCGAATCGCTATTGTGCGATCCCTTGCCATGAATCCGGATGTCATGCTGTTTGATGAACCGACGTCTGCGCTGGATCCGGAAATGGTCGGCGAAGTTTTGGAACTGATGAAGGAACTGGCAGACGACGGCATGACAATGGTGGTAGTTACCCACGAAATGGGTTTTGCACGTGAAGTTGCAACCCGTGTTCTGTTTATGGATGGCGGGCAGATCCTTGAGCAGGGCGCACCGCAAATCTTTTTTGAAAATCCGGAAAATGAGCGCTTGCGTGACTTTCTCTCAAAGGTCCTTTAAAACAGGATGCAGGCACTGCTTATAAAAAGGAGACGTCAAGATTTTTCTTGACGTCTCCTTTTCATATACGAGAGATGGCCGCCGGTCAATGCCGGAACCAATATTTCCGCAGCCGGATATTACGGGCGAACATTTGCAGCTGATCATATAAATCGTCGTAACGTGCTGCACAGATTTCCCAATCGGCATTCCGGTTTGTTTCAAACCATAGTCTGCGATGCAGTTCTTTGATCATTGGAAGCTGGCCCGCCAAAGTAAGCGCATGCTCGGCATAGGGTAGTGCATCTTCCAAATTTTCAGGTTCTTTATCAGGAAGAAGGGCGATTTTATCCGCTGTAAAACGGGCGCGTGCGAGCGATAAGGAGAGGGCTTTGAATGTTTCTTGATTCCGCAGCGGCATCAAAGAGGCATAGTCCGCCTCTGCTTTCCGCATGGCGGCCTGCAAAATGGCGATATTTTCGCGGTCTTTAAACTGGACCATATCAAAGGGATTTCTCCACATTTCCAACTTGAATTCGTGCTCGTCCACCCGCTTTACAATGCGGTCGTGATGGTATACCGGGTCGAGCAGCATGGCCTGCTCTTCATCGAATCCGTATAAGCTTTTATGTATCAATAAGTAAAGCTGTTCGTAGCTGTATGAAGAATTTGGGTTCCAACAGAAATTAGCGCCGATCAGGATGCCGGGCGCTGCGAGTTCCCGCAACGTATCTCCGCCGTCTGCCCAAGCAGACATCACCATGCCGAGCGAACGTCCGGCATCCGCTTTTAAAAGACCCATAGTGTTGTCATAACACTGATGGATGTCGCATGAAAAACGCTTCCATGTCCAAGAGCCGGGCGACATATACATTTTAATATTCTGGCGGTGCAGCGCATCGACAAAGGGATATGATTCCCGCGCAGCATAATCCCAAAAAACAAACTGTGTATCGCAAGGAAGCTCCTTGGCCCTGTCCACTGGTACGGCATAGTCGCCCCACGGCGGGGCAAAGAAATCGGCATACATCATCAGGGTACAGCCAAGTTTGGCAAGTTCGTCGTGGATAAAAGTATAGTGTTCAATGAAAAGCTTTCCGCCTTCTTCCACGCCGAAAACTTCCGTAAGGCCCAGTGGTTCGTCGCCTCCACAGTGAATAACGCCTTTTCCAAAGCAATCTACGATTTCCTTCAGCATTTTTTGGATTGTGCTACGGACTTCAGGTTTGGTGGGATCCATGCAGTCGGTAAGGCTGCCGTCCTTACGGCGCAGGCACAAATGCTGCAAATCGCGGATATGACACAGCTTATCGAAATGCCCGAGCAGGTTGACGATCGGGCGAACCGATAAGTTCCATTCTTTTGCATAGGCGATAATTGCACGCCACTCCTCTTTTTCAAGCGGATCGCTGTAGCGGCCCCATGCCGGGACGGATGTGAAGCGGAATACGTCTTCTATGTATGGCATATACGTGTTGTATTTATATCGGGCCAGCCTGCGGATAATCGCATAAAAGTTTGACAAAGTGGAAATTTGCCCGCGCGAAATGTCGTCCGAGAGTGCGCGGAAGGGAAGGGAGGGTTCGTCATAGGCGTCAAACTCATACAAATTGCCGTCGTTTATAAAATCAAGCTCCGACAGCGTAAAAAGCCCGTACATCAGGCCTTTTGAGGAAGAAGCCAGTACGTCGATGCAGCCGCTGCGGGCACGGATTTTATACGCCTCCTCCGGCATCGCTTCAACGACGTAACGGATTGGGTTTTTCCCGCACAGGTGGTTGTCTGTGAAAATCTCTTCCGCCCGTGCAAAATTATCCAATACACTTTGGCTCAAACAAAAGGAAGACAAAACAAGCGGCGCTTCCAGAACCGTAATTTGTTTGACCTGCGGAATGATTGCAGTTTTCATCATAGGATAAATAGTCTCCTTTCTCTTGGGTCAAAGACTTTTCCCAAAACTTGTTATTGTCATTATACTGCGTGCAGCAGTCAAAAAGCAAGAAAAGAGGATAAGTTTTTACCTATACTGAAAAAAAGCTTGACAACGGCCGAGCGAGCCGGTATAATAATAAAGCATTTTAGATTATGGAGAGGTCGCCTAGCCCGGTTTATGGCGCACGACTGGAACTCGTGTATGGGTTGATAGCTCATCGAGGGTTCGAATCCCTCCCTCTCCGCCATAATAGGAACATAAAAAAGATATGTTCCGCATAAACCCCGATTTTATCGGGGTTTTTTGCTGCCCAAACGCCGGGATTTCAAGATGCATATTCGCAGATATAAAACGGTTGTTTTTGCTTTGCGGATAGAATTGAACTCCCGTACAACAGAATAACTGCTTCAAACGGCAAACAAGTCACTAAAAACTTGTCTGCCGTTTTTGCGTTTAACTGCCCGAAGTTTTGCAAAAGACTTCGGGCTTTTTTCATTTCACGAAAAGGAGCTGATAAAATGTACTTTACCAATACCCCCGCCCTCAACAGTATGGAGGCGATCATGAAAAAACTGCCCTACGGCACACAGAAAGGCGGAGGTCGGTTTCGCAGATTGTATCAATACACCAAGAAAGACTGCGATTGCAGACTTTGTCTCTATTACAGAAAAAAGAATGGATGCATCTTGACGCTCTGTCCTGTGTTGGATATCCGGCTTGGATGCGGCGCAGCTACTATTGACGATGCGGTAAAAGCTGTTTTCAAAGATGCCCAAAATACAGCATTCCAAAAACGCCTGTCACAAATATACCACCGAAAGGATGATGCAACCATGATATTTCAAAACAACCGGCATAAGCAGATTTTTGAAACCGAGCGATTATCTATGCGAAAGCCCGGTAAAAAGACTCTCGCTGTTTTGTATCTGCTGACTGCCGACCATACACTGTGGATAAAAACAAAACACCTATTCACTCCAAACGGAAAAGTGGATTTAAAAAGCGTCCGTCTCGGAAATGTTTCCACAGACAGCTACGCCCTATGGAAAGCAGTTAAGGAACTGCAGACCGGCGAAAAACAAATATCGCTGTACGAGCTGGCGGACAACGAGATCGTCTCCGACAACGACTTCCGTCTGATTGTGCAGGCAGCAAGCAATACCCGCAGGAAAAGAAACCGTATCTCCGTGCGGGAAACGCCTCCGGCGGTCAATCCACGACAGAGCCTGCCGAAGCTACAACAGCACAGGAGATAAACCACGCGGCACAACAGGTAAAAGCACCAAAGCCTG
>ERZ1643249.3210-NODE-3210-length-14542-cov-9.409609_pt1 | contig 14542 bp, 11 predicted proteins | sample MGYA00579263_ERZ1643249 | MGnify/ENA primary metagenome ERZ1643249 (study PRJEB29033, sample SAMEA4952264) | chicken gut metagenome | biome: Broiler Chicken; feature: Gastrointestinal Tract; material: Caecum | place: Ireland | collected 2018 | study: Broiler...
GTAATATTGGACCAAAAGGAAAAGGAGAAAGTGTTTGGCTTGGATTTTTCTTATACACTATTTTAAAAGAATTTGCAGAATATGCAAAAAAATATGAAATAGATGATGAAATTGAGTCAAATATGGAAAATACAAAAATAGATATAGAAACAGCAGAAAGATATATAGGAATAGCAAATAAATTAAAAGAAAATCTAAACAAAAATGCTTGGGATGGAAGATGGTATAAAAGAGCATTTGCAGACAATGGCGATGTATATGGAAGTATGGAAAATGAAGAATGTAAAATAGATAGTATTGCACAAAGCTGGAGTGTAATATCAGAAGCGGGAGATTCAGAAAAACAGATAGTAGCAATGGAAAGCTTAGGAAATCATTTAGTTGATAGAGAACATGGACTAATAAAATTATTAGATCCACCATTTGAAAAAAGCAAATTAGAACCAGGATATATAAAAGCATATTTGCCAGGAGTAAGAGAAAATGGAGGGCAATATACACATGCTGCAATTTGGGCAATAATTGCAGAAACAATGTTAGGAAATGGAGACAATGCAATTCAATGGTATAAGATGATAAATCCTATTGAGCATACAAAAACAAAAGAAGAAGCAAACAAATATAAAGTAGAACCATATGTAATTTCAGCAGACATTTATGGTGCGCAGAACTTAGTAGGACAAGGAGGCTGGACATGGTATACAGGTTCTAGTAGTTGGTATTATATTGCAGGAATAGAATATATACTAGGTCTAAAAGTTCACCATAATATTTTAAGTATTCAGCCATGTATTCCGCATAATTGGGATAAATATTCTGTACAATATAAATATGGTGAAAGTATTTATAATATAAAAGTAAATAATATCTCAAAATCTTGCACAGGTGTTAAAAGAGTTTTGATAAATGGCATTGAGTCTGATAATAGAATTCTTCTTGATGGCTCTGGAAAAGTTTTTAATATTGATGTTGAGATGTAAAAATAAGGAACGTTCCTAAAATCTAGGAATATTCCTTATTTTATTACTCTTAATATTGTATTATAATAGAAAAAAATGTAAATATGTGTATAAAAAATACTTTTCTATAATTTTAATGTAATAATATTGCTATTTATTAATATTGATGATATAATACGTTTTAAATAGGAGGAAAAATATGGAATATGTTTTGGAAGCAAATAACATTGTAAAGAAATATAAGAAAAATTTAGTTCTTTCTAATCTTAACTTACATATTGAAAAAGGTGCAATCTATGGACTTATTGGAAAAAATGGAGCAGGCAAAACAACTTTAATGAGAGTAATTTGTGGTTTACAAAAAACAACAAATGGTACTTATACTATTTATAAAATTTCTAGTGAAAGCTCAAAAATTATAGAAGCAAGAAAAAGAATGGGAGCAATTATAGAAAGTCCATCTATTTATTTAGATATGACTGCAGAAGAAAATTTAAAAATACAATATAAAATATTGGGAATATCTAACTATAAGAGTATATATGATATATTAAAACTTGTAGGATTAGCAGAAACAGGAAAAAAGAAAGTAAAGACATTTTCTTTAGGAATGAAACAAAGATTAGGAATTGCTATTGCACTAGCAGGAAATCATGATTTTCTTATTTTAGATGAGCCTATAAATGGACTAGATCCAGAAGGAATTATAGAAATAAGAGAACTTATTTTAAAACTTAATAAAGAAAAAAATATTACATTTTTAATATCAAGCCATTATTTAGATGAACTTTCCAAAATAGCTACAAACTATGGATTTTTAAATAATGGTCAAATAATAAAAGAGATTACAAGTAAAGAGTTAGAAAAAAATTGTAAGAGAATAGTTGAAATAAATGTCAATAATGTAGAAGAATGTACTAAATATTTAAAAAATGAGAAAATTGATTTTGAAGTAATTACCGATAAATTAATTAATATATATGATAAAGTAAATATTTCAGAACTTGTGGTTGGACTGTCAAATAAAAATTGTGTAATTAATGATTTTCATGAAAAGGAAGAAACACTAGAAGAGTATTATATTAATTTAATAGGAGGTAACAATAATGTTTAAATTATTAAATGCCAATTTTTATAAATTAAAAAAAGATAAAATTTTTCTTGTAATGATTTTAATAAGTTTTGTACTTTCTTTATTTGCAGTATATCGTTATCAATCAATGGTTGATTCTATAGTAATAGATAGAATCATAACTGAATACATGGCAAATTATTTTGGAATTATAATTGCGATTTTTATAAGTGTATATGTTGGAAAAGAATATACAGGAGGTACTATTAGAAATAAAATTATTTCAGGACATAAAAGAATGCATATTTATTTAGCAAATTTAATCATATCTATTTTTGCAGGATTAGTTTTAGAAGCAATTTATATTGGTACTGTTTTATTATTTGGCACAAAAATATATGGAAATTTACAACAATTAATGAGTTTGGGAGAAATCTTTTTATATACAATTTTAATTGTTACAGTTTATTGCTCAATTTATAATTTAATTACTATGTTTTGTTCAGACGCATCAATTGCTCTTGTAGTTTGTATTATCTTATTTGTTACAATGTTTGTAGTTAATAGTATAGTTAGCCAAAAGGTTAATACTTCTAAGTATATAGTAAGCACATATTATGATGAGCAAGGACAACATGTAATAGATAAACAACCTAATCCAAATTATCCAGAAGAAAAAGAATTGAGAATTTATAAAACAATATATTTTTTAATTCCAACAGGACAAGCAGATGTTGTACATATGGCATGTAGTGAAAGTTCTATAATTGATGAAGAAAAAGTAAATAAAATAAAAGAAAATCTAACCGAAATGCCAAAATATGCTTTAGGACTAATATTAGTATCAAATATAGTTGGATTATATTTTTTTAAAAGACAAGAAATAAGATAATTTAAAACCATACTAAAATGTATATTACATGTTTTAGTATGGTTTTTATTTATGTATTGTTACATTTGTTTAAAGAAATATTAATATAATTATCATAATAAAAAAACAGCTACAAGTTCTAATTATTACTCGTAGCTGAAAAGGTTGGCTCTAATTTAGGTTACTTACATTTTCATATAGAGAAGTAAGTAGTCGTTATTCTACTTGTCTTACATGGCAGACAAGATTAGATGTATTGGTACCTTTGGACACATAAGCAGTGAATCTCCAGGAACCTCCACCATTCAGAACAAAATGGCTGAATCTCCAATAGTTGGAGTTATCAGCGGAGACTGGACCACAAGGACCGTACTTGACGCCACCAGATGATGTCAGTTCAAACATAACCTGGGTGGAACTAGTTCCTCCTGTTACCCACATTTCAAAGGCAGGAAAATTTCCACAATCGTCGAGGTATCCAACTTCTCCAATTTTGAAAGTAGTTTCCTGGCCAACGGTAAAGGGAACAATTCCATCAGATTCAACCGAAACGGGAATGAGTTCAACTTCCGGTTCAGCATTTTCTGCTGCAAAAGCGGGCAAGTTGGAGCTGAACATCATCACAAGGCCTATCATAAGAGCCAAAACTTTAGATTTTGATTTCATGAGAAACCTCCTATTTGCTAAATGATTGAACCAACCTTTTTTTATGCACTACCTAAGTAGTACATTCAATATTATACTATAATTTGAAAAAATGTCATATTTGTAATGAAAAAAAGTAATAAATTGAAAAAACTATAATATAGCAAAAAGTTAGTTTGCTTTAATTTTTTAGATAAAATTATTTTGTATCATTTTATGTAATTCATCCTTTTTCAAGAGCATTATTAATTTCTTAAAGAAATATAATTTTCTATTATTACTAATTAACATTTGAACTACAATATTTTCTAGAATTAGCCTCTTATAAAAAGTCAATTTAATATTATGTTTAGTTGAAAAGTAATATAATTGAATTGCCCTTCGCTTAAAGGTTGAAAGGAGGAGTACTACATAATGCGTACTTTTTTGTAATATTGTTACTGATATTATACTACATTTTACACAAAATCAAAAATAATTCAACAGCTATTTTGCACAAAATCAAAAATAACAAACGCTAATTTTGACACAAAATCAAAAATAATACTAAAAATTTAAAAAATAATATATTTTATATTTTTATTTTATGAAAAATTAATTAAATTAATAAATAATACACAAAAATTTCACAAATTTATGGTATAATTTTACTGGAAAAATAGTAGAGTTAAATTATGCCAACAAATATTACAAAACTCAAGAAAGGAATGAGTTTATATGTCATATATAGAATTTAAAAATATTGTAAAAGAATACAAAATGGGAGAAGTCACAATAAAAGCATTAGATAATACAAATTTTCAAATAGAAAAAGGAGAACTAGTTGTAATAGTAGGACCATCTGGAGCAGGAAAAACAACAGCATTAAACATATTAGGAGGAATGGACACAGCAACAAAAGGAGAAGTTTTTGTAGACGAAAAAGAAATCACAAAATTAAACAATAGAAAATTAACAGAATATAGAAGAAATGACATTGGATTTGTATTTCAATTTTATAATCTAGTACAAAATCTAACAGCAAAAGAAAATGTAGAACTTGCAACACAACTATGTTCAGATGCACTAGATGTAAATGAAATTCTAGACAAAGTAGGGCTAAGTAGTAGAAAAGATAACTTTCCAGCACAATTATCAGGAGGAGAGCAACAAAGAGTTGCAATTGCAAGAGCAATAGCAAAAAACCCAAAACTATTATTATGTGATGAGCCAACAGGAGCATTAGACTATAAAACAGGAAAAAGCATTTTAAAACTATTACAAGATATGGCAAGAAAAGAAAAAATGACAGTAGTAATAATAACACATAATGGAGCAATAGCACCAATGGCAGATAAAGTAATACATTTCAAAAATGGAACAGCAGAAAAAATAGAAAAAAATGAAAATCCAATTTCAATAGATGATATTGAATGGTAGGAAAAGATGTATTTAGGCGTTTATATTTAGAGCCTTATGAAAGGGGGCTGATAAAAAGTGAAAAAGTCATTGTTAAAAAATAATATAAAAACAATATTTAAAACAAGAAGACGATTTCTATCTATACTAGTTATGGCATTTTTAGGAGTAGGCTTTTTTGCGGGATTAGTTGCAACAAGTCCAGATATGTTAGATAGTTTAGATAAATACGCAGATAGTAGTAATTTATATGATATAAACATTATTTCAACACTAGGACTAACTGATGAAGATATAACGGCACTTCAAGAAATTGATGGTGTTGAAGGAGCATATGGAATACAAACAAAAGACTCATTTGCTTTAATTGATGAAAATGAAAGTATTTGTAAAGTAATAGAATATAATGAAAATATTAACACTCCAACATTAATAGCAGGAAGACTGCCAGAAAATTCAAATGAATGCTTATTAGACGATGCATATGTACAAACTGAAAATCCAGAAAAATACATAGGAAAAACTATAACATTACAAAATGAAGATTTAGATGAAAATGATAACCCTATATTTACAACAAAAGAATTTAATATAGTAGGTATAGTTGAATCACCTATATATATATCAAGTGAGAGAGGAACAACTACAATAGGAAGTGGAAAAGTATCTTTTTACATATACTGTAAAGATGATGTTATAAATTTAGATTACTATACAGAAATTGGAGTAAAAGTTTCAGGAGCCAAAGAAGAAGTAACAAATAGTAATTCATATCTTGAATTAGTAAATCCAGTTTACCAAAAAATAGAAGAAATAAAAGAAATAAGAGAACAAGCAAGATATGATAGTTTAATAAATGAAGCAAATGAAAAAATAGATGAAGCACAAAAAGAATTTGACGATAAAAAAGCAGAAGTAGATAGTGAATTACTAGATGCTGAAAATAAGATAAATGATGCAAAAAACGAAATAAATGAGCAAGAAACAACATTAAATAATTCGGAAAAACAGTTAACACAACAAGAAAAAAATTTAAATAAACAATTTAGTGATGCAGAAAAACAAATTTCAGATGCAGAAGAACAAATAAATACTAAATCTGCTGAATTAGAAAGTGGAAAAACAGAATTAGAAACTCAAAGAACTCAAGCAAATGAAGCAATCGGGCAAATTGATTCAGGAATTACTACAGCACAAAATACTCTGCAACAATTAGAAACACAAAAAGAGCAACTAATTCAAGCAGGAATGGATACTACAGAAATAGATGCTGGAATTACTACAGCACAAGGAACAATAGACCAGCTACAAGCACAAAAAACAGAAATTCAAAATCAATTAAAAAGTGCAGAAGAACAAATCACTTCAGGAGAGACAGAACTAGCAAATGCAAAAGCAGAGATAGAAAGACAAAAATCAGAATTAGAAACTAATAAAAAAACCGCATATAAAAAAATATCTAATGGAAAAGCAGAAATAGAAGATGGAAGAAAACAAATTCAAGAAGCTAAAACAGAAATAGAAACAAATGAACAAGAATTTCAAGAGAAAAAAGCAGAAGCAGAGCAAGAATTAAATGATGCACAAGCAAAAATTGATGAAGCAAGACAAGATGTTACAAAAATAGAAAAAGCAAAATGGTATATACAAGACAGACTCGATAACACAGGATATACAAATATTTTTGATGCAATAGAAACAATGTCTAATATATCCAAAATGTTCCCTGTAATATTTTACTTAGTAGCAGTATTGATAAGTCTAACATCAATGACAAGAATGATTGATGAAGAAAGAACAGAAATAGGAACTTTAAAGGCATTAGGATATACAAACATGCAAATTATTTCAAAATATATATTATATGCATTTCTTGCCTGTGTAATAGGTGGAATTTTAGGAATGACAGTATGTTTTTACTTATTACCAACAATTGTTTGGGAGTTATATTCAATGATATATACAATTCCGCAATTTTATATTACATACCGTGTAGAAATAGGTCTTGCAGGAATTTTAATAGCATTTATTTGTATAGGAGGAGCAACAATACTTTCTGCATATAAAGAATTAAAAGAGACACCAGCAATATTAATGAGACCAAAAGCTCCAAAAAACGGAAAAAGAATATTAATGGAGAAAATAACATTTATATGGAAAAGATTCAATTTCTCACAAAAAATAACTGTTAGAAATATCTTTCGTTACAAAAAAAGAGCACTTATTACAATTATAGGAATTGCAGGATGCACAGGACTTATGCTTGCAGGTTTTGGAATTAGAGATTCAGTTTCTGATATACCTGATTTTCAATTTAATGACATATTTAAATATGAAACATCAATTACATTATCAAACACAGATGGATTAAATGATATTACAAAATATTTATCTGAAAATGAAAACATAGAAAACTTTCACGAAGTATATGCATCAACAGGCAAAGTATCTAATGAAGAAATAAGCTATGATGTAAATATTTTTGTACCAAACAATACAGAAAATTTTGAAGAAGTATGTAACCTAATTGATGTAAAAGATGAAGAAAAACTTCAAATAAGTAATAGTGGAGTAATTATAACAGATAAGTTAGCTGATACATTTGAAATTGAAGTTGGAGATGAAATAACAATAATCGATAGTGATGATATCGAACATAAATTAAAAGTTGATGGAATTACTCAAAACTATGTATCACATTATATTTATATGTCTAAAGAATATTATGAAACAAATATGGGCTATACCTATAAAACAAATATGATTCTTGTTAATACAAAAGATATAAGTGAAGAACAGCAAAATACAATATCAGAAGAAATATTAAACTTTAATGGAGTAGCATCAGTTTCAATCACATCTAGTTTAGTAAAACAAGTAAGTGATATGTTAAACACTATGAATTATGTTGTAATAGTACTAATTGTTACATCTGCAATGCTTGAATTTGTTGTATTATACAATTTAGCAAATATAAATATAGGAGAAAGACAAAGAGAAATTGCAACACTCAAAGTTTTAGGATTTTATGATAAAGAAGTTGATAATTACATAAACAAAGAAAATATGGTATTTACAGTTTTTGGTGTAATTTTAGGACTTGGACTTGGAGTATTAATAACAAGTGGAATAATTGCAAGTATAGAAATAGACTCATTAAGATTTGCAGAAAATATACTTTTATCAAGTTATATAATTTCAGCAGTTACAACAATTATATTTTCTCTAATTGTAAACTTCATAATTCACTTTGTTTTAAGAAAAATTGATATGATTGAAAGCTTGAAAAGTGTTGAATAGTGGCGATTGTCAATGGGGACGGAGATTTTGACAACCCATTGACATGAAATTTGAATAAAAAATTGTGTATAAAAATCATTGACTTGCATATAATAATATGGTACAATATTAAGTACAATAAGTTGTACAATTAAGAAAGGAGTGATTTATATGTTAGCAGTTAATTATTCAACAATTAGAAGTAAATTAAAAGACTATTGTGATAAAGCCACAGACAATAATGAAACAGTAATTGTTACAAGAAAAGATGAAAAAAATGTTGTATTAATGAGCTTAGAACATTATAATGAATTAATGAGAGCATTAAGAAATTCTGAGTATTTAAATAAGATAGATAAATCCATTGAACAAATAGAAAAAGGAAAAACTGTAACTAAAACCATTGAAGAATTAGAGGAGATGGAAAATGAATAATATATTTTCCGAAAAAGCTTGGGAAGAGTATACAGATTGGCAAATGAAAGATAAATCAATGGTAAAAAAAATTAATGAACTCATAAAAGATATCAACAGAAATGGACTAGAGAAAGGACTTGGAAAACCAGAGCCATTAAAACACAGGAAAGCATGGAGTAGAAGAATAACTCAAGAACATAGACTTGTATATAATTTTGATGAAAATAAGAATTTGATTATAATTTCTTGTAGTGGTCATTATGAAAATTAGTGTCAATGGGGACGGAGATTTTTGACAACTGACAAAAAAGTTGTCAAAAATCTCCGTCCCCATTGACAACTCATTGACAAAAAATTTTAAAAAATAGTATGAAAATGTGTAAAAACATGATATAATAGGACTCAATAATGTAAATAAACAAGGAGGAGATAAAATGCAAGTTAGTAAAGAAGAAATATTGCATATAGCAAATTTAGCACAATTAGAATTAAAAGAAGAAGAGATAGACAAATATATCTTAAACTTACAAGAAATTTTAAATTTTGCTAATATAGTAAATAATGCACCTATTGAAGGATTAGACATTACAATAGGAGCAAATGAAGCCAAAAACATATTTAGAAAAGATGAAGTGAAAACATTTGATAATATAGAAGGATTATTACAAAATGCACCAGCACAAGATAAGCATATGTTTAAAATTCCAAAGGTATTAGACTAATATATTTTTTTTGAGCAGATGTTTTAGAAAATAATTTAAAATATCAAAATTAAATTATCCAATAGCAAGGAGGAACGTAAATGGATATTACAGAATTAACAGTACATGAATTACAAGAAAAATTAAAAAATAAAGAATTAACAATTATGCAAATAAATGAAGCATATGTTAATAGAATAAAAGAAAAAGAGCCAGAAGTACAAGCATTTATAACAGAATTAACAGACAAAGGAATGGAACAAGCAAAACAAATTCAAAATAAAATAGATAATGGAGAAAAAGTAGGAGATTTAGCAGGAATACCAATAGGAATAAAAGACATTATCTGTACAAAAGGAATAAAAACAACATGTGCATCAAAAATGTTAGAAAACTTTGTTGCACCATATGATGCAACAGTAATGGAAAAAATAAATGCAGAAGAGATGATAGATTTAGGAAAACTAAATATGGATGAATTTGCAATGGGAGGTTCTACTGAATATTCATATTTTAAGAAAACAAGAAATCCATGGGATTTAAGTAGAGTTCCAGGAGGCTCATCAGGAGGTTCTGCAGCAGCAGTAGCAGCAAACATGGTACCATGGGCATTAGGAACAGATACTGGAGGAAGTATACGTCAACCAGCTGCACTATGTGGAGTTGTAGGATTAAAACCAACATATGGATTAGTTTCAAGATATGGAGTAGTAGCATTTGCATCATCACTTGACCAAGTAGGAGTATTTACAAAAGATGTACAAGATTGTGCAACACTTTTAAATGTAATTGCAGGACATGACGAAAAAGACACAACATCAGTTGATGTAGGACCAAAAGATTATACAAAATCATTACAAAAAGATATAAAAGGTTTAAAAATAGGAGTTCCAAAAGAATTTTATGGAGAAGGAATAAACTCTGAAGTAAAAGCATCACTAGAAACAGCAATTGCAAAATATAAAGAAATGGGAGCAGAAGTAGAAGAATTCTCATTAGACATAGCACAATATGCTTTAGCAACATATTATATAATTGCCTGTGCAGAAGCAAGCTCAAATTTAGGAAGATATGATGGAATAAGATATACATATAGATCACCAGAAGCAAAAACACTAAAAGAAATTTATAAAAAATCAAGAAGTGAAGCATTTGGTGCAGAAGTAAAAAGAAGAATTATACTTGGAACATATGTATTATCATCAGGATATTATGATGCATATTACAAAAAAGCACAACAAGTTAGAACTTTAGTTATGAATGAATTTAATAAAGCATTTGAAAAATATGATGTAATTGTAACACCAACATCTCCAACAACAGCATTCAAGTTAGGTTCAAAATCAAATAATCCAATGGAAATGTATTTAGCAGATATTTGTACAGTTTCTGTAAATATTGCAGGTTTACCAGGAATATCAATACCATGTGGAATTGATAGTGAAGGTATGCCAATAGGAATGCAAATAATAGGAAATAAATTCTGTGAAGAAACAATTATAAAAACAGCATATGCTTATGAACAAGAAACAAAATTTAGAGATAACTACAAACCTACTTTTAAGAAATAAACAAAAGAAGGAGAATAAAAAATGGGTGATGATTTTAAGTTTACAACAGGGCAAAAAAACAAAATATATAATGAACAACTAAAACCATTAAAATTAAGAATATCACAAATTTTATTATATGATACAAAAGCAGCGATAACATTTTTACAAGAATATAATGAATTAATTGAAAATACACCAGATAATGAATTAATGGATAAAATTACAGAATTAGAATTTAGAATTACAGAATATGAAAAAGGACAAGGCAAAGAAAAAAGTTTTGAAGATAAAAGTAAAACAATCATAATGCAAATAGAAGAACTTAATACTATGTCTGAAAATCTAAGTTTAGATGATTTTGAACAAGAAGTATCAAAACTATTAGAAAACTATAAAGATAAACTTGGAGATTATAATTTTGCAGATAGAGATGAAATTGAAGATAAAATATATGAATTAAAAGCAAAATTAGTAATGAGAGAAGTGAATGAATTTTATCCTGATAGCATAGATATTTCTAAAGAAGATGAAATAGGATTAATGATGTATTTAAACAAAGAACTAAATAGATTACAACAAAACAAAAATCCTAAAGCAAAGAGCTATGTTGAAAGAGTAAAATATAATTTAATGAGTGGACCAGAAGCATTACATAATAGTGAAACATGGAAATTACTTAATTATGCACAAAGAGAAAAATTTGAAACAGAAATTACAAGAACAAATAAGCCTTCATCTCAAACCACAGCATTATCTGTAATAAAGAAACCAAGAAAAAGATTTAACTTACTAGAAAAAATAATAAGCTTTTTTTCTAGTAAAGATTCTAGTAAAGATTCTAGTAAAGACCCTAAATTACCACTTAAAGCAAAAGATTTAGGAAAAATTAATTTAGACTGGCTTGCACAATATATACCAATATATATGGTAAAAGATATTGAAAATAAAAGGTTAGAAAAAGAAAATAGAGATACTGAAAATAAGTATACACCAGATTCAAAAAGTGTAATATATTGGATAATGGAAGAACTTGAAGATTCAAATAAAATTGAAGGATATTATTGGAGTCTGAGAGATGATAAATTCTTAAAATTTGATAAAGATTTGAATTATGGAAATAAGTTTCTCTTTAATATAGATGATTTTGGAAATATGTTATTTACTAGTGTAGAAGACAGATCTAGAAGTAAGTGTGTCAAAATAGATCCGAAAATGAAATTGCCACAATGTTTAGTATATGTGGATTTGGTAGATGAAATAATGGATACACCTTTTGGATATTGTTTTTGTAATTGTTTGGGAGAATATTGCTTAGACAATAATAAAGTAGAACTAACATATGAGCAAGATGGTGAAAGTTTAAAATATTTTTATCCTTCACATCAAGAATACAACAAAAATCTGTATAAAGATTTATATAAAGGAATTATTGAAAGTTTTGAAAAAATACAGCAAGAATGTAGAGAAACTAGAGATGCATTTTGGGCAGAAGAAAACCAAAAAAGAGAAGCTTTTTACAAAGCTCAAGAAAGTGAAAAAACAACAGAGTCAAAAGGACAACAATTTAGACATCGTATACAATCAAATGTAAAAATATATGAAGAAGATTTAACAAATACAGGAGAACAAAGGAACCAAGAAGAAACTGAAAAAGAAGATAAAGACGATTTAACCCAATAATAAGATTTGAAGTATGAACAAGGAGCATAAAGATGAAAAAAGTATCAAAATCGACTAAGATTTTAATTAGTATTTTACTAATATTGTGTATAATTGCAATTGCTTTTGGTATAAAAAATGTAAATCAACAAAAATCCAATAATTCAAATTATAATACTTTATTAACCTCAGAAACAGAAAATTCGAATGAGAAAACTCAAACCAATTCAACAAGTGAAGCTACACAAACAGAAACAACAAGTTCTGTAGAAAGCAATCAAGAAGATTTTTCAAACGAATTATTTGCACAATATTATAAACAAGCAGAACAAATAATGAAAGATATGACAATAGAAGAAAAAGTTGGGCAAATGTTTCTAGTAAGATATCCAGATAATGGAGTAATAAATCAAATAAAAAATGAAGCACCTGGAGGATATATATTATTTGGAAAAGATTTTGATAATGAAACAAAAGAAAGCATATTAAAAGAACTAACAGAAAATCAACAAGCAAGTAAAATAGGACTTATATTTGGAGTAGATGAAGAAGGCGGAACAGTTGTAAGAGTAAGTTCTCATAAAGCATTTAGAAGTTCAAAATTCCAATCACCACAAGAATTATGGAAACAAGGTCAATTACCCCAAATATTAGAAGATTCAAAAGAAAAATCAGAACTATTAAAAAGTATAGGATTAAATATGAATTTAGCACCAGTTGTAGATGTTCCAACAAAAACTAGTTCATTTATGTATGAAAGGTCATATGGAAGAGGAGCAGAAAAAACAGCTACATATGTATCAAGATTAATACAAACAATGAATGAAGATAATATGATTTCTGTTATGAAACATTTTCCTGGTTATGGTGATAATGTAGACACACATACTGGAATTGCAATTGATGAAAGGCCATACTCAACATTTGAAACATCTGATTTTCTACCATTTGAAAGTGGAATAGAAGCAGGAGGGCCATGTATTTTAGTAAGTCATAATATAGTAAAAGCAATGGATGAAAATTATCCTGCATCACTATCAGAAAATGTTCACAAGATTTTAAGAGAAGACTTAAACTTTTCTGGAATAGTTATAACAGACGATTTATCGATGGAAGCAGTAAAAACATATGCTGAAAATGGAGATGTAGCAGTACAAGCAGTACTTGCTGGAAATGATATGCTAATATCATCAAATTTTGTAGAACAAAAGCAAGAAATTTTAAAAGCTATAGAAGAAAATAAAATAAGAGAAAACATTATAAATAAAGCAGTTAGAAGAATACTTTCAATGAAAATTGCTTATGGAATAATAGATAATATTTAAAAAAATAATACAAAAAACAAGGAGGTTTACATACAAATGGCAAGAGAAGATTATGAAGTAGTAATGGGGTTAGAAGTTCACGCAGAACTTTCAACAAAAACAAAAATATTTTGTAGTTGTCCTACAAAATTTGGAGCAAAGCCAAATACACAAGTATGTCCAATATGTATGGCAATGCCAGGAACATTACCAACATTAAATGAAAAAGTTGTAGAATATGCAGTAAAGGCAGGTCTTGCAACAAATTGTGAAATATCAAGAAATAGTAAAAATGATAGAAAAAACTATTTCTATCCAGATTTACCAAAAGCATATCAAATATCACAATATGACAAACCTTTATGTGAGCATGGATATATAGAAATAGAAACAAGTAAAGGAAAAAAGAAAATAGGAATAACACGTATTCATATTGAAGAAGATGCTGGAAAACTAGACCATGATGATTTAAGTGGAGGAGCTCTTGTAGATTTAAACAGAGCAGGAGTACCACTAATAGAAATAGTATCTGAGCCAGACTTCCGTTCAGTAGAAGAAGTAGATAGCTACCTAAAAAAATTAAAATCAATACTTGAATATATAGAAGTATCAGACTGTAAAATGCAAGAAGGTTCATATAGAGCAGATGTTAATACATCAATAAGACCAATTGGTTCTCAAAAA
>ERZ1643249.3211-NODE-3211-length-14541-cov-4.402527_pt1 | contig 14541 bp, 15 predicted proteins | sample MGYA00579263_ERZ1643249 | MGnify/ENA primary metagenome ERZ1643249 (study PRJEB29033, sample SAMEA4952264) | chicken gut metagenome | biome: Broiler Chicken; feature: Gastrointestinal Tract; material: Caecum | place: Ireland | collected 2018 | study: Broiler...
CCCCTGATGATTCAGCTGCTGATTATCTACTATTTTCCCGGCCTGGTGCTGGACAGTCCCATCTGGGGCGGCGGGGAGAGCGGCCGCTTTCTCGCGGCGTCGGTCTCCTTTATTCTGAATTACGCCTGCTACTTCTCGGAAATTTACCGTGGGGGAATTCAGGGCGTTCCGGTGGGACAGGAGGAGGCCGGCCTGGTGCTGGGCATGACGAAGCCTCAGATTTTCTTTAAGGTTACGCTGCTGCAGATGATCAAGCGGATCGTGCCGCCTATTTCCAATGAAATCATCACCCTGGTCAAGGATACTTCCCTGGCCCGTATCATTGCCCTGCAGGAGATCATCTGGGCAGGACAGGCATTCATGAAGGGATCTCAGGGAATTTCCGGCGCAATCTGGCCCATGTTCTTTACCGCCGTCTACTATCTGATCTGGAACGGTATCCTGACCGTGCTCCTGGGACGGTTGGAGAAGAAGCTGGATTACTTTAGGTAGGGAGGACAGAAGCGATGGCTATATTGGAAGTAGAACATATTCAGAAAAGCTTTGATCGGACAGAAGTGCTCAAGGATATCAGCTTTTCTCTGGAAAAGGGACAGGTGGTATCCATCATCGGTTCCTCCGGAAGCGGAAAGACCACGCTCCTGCGCTGCCTGAATTTCCTGGAGCGGCCCGACGGCGGCGTGATCCGTGTGGGCGGGGAAACCCTCTTTGACGCGGAGGATCCCACAACTCTGCAGGAGAGCCAGATTCGCAGGAAACGGCTCCACTTTGGGCTGGTATTTCAGTCTTTCAACCTGTTTCCCCAATATACGGCAAAGGAGAACGTGATGCTGGCGAAACGGCTCCTGGCAAAGGAACAGCCGGACTTCAAGGCGAAAAAAAAGGAAATCTACGGGGAGATCGAAAAGCAGGCGGAGGAACTGCTGAGACAGATGGGACTTTCGGATCGGATGAACAACTATCCCCATCAGCTCTCCGGCGGACAGTGCCAGCGTGTGGCTATCGCCCGGGCCCTGGCGCTGCAGCCGGATATCCTCTGCTTCGATGAGCCCACTTCCGCCCTGGATCCGGAGTTGACCGGCGAGGTGCTCAGGGTTATCCGCGAGCTGGCAAATCAGAACACGACGATGATCATTGTGACGCATGAGATGGCTTTCGCCAGGGATGTGGCAAATCATGTGATCTTTATGGACGATGGAAAAATCCTGGAACAGGGAGATCCCGAGCAGGTGTTTGAACATCCCAGAGAGGAGAGAACCAGAAAGTTCCTGTCCCGCTACACAGAAGATTGAACATGCTGCGGGAGAATTGTCAGGACAGATCGTCTCCGATCCGCAGAAACAGTAACGCCTCCTCCATCAGAAGTTCCTGTTTGGGGGAGGACATCTGACGGTAGAGGCCGATCAGGTCCAGCTCGTTTTCGGACAGTTTCGATTCCTCGGAGCGGCGGAGGCCGCTTCGCCCGAGCAGATAGTCGGTGGAAGTGTCAAAATAGGCGGCCATCCGCAGAAGCATATTGTACTCCGGCTGCCGTTTGCCCCGGATGTAACAGCTCAGTGTGGAGGGAGATATGTGCAGATACTCGGAAAGCCGCTGCCGGGAAATCTGCTCCGATAAAATCAGTGTCTGTAATCTCTCTCCAAATGTCATAACCCCATTTCCCTCCAAAACAAAAATTTTCTTATATCATAACGTAATTTTCTGAAAAAATCAGGAAAATCGACAATATGTCGATAAGTTTTGCGAAAGCAGAAAAAGGAGATCCGCTTCCTTTGCGTTCACGCAGGAAGGAAGCGGATCTCCTTTTTCTGTGGCGCTTGCGCCGAGAAAGGCGCCAGACCTTTTCGGCGGTGCGTTCCCGATGCTTGCGGCAGGGGAAGGACAGCGGGGCTTTTCTGTGGCGCTTGCGGCAGGGGAAGGACAGTGGAACTTTTCTGTGGCGCTTGCGGCGTAAGCGCCGGGGAAGGCAGGGCAGAAAAAGCGTGACCTACAGGTAACCGCCGTCTAAGCCAACGATCTGTCCGGTCAGGTAGGTTGGGGACTTTAAGAGTGTCAGCACAGTGTCAGCCACCTCTTCCGGGGTGGCAAAGCGCCCGGCGGGAATTTCTTCTTCCAGGGCAGTCCGCTCTTCGGAGGAGAGAAACGCGTTCATGTCCGTGTCCACAGCGCCGCAGGCGATGGCGTTTACCGAGATGCCGCTGGGAGCCAGCTCCTTGGCCAGCGCCCGGGTAAGACTGTTGACACCGCCTTTGGAGGCTGAGTAGGCCGCCTCGCAGGAGGCTCCGGCGGTCCCCCACATGGAGGAGATGTTGACGATCCTGCCGGATTTGGCGGAAATCATGGCCGGGACGAAGGCTTTGGCGGTATAGAAGCAGGAGGAGAGATTCACAGAGAGGATGCGGTTCCACTCCTCAGCAGTCATATCGCACAGCAGTCCGATATGGGAAATTCCGGCATTGTTCACAATCACATCTATTTTGCTAAAGGAGGCCAGAACTTCTTTCCCCATGGAGAATACGAAGGCGGGATCGCCCATGTCTCCGCAGAAGGTCAGCACCTGTACATGAAAATTTTTTGCGAGGGCCTGTGCGGATTTTTCCAGGGTTTCCCGGGATTTCTCACAGGTCAGAGCCAAATGATACCCTTCCCCGGCCAGAGCTTCGGCGATAGCCTTTCCGATACCTCTGGAGGCTCCGGAGACAAATGCGGTTTTCTTCATGATGTCGGTTCTCCTTTCGGTGTTCTTTTACGCTGACAGTATAGCAGAAAATAATCGGAAAATCTATTGCCCGGGAATCGGAATATGGTATAATGAAACCATGATATTCGAGGATATCAAATCTTTGTGAGAAGGGGTTGGTCATCATGAAAATTACAATCACAGGCAGGAATATTGAGCTGACAGACGGCCTCAAGGACGCGGTCAATGACAGACTTTCCAAACTGGACAAGTACTTCGCGCAGGACACGGAAGTCCAGGTAACGCTGAGCGTGGAAAAAGAGAGACAGAAGGTGGAGGTAACCATCCCGGTCAAGGGTACGCTGATCCGTGCGGAGCAGGTGAGCAGCGATATGTATGTCTCCATCGAGCTGGTGGAGGAAGTGATAGAGCGTCAGTTGAAGAAATACCGCAACAAGCTGATTACCAAGCATCAGAGCGCTGCTGAGGCATTCAACGACGAGTTTATGACAAAAGATCTGGATGACGATGAGGATATCCGGATTGTGCGGACCAAACGGTTCGGCATCAAGCCCATGTATCCGGAGGACGCATGTGTGGAGATGGAGCTTTTGGGCCATGACTTTTTCGTGTTCCGCAACGCGGAGACGGATGAGGTCAATGTGGTTTACAAGAGAAAGGGCAATACATACGGCCTGATTGAACCCGAGTTCTAGAATTTGGGGTTTTCTACCATTCGTCAACGGACTTTGCGAAGCGCCGATGGGATTTTCCCCGTGAACATGCTATGCTCTTATCTGTCAGATGAGAGGAGCGCATATGGATGAGATCACATTTGGAGAGGTAATTCGCAGTATCCGCAAGGCGAAGGGAATGACACAGGAGGAAGTGGCAGAGGGAATCTGTTCCACCAGTTCTCTGTCAAAGATGGAAAATGGAAGCCAGGTTCCCTCCAGGCAGAGGTTCCAGAAGATTATGGAACGCCTGGGGGAGCCCGGCTATTCTTATGCCCATTTTTTCAGCAGCGGAGAGGCGGAGAGAGAACAGTACCGCAGGGAAGCGCTGGAGGCACTGGAGGGCGGAAGAGTGGAGCGTGCCGAGGAGCTTCTGCTGTGGTGGAAAAAGGACGCGGATTCGGAGGAGGATGTCATGGAACGGCAGTTCTGGCAGACGGCGGAACTTCTGTGGCGGAGAATTTACGAGGCGCCGGGGCCGGGGTATCGGGAAAGATGCATGGAACTATTTTCAATGACCCGCTCCTCCTTTTGTCTCCAGAAGGAGTGGAGAGAGGATAATTTTACCAGGACCGAGACGCTGCTCTTAAACAATGCGGGACTCGGTTTCCTGTGGGAAAAACGCTATCGGGAGGCGGCGGGCGTCTTTCTGCAGCTCTACAGCATCAATGAGCGGACCGGGAAGAAGCGCTCGGATTATCGGAAAAAGAAAGCGGTGCTCTGCGGCAATCTGGCAGTCTGTTTCGGAGAGATGGGGCGGTTGTCGGACGCCGTCCGCTATTATGTCCGCGGAACCGGCTGCGTCCGGGAACAGGGCGGCGTGGTGCTCTACCTGCAGCTTCTTCGGATCGGCATGGGGTTGGCCAGCCGGGCCGGAGAGGACGGGGAAGCGTTTCGGGAGCAGGAACTGATCCGGCGAATCGTTTCGGACCTGTGGGGGCGGGCGGAGGCGGCAAGGCGCGTTTCCTTTTTTCTGCGGCAGCCGCCCGGGATTTCCATTCTGTAGTTGCGATTTCGCATAGCGTACTTTGACAAGGGAGGGGCTCGCTGCTGTCAGAGGGTGGTTGGGAAGATGTTCTTGTCAATCGGGTGTAAAATGGTATACTATAAGCGATGAAAAACTTTGGCGCCGGCCCATACATGCCGGTTACAGTGAGGAGACAGCGTGATAGCGATCGACGGTTACGATATCAATTATAAAATAACGGGGAACGGCCCGGAGACGGTGGTCATTCTGCAGGGATGGGGGACCACTTTGGAGGTGTACGATTCCATTGCCCGGGTACTCGCGCCGGCGTATCGGGTGGTGCAGTTGGATCTGCCGGGGTTTGGAGGCAGCAGCGAGCCGAGAGAACCCTGGGATGTGAGCGCCTACTGCCGGTTCTTTGAAACGTTTATGTCCGCTCTGGATATAAAGAAAGCCCATCTGATCGGGCATTCCTACGGCGGCAGGATGATCATCCGCCTGGCGGCGGAGGGATGCGGTTTCGAGATCGGGAAAATTCTTCTGGTGGACGCCGCGGGCATTGTTCCCAAAAAGAGTTTTGCCACCAGAGCAAAGATCCGTGTGTTCAAGATCGGGAAATGGATTCTGATGAGACCCTTTGTGTACGGGCTGATTCCGGAGACTGTGGACGGATGGCTGAGTCAGCAGGGATCGGCGGACTACCGCAGCGCCACGCCCATGATGCGCCAGTGCCTGGTGCGGGCGGTCAATGAGGATCTGTCCCATCTTCTTCCGAATATCAAAAACGAGACGCTTCTGGTCTGGGGAACTGCGGATACCGCTACGCCCCTGGCGGACGGGAAGCTGATGGAAGAAAAGATTCCCGATGCCGCGCTGGTTACCATCGAGGGGGCGGGGCATTACTCTTTCCTGGAGCAGCCCCAGCTTTTCGCGGGACTGCTGCGGTCATATTTTCAGATAGAGGGGTAGGATATGTATCTGTTGGAAAAACTGGAAATCATAACGCTTGTCTGCGGCCTGCTGGCAGGGACAGGAGCGGTCGTGGCGCTGATCAAATTCAACCTTCATATGTTTCAGCTCAACGGCTACAAGAACGGGGAGCATCTGCACTGGATAAAGAAGAATGCCAGGCAGTTTCGCATTCTGACGCTGGATGGGGTGCTGGCCCTGGCGGCGGTGCTGCTGCTGTGGCCCCTGCATCTGGAGATCCTCTCCATTGCGGCAAAGATTGTGCTGCTGTTCTATCTGGTGTTGACGGTGTGGAACTACCGGTACCTCAACCGCAGCCACACGAAAAAGAAGCTGGTCTATACCAGCCGTGTGAAACGGCTTCTGGCGACGGAGCTGGTGGTGCTGGCGATTCTCATCGGGCTGGCTGCTGTACTTACCTGGTTTTCCTCCGCGCTTTTGACCGGCTGGCTGCTGATCGGAGTTGTCCTGGCGCTGATGCCCTGTCTTCCGGTGGTCTGCAATTTCTTAAACAGCCCTATGGAGAAGGCCGTCAATCAGCACTTTGTAAATGACGCTCTGAGCCGTCTGCGGCAGATGCCGGATATGAAAATCATCGGTATCACGGGAAGCTACGGAAAGACCAGCGTGAAGTTTTATCTGAAGACACTGCTGGAGGCCCGTTACAGCGTGCTGATGACGCCGGAGAGTTTCAACACGCCCATGGGCGTGGTTCGGACGATCCGGGAACATCTGCGGCCGGACCATGAGATCTTTCTCTGTGAGATGGGCGCCCGCCATGTGGGGGATATCAAGGAGATCTGCGATATGGTGCACCCGGACTGGGGTGTCATTACCTCCATCGGACCCCAGCATCTGGAGACGTTCTTTACCATGGAAAATATCGTTCACACGAAGTTCGAGCTGGCGGACGCGCTGCCGGACCATGGGACACTGTTTTTGAATGGAGACTGCTCCTACATTACCGATTACTGTGACCGCTATCCCAACCGGGTTCTCTATTCGGCCGAGGAGCAGCGGCAGGGCGGATACTATGCGAAGGATATCCGCGTCAGCGAGCTGGGGACGGATTTTACCGTGGTTTCCCCCGAGGGGGAGGAGGCCCGCTACCAGACCAGGCTCATCGGCGGCCACAACGTAATCAATCTGGTGGGGGCCATCGCGGTAGCCAACCGTATGGGAATCCCGCTGGAGGAACTGAAAGTGCCGGTGCGCCGGCTGCAGCCGGTGCCTCACCGTCTGCAGATGCGGCAGCAGGGGAATGTGACGATCATTGACGACGCTTACAATTCCAATCCGGTGGGATCGAAGGCGGCGGTAGAGACCCTGGCCATGTTCGAGGGCGTGCGGATTCTGGTCACGCCCGGTATGGTGGAGCTGGGGGATTCCGAGGAGGAGTACAATTACAAATTCGGAACCTATGCCGCCGGCTGCTGCGACTATGTGGCGCTGGTGGGAGAGCGGCATACCCGTCCGATCCGCGAGGGACTTCTGGCGGAAGGTTTCGACGAGACCCGCATCTTTACCGGGGAGAAACTGGAGGATGCCCTGCAGTTTGCCTATGGCATACGGGAACAGGGACACAAATATATTTTACTGGAAAACGATCTGCCGGATAATTATTAAATCCACCCAGGGTGCCGGCGGAATGGAATACAGTGGAAAGAAGGGAACACAGGGAAATGAAGACGAAAATTGCAGTGATGTTTGGCGGAAAGAGTGTGGAGCATGAGGTGTCTGTCATCTCGGCGATTCAGGCCATCGGGAACATGAACCGGGAAAAGTATGATATTCTTCCCGTATATATTTCCAAGACAAATGAAATGTATATCGGAGATGGAGTGGGAGATATCGAGCAGTATAAACATATCGATCAACTGATTGCGAAGTCCCAGCGGGTTATTCTGATCAGCAGCGGCGGAAAGCCCTGTCTTCTGCCCTACCCCCTGAAGCGATTTGGGAAAAATCAGGAGATTGCGGTGGACCTGGCGTTCCCCATCGTCCACGGGACCAACGAGGAGGACGGCACGCTTCAGGGATATCTGAAGACGGTGGGCATCCCCTTTGTGGGCTGCGATGTGACAGCCTCCGCTGTGGGGATGGACAAATATGTGACCAAGGCGATCCTGAAGGACAACGGGATTCCGGTACTTGACTGCATGCAGTTTACCACCGGCGATTACCGCGATGTGGACGCCATGGTGGCGGCGATCGAGGAGCGGCTGGGATATCCGGTCATCATCAAGCCGGTCAATCTGGGATCCAGCGTGGGCATCAGTGTGGCAAAGGACAGAGCGCATCTGGTGCAGTCCATCGACGACGCCTTTCTGTACGCGTCAAAGATTATTGTGGAGCATGCCATTACCAATCTGCGGGAGATCAACTGTTCTGTGTTGGGAGACGACGAGGAGGCGATCCCGTCGGAGTGCGAGGAGCCGCTGCACAGCCAGGATATCTTGAGTTATGAAGACAAATATATGAGCAATTCCAAAAGCGGTGCGTCCAAGGGAATGGCCAGCGTATCCAGAAAGATTCCGGCGGAGATCTCCGAGGAGATGCGGGATCGGGTGCGTTCCATCGCCGTGAAGGCTTTCCGCTGCCTGGGATGTAACGGTGTGGCCCGGATGGATTTCATGATCGACGGGGACAACGGGGAGCTGTATTTCAACGAGATCAATACGATTCCCGGTTCCCTGGCGTTCTATCTGTGGGAGCCGGTGGGAATTTCCTATCCGGAGCTTCTGGATAAGATGATTGCCCTCGCCCTGAAGCGTCAGAGGGAGGAGAAGGCGCTGACGTTCTCCTTCGACACGAATATTCTGGATCAGCAGAGCCTGTCCGGCCTGAAGGGCAGCAAGGGAAAACTCTGAGAAAGCATGAGAAAGCGGCATGGTCTGTCGGACAAGAGGACCATGCCGCTGTGTTATTTGAGGAAAAGGTTACAGATATTTTTCGTTCTCTTTGAGCATATCGGCGATGATGCCCTGCACGTAGGCGCCGATGTGCTTTTTCTGTTCCGGGGCCAGCTCGGAGGGGAGGATCGGCTCGCCGTAGGTAATGACCACCCGGGCCTTTCGGATAAAGGGAACGTGATCCTCGAAAATTGCCGAGGTGTTGGTAAAAGCCACGGGGATGATGGGACAGCCGGTCTTTGTGGCCACCTTGAAGCTGCCCTCCTTGAAGGGGAGCATCTCATCGGTTTTCGCGCGGGTTCCCTCGGGGAAAATAAAGATGGAAACGCCGGACTTCACATACTCGATGGCAGTCAGAATGGTTTTGAGGCCCTGACGGGGATCTTCCCGGTTCAGAAACAGGCAGTATACCCGACGCATCCAGGCCCGCAGGATGGGCACTTTTTCCAGAAGATCCTTGGATATATAGCCGGTCAGTCCCGGACAGCGGGAATAGGACAGAACAATATCAAAATAACTGCGGTGGTTTCCGATGTAGAGGACTGCCTGATCGGTGGGAATATGCTCCATTCCCCGGACGATCACTTCCGGGCCGGAGATGTGTTCGAGCGTGCGAAGCCCCCACTGTACAATGCGCAGGGTGGAGAGATCCGCTCCCCTCTTCCAGACTTTCCGCAGCAGCCATTCCGCGCCCAGAACCGGCAGGCCCAGGATCAAAAAGGCGATGGCAAAAAGCAAAAACAGAATGGTACGTATCATGATGGTCTCCTTCATGTCATTTTTCTGAAAGTAACAGCGCGTCAGTGATTGGCGCTATCTCCTATTATAATCCAAGTGTTGGCGAAAATACAGTGAAAAATGCGCGCGAGATAAAATGCGCGATGAAAAGGAAGGGGAATGAGACAGGGGGAGAAAGAATACCAATAGAATAAAAGACCGGAGAGGCGAAAAGTGTCATGAGAGGAAAGGGAAGGATAGGAGGGCGACTGTTTTGGGCGTTGTTTTTGCCGGTTGTTCTGTGCCTGGCGGGGGGCTGCGGCAGCCCGGATATGAAGAAACTGCGGGATGTGGAGTTTACCGTGGTGGCAGAGCAGGATATTCCCCCGGAGCTGGCGGAGGCCATCGAAGAGCGCAAGGCAGAGGAATTCCAGTTTATTTATCAGAGTGGGGAAGATCTGTACATAGCCAAGGGGTACGGAAGGCAGAAAACCAGTGGATACAGTATACAGGCCAAGGAACTGTATCTGACGAAAGACTGTCTTGTTTTTGATACGGAGTTGACGGGCCCCGGGGAAGGGCAGAAGGTGCAGGAGACCGCCACATACCCGTATGTAGTGGTAAAAACGGAATATATGGAAAAAAATGTTATCTTCCAGTAAACGGACGTTTTTTGACAAAATCGTGAAAACGTGATAAAATTATCCAGATACGATTTGACGGCATAAAGGCGTCAGTCAGGAGGTAAACAGATCATGGAACATTCAGATTTCGATAAGGTCCGCGCATCTGTACAGCAGCAATGCGGCAGCAGAGTGATGATTCAGCTGGACAGAGGCCGGAATAAAGTAGATGTACAGGAAGGAGTCATTCAGGAAGCATACCCCAGCGTTTTTACGATTCTGGTGGAAGATACCGATGATCATCCCGCACAGCTTCTGTCTTTCAGCTATACGGATATTATCACGAAAGAGATTCGCATGAAATTGTGTTAATCGAAATGGAATAAAGTCCCCCGGCTTGGAATAGTATGTTATGAACATGCAAGCCAGGGGGACTTTTTTATGGAGTTGGAAAAGAATTTTATACATAAAAACGAGTTGATCGCCTCCGCTTATGCCCAGGCCACTGTGGAGGACGATTACAACCTGCCGGATTACAAGCCGGATCTGATGAAGATGATCGACGCTGTGGGCGAGGTGGAGCTAGAGGAGACAAAGGTCGGCAGCCAGAGCGTTTTTGTCCAGGGGAAGCTCAAATTTTCGGTGCTGTACCGGGGAGAGTCAGGGGAAAAGCGGATCAGCAGCCTCCAGGGGGAGATTCCCTTCCGGGAAAAAATCAATATGGACGGGGTGGAAGAACTGGATCCGGTAACAGTCCGGGCGGAGGCTGCGGATCTGGGAATCAGCGTGATCAACTCCAGAAAAATTTCCCTGCGGTGCGTGCTGGAATTCCAGGCGGAATGCCGGGTAATGTCGGATACGGGAGTCCCGGTGGCAGTGCCGGAGGGGGCAGATTACGAGGTAAAGATGAGCGATCGTCAGGTGCTTCAGCTGTTGGAAAACAGGAGAGATGTCCTGAGAATGCGCCAGGAACTGTCCCTTCCGAAGGAGAAGCCCAACGGGAGCGAGCTGATCTGGAGCGTAGTAGATTTTGAGGGGGCCAATTTTCGACTGACATCGGATGGGGTGGAGATCGCCGGGACTGCCCGCCTGTGCCTGCTGTACCAGGGGATGGAGGATGCGGCGTTTGCCTGGTATGAGACATCCACCGCGGTCAGCGGTATTCTGCCCTGCCGTATGTGCGCGCAGGCAGAGCATTATCAGGTAAAGATCTGCGGCGTCCGTCCGCTGGTGGAACTGCGGGAGGACAGCGATGGGGAGATGCGCCTGATTTCTGTGGATTTGTCTCTGGAGGTGGAAATTTCTCTGTGGAACGAGGAGGAGATCTCTTTTGTGGAGGATCTCTACTCCCTTACCGGCGAACTGGAAGTTGAAAGAAAGCCGGAGACGCTGGAGCAGATGCTGATCAAAAACTCCGGGAAGACCAAGGTTTCCGGGGAGATGACGCTGGATGAACTGGAGGAGGCCATGTACCTGTGCTCCGGTCACAGCCGTGTGCGGATCCGGAGAAAGGAGATTGTGGAGAAGGGCGTGGAGGTAGAGGGAGATCTCACCGTGGACGCTCTCTATCTTACCGGCGATGAAGATCTCCCGCTGGGCTGCGCCCGCAGAACCTTTCCCTTTACCCAGATTCTGGAGGCGGAGGGGATCGATGAAAACAGTCTTGTGGATCTGGAGGCAGGAGTGGAGCAGCTGCAGCTGACGTTAAGCGACGGCCACCACGCTGCCGTGCGGGGCGAGATTCAGTTGAACATGATGGTATTTTCCCGTGAGGAACTTCCGATGATCCAGCGGGTGGAGGAAAGGGAGCCCGACGAGCAGGCTCTGCAGGAGAGCCCGGGGATGGTGGGCTATATTGTCCAGAAAGGCGACAGCCTGTGGAAAATCGCCAAGGAAAATCATACCACGGTGGATAACCTGCGGGAGATCAACGGCCTTGAGGAGGATGCGATCTTCCCGGGGCAGAAGCTGCTGATTGTCAAGAGTGTGCCGCTGCCGTAGCGGCACGCCCCATTCGAAATCCGCCCTGCCGGGCTTCTTTCTCATGGAGAAAGGCGGGTCTCAAGGACAGTGTGCTGCCAAAATAAATTTTGTCAGCTTACAGTCCTTGATCCCCTGGCGGTATGCCATATTTTTGGGGGTTGCATTTCCGGCGGATTCTTCGTATTATTATATATAGGGTTCATTTGCGCTTTTATACACAACGGGTATTTTGGAGAACGGAAGGAGCTTTTTATGAGACAAAGGAAAATGCGAAGTAAGAAACACTTTCCAAAGGGCAGGTATCTGGCTCTGGCGATGGCGGCAGCAGTTCTGTTTGCCAGTCAGTCGTCTACTCTGGAGGCGGCCAAATCGGTCAGCCAGCTGGAGGATGAGAAGGATGAACTGCAGGATGAGATTGACGCGCTGGATTCCCAGCTGGTAAACCTGTTGACAGAGGTGGACGAGCTGGAAGCCCAGATTTCCCAGAAACAGCAGGAAATCTCGGATACCCAGGCGGAGCTGGAAGCCGCGGAGGAAGCGGTGCAGCAGCAATACGAGGATATGAAGGTCCGCATACAGTATATGTATGAGAACGACGACAGGGGAGCGCTGGAGATTCTTCTGGAGTCGGGAAGCATCTCGGATTTTCTGAACCGTCTGGAGTATGTGAATTCTGTATACGATTACGATCGGGAACTGCTGGAGTCCTATGAGGCGACACAGACCGAGATCGGAGAGATGAAGAAGGGACTGGAGTCGGATATGGAGAGCCTTCAGTCTCAGCAGAGTCTGCTGGCAGACAAGCAGGCGTCTCTGAATCAGATGATAGCGGACAAACAGGATGAGATGGAGGACTTTGACGCTCAGCTGGCGGAGGCGAAGGCTCTCGCAGCCCGCCAGGCACAGCTGGAGGAGGAGCGCAGGCAGGCCCAGCTTGCTGCTCAGGAGGCGCAGAATTCGTCCAGCTCCAGCAGCGGAGGCAGCTCCGGCAGCAACGCCAATACCGGAAGCAGTTCCAGCGGCAATGTCAACGGGAATCTGAATCCGGGACATTCCACCAATGTGAGCGGTTCCGCCGTGGTAAGCTACGCCAACACCTTTGTGGGCAATCCCTACAAGTGGGGTGGAAATGACCCCAACACCGGCGCGGACTGCAGCGGCTTTGTCCAGTATGTCTTCGCTCATTTCGGAATTACCTGGGGCGGCCGTATGACATCGGTAAGTTTTCGGTCTGTCGGAAAAGAGGTAAGCTACAATAACATGCAGCCGGGAGATATTGTGTGCTATTCCGGCCATGTGGCGATCTACGCTGGAGGCGGCAGGATTGTGGAGGCTCAGAGCACCGCTGCGGGTATTACCAACAATCGCCCGGTAGACAGCAAGAGGATCATTACGATCCGAAGAGTGCTGTAAATTTTCCCTTTTGATGGGGACAGGAGGTTAGGAAAAATGGAGATAGAACAACTGCAGAAGGATATGATCGCAGCTATGAAGGCGAAGGATAAGCCCCGGAAGGAGGCCATTTCCTCTCTGGTATCGGCGGTAAAGAAAGCGGCTATCGACCAGGGATGCCGGGATGACATCAAGGCAGAGTTGGTGGATCAGGTCATTCTGAAGGAGCAGAAGACGGCGAAGGAGCAGATCGATTCCTGCCCGGAAAGCCGTCAGGATCTGAAAGCGGAGTATCAGTTCCGCTACGACGTGATTTCCGAGTACGCGCCGAAGTTGATGAGCCCCGAGGCGGTGGAGGCTTTCCTGAAGGAAAACTGTGCTGACATCCTGGCAACGGGCAGCAAGGGAGAGATCATGAAGACGGTTATGCCCATGCTGAAGGGCAAGGCCGACGGAAAGGTCATCAATCAGACGGTGGCAAAACTTACCGGAAAATAAAGCCCCGACAGGGGCAGCCCGGAGGATAGAAAGAAGGCAGTAGAAGATGAAGATTGGTCGCAACGATCCCTGCTGGTGCGGCAGCGGGCGGAAATACAAGCAGTGTCACGAGGCATTTGACCGAAAGATGGAACACTATGCGCACCTGGGACACATTGTTCCCACCCACGATATGTTAAAGACACCGGAGCAGATTGCCGGGATAAAGGAGAGCGCCAAGATCAACGTGGCGGTTCTGGACGATATCGCGGAGCACATTCATGTGGGAATGAGCACAGAGGAGATCGATCAGAGAGTATATCAGCTGACAAAGGAGATGGGGGGCATACCGGCCCCCTTGAATTATGAGGGATTTCCGAAGAGTGTCTGCACCTCCATCAACGATCAGGTGTGTCACGGTATTCCTTCGAAGGATGTGATTCTTCAGGATGGAGATATCATCAATGTGGATGTGTCCACCATATACAACGGCTATTTTTCCGATTCTTCCCGGATGTTCTGTCTGGGAAATGTCAGCGAGGAGAACCGGAAACTGGTGCAGGTAACCAAGGAGTGCGTGGAGCTGGGCCTTGCGCAGGTAAAACCCTGGGGATTTCTCGGGGATGTGGGAGCAGCTATCTGCGAACATGCCCATGCCAACGGCTACACGGTGGTGCGTGAGATCGGCGGTCATGGTGTCGGGGTGGAGTTCCACGAGGAGCCCTGGGTAGGCTACAACACCAAACGGGGCGAGGAGATGCTTCTGGTGCCCGGACTGATGTTTACCATCGAGCCCATGGTCAACATGGGGACTCAGCAGATTTACACGGACCAGGAGAATGGCTGGGAGGTCTACACAATGGATGGCAAGCCCTCCGCCCAGTGGGAGTATCAGGTTCTGGTGACGGAGAACGGAGCGGAAGTGATTGCCTGGTAAGGCGGACATCTGTTTGAAACAGTCTAAATTAGAATACGGAGAGTACGCAAAAGGCGTTATGAGAAATCATAGCGTCTTTTTCTTTTGCACAAAATATAGAGATGAGCAAAACGCCTTAATAGAAATTAGAAATTTGGCAGTCAGCCCATG
>ERZ1643249.3213-NODE-3213-length-14528-cov-4.663511_pt1 | contig 14528 bp, 10 predicted proteins | sample MGYA00579263_ERZ1643249 | MGnify/ENA primary metagenome ERZ1643249 (study PRJEB29033, sample SAMEA4952264) | chicken gut metagenome | biome: Broiler Chicken; feature: Gastrointestinal Tract; material: Caecum | place: Ireland | collected 2018 | study: Broiler...
AACAGGCGTGAAGCCTTGAAAAATCAATGGTTTTTGAGGATTAGATAGTTAAATTGGGATTTGTCGAAGCGAACAGTACAGCCGCGATGAAAATATATCCCCGCAGACATATTTTCATCGCGGCTGTATTCTATCTCCTCGACATCACCTCATTTAACACAGTGGATACTTCTCCGTCAGCTCCGCCGCCAGTTTTCTGGCAGCTTCTACATTCTCCTCGCTCTCGATGACTATGGCAATGATCTCCGCAATCTTATCCATGTCATCCTCCTTCATGCCGCGCGTTGTGACTGCGGGCGTTCCCAGTCTCACGCCGCTTGTGACAAATGGGGAACGCGGATCATTGGGGATCGTGTTCTTATTGCAGGTAATGTGGGCATCGTCAAGGCGTTTCTCAAGTTCTTTCCCGCTCACATTCTTCTCGGTTAAGTCAACCAGCATAAGATGGTTATCTGTTCCGCCTGACACGATTTTGATACCGCGCTTCTGGAGTCCTTCACAAAGCGCCTTGGCATTTTTGATTATCTGCGCCTGGTATTCTTTAAACTCCGGCTGAAGCGCCTCTTTGAAGCAGACAGCTTTCGCCGCGATCACGTGCATGAGCGGTCCGCCTTGTATCCCGGGGAATATAGCCTTATTGAAATTAAATTTTTCATTCACTTCATTGCTGGAAAGGATCATTCCGCCTCTGGGACCTCTCAATGTTTTATGCGTAGTCGTTGTTGTCACATGCGCATAGGGAATCGGGCTTGGATGTAATCCTGCCGCCACCAGACCCGCGATATGCGCCATATCTACCATAAGGTATGCACCAACTTCATCCGCAATTTCGCGGAAACGTCTGAAATCAATTGTCCTTGCATATGCGCTTGCACCTGCAATGATGAGCCTTGGCTTACATTCTTTTGCAATGGCGAGAACATTATCGTAATCGATCACGCCCTCGTCATTGACGCCATAAGGAACGATGTTGAAATATTTTCCGGACATATTGACCGGTGAACCATGTGTCAGGTGCCCGCCGTGGTCGAGATTCATGCCCATCACAGTATCGCCCGGTGTCAGCATAGCGAAAAAGACTGCCATATTAGCCTGTGCTCCGGAGTGTGGCTGCACATTCACGTATTCACAGCCAAAAATCTCCTTCGCACGCTCTTTCGCCAGATCCTCCGCCACGTCGACACACTGGCATCCGCCATAATATCTCTTGCCCGGATACCCTTCCGCATATTTGTTTGTCAGCGGACTGCCCATGGCTGCCATCACCGCCTTGCTCACCCAGTTTTCCGATGCGATCAGCTCGATGTGGGAATTCTGTCTCTCCATCTCTGCGGTGATCGCATCTGCGATCTGCGGGTCTGCGTTCCTGATTTCGTCAAAGTCGTACATATCCTTATCCTCCATTTTTCTGCGGCAGAACAGCTCGGAAACTGAACTTTTCCCCGCTCGTTTCTCTCGCCATGTGTCGTCGCATTTGTTTCTTCATACGAACGTGATACCTTGTATGCCGTCGCATGGCTCTGCTTTATCAAACAGTATACCACAGCCATACTCTATCCGTCTATGCACTCTTTTTCAAAATGCCACTGCTCATTGAAACCGCCTTATGTATTTCCGCTACAGATCGAATAATGACAGCTGATTGCTCTGCGGCAGGTCCCCGAACAATCCCAGGTCCGACATCAGATCAATGACCGTCTTGCTGACCTTGGTCCTCTGGCGGAAATCGTCCAGCGACAGATACGGACCGTCCTTGGACGCCTCCTCCACTGCCTCTGCCGCCTTATCTCCCATACCCTCAATGCTGGCCAGGGAAGGCATGAGCTTTCCGTCGATGATCTGGAACATCTTTGCCTTCGCCCTGTAGATGTCAATGGGCGTAAACTCGAAGCCTCTCGCATACATCTCCTGAACAATCTTCATATCCTTCATCACATCCTGCTCTTTCTTGCTCAGGGAATCACTGCGCCTCTTGTAGTCTTTAATATAATAATCCAGCTTATCCTTGCCCTGGCACATGATCTCATAGGAGAACGCGTCCGCACGGATACCGAAATACGCGGCATAATAGGCAAGCGGATAGTTGATCTTGCAGTAGGCAATACGGTACGCCATCATAACATAAGCGGCCGCGTGGGCTTTCGGGAACATGTAGCTGATCTTCTTACAGGACCAGATATACCAGTCCGGCACGTCCTGCGCTTTCATCGCTTCTTCCCACTCAGGCTTTAAGCCCTTACCCTTTCGCACGCTCTCCATGATGGTAAACGCAAGTGAACTCTCCACGCCCTGATTGATAAGATAAATCATGATATCATCTCGGGTGCAGATTGCCGTAGAGATAGTGGCCTTTCCCGACTTCACCAGCTCCTGCGCATTGCCAAGCCATACATTTGTCCCGTGGGACAGCCCTGAAATACGGATCAGGTCAGAAAGGGTCTGGGGCCTGGTATCCTCTACCATCTGGAGAACAAACTCTGTACCGAACTCCGGGATGCCAAGGCATCCCAGCTTACAGCCGTCGATATCCTCCGGTTTGATACCGAGCACGCTCGTTCCGTGGAAGAGCTCAATCACCTTCTCATCGTCCAACGGGATCTGCGTGGCGATAAAGGGATGCTCCGCATTGTACTCATTTTCCATAGCATCCGATGTAATATAATCCTCAAGCGTGCGGATCATCGTCGGATCGTCGTGCCCGAGTATATCGAGCTTTAACAGGTTATGATCAATAGAGTGATAGTCAAAATGAGTGGTGATGATGCCGCACTCCATATCATTTGCCGGGTGCTGTACTGGTGTAAACTCGTTGATGTCATGCCCGTGGGGGAGTACAACGATACCTCCCGGATGCTGCCCGGTGCTCCGCCGGATGCCTGTGCACCCCACCGTGATACGTTCGATCTCGCACTTTCGCTTTCTCTGTTCGTGCTCCTCATAATAATTCCGCACAAACCCATATGCTGTCTTGTCTGCCATTGTGCCGATGGTTCCTGCCTTAAAGGTGTGTCCTTCTCCGAAGAGAACCTCTGTATACTTATGGGCCTTTGCCTGATAATCACCTGAAAAGTTCAGATCAATATCCGGCTCCTTGTCTCCCTTGAACCCAAGAAAGGTCTCAAAGGGGATATCGAAGCCCGCCTTGACAAGCGGCTCGCCGCACACCGGGCAGTTCTTATCCGGCATGTCGAATCCGCAGCCTCCGGCATATGAGCGCACTTCGTCAGAATCAAAGTCACTGTAATGGCATTTCCCACAATAATAGTGGGGACTCAACGGATTTACCTCTGTGATTCCCGCCATAGTGGCCGCAAAAGACGAGCCGACCGAACCCCGGGAGCCTACCAGATAACCGTCCGCATTGGATTTCCACACCAGCCTCTGGGCAATGATATACATAACCGCGTACCCGTTGGAGATGATCGAGTTCAGCTCTTTCTCAAGACGCTCGGACACCTGCTTTGGCAGATCATCCCCGTACATCTCGTGAGCTTTCCGGTAGCAGATGTCTCTTAACTCCTGATCCGAGTTCTCGATCACCGGAGGGCATTTGTTGGGATTGACAGGAGCGATCTTCTCAATCATGCCCGCGATCTTCACTGGATTGTCTATGACGATTTCCCTCGCTTTTGCCGCGCCGAGATAAGAGAACTCGTCAAGCATCTCTTCTGTTGTGCGCAGATACAGCGGCGGCTGCACGTCCGCGTCGTCAAATCCCTTGCCTGCCATGATGATCCGGCGGTAGACCTCGTCCTCAGGATCCAGGAAATGCACGTCGCACGTGGCGACCACAGGTTTGCCGAACTTCTCGCCCAGCTCCACGATCTCCCGGTTCAGGTTCCTCAGATCCTCCTCTGACGTGACATCTGCCACACGTTCGCTCTCGATCATGAACCGATTGTTCCCGATGGGCTGGATCTCATAATAGTCATAGAAATCCGCCAGCCTGGCGATCTGCTGGGCGGAACGCTTCTCAAGCACCGCCTGGTACAGCTCACCAGCCTCACATGCACTTCCGATGAGAAGCCCTTCCCTGTGTTCATTGAGCAGGCTCTTAGGTATCCTTGGCCGTCTTGCGTAATAAGTCAGATGAGATTCCGTAATAAGCTGGTACAGATTGTATCTGCCGATATCATTCTTCGCAAGGATGATGATATGATGGGTAGGCATCTTGCGGATGGCGTTCACATTCCGGTCTCCGTAACGGTTCACTTCCTTTAAGGTCGTGATATTGTCCTTCTTTAACATCTCCACAAATTTCACGAAGATCTCCGCCGTCGCCCCGGCATCGTCCACAGCCCGGTGATGGTTCTCAAGGGAAATGTTCAGCGCCTTTGCAACGATATTCAGCTTGTACTTGGACAGCGTAGGAAGGAGCACCCTGGCCAGCGCTACTGTGTCCGCATATACGAAATGGTCGTCCAGTCCGAGATTGCGGCAGTTCTGCTCGATAAATCCCACGTCAAATCCCGCATTGTGCGCTACTAACACCCCATCCCCGACAAATTCAAGGAACTGAGGGAGCACTGTATCGATGACCGGAGATCCCATGACCATCTCATCCGTGATGCCGGTCAGGTTTATGATCTCAAAAGGAATCGGACGTCCAGGATTTACAAATGTGCTGAACTTATCCACAATCTCACCGTTTACGACTTTGACAGCCCCGATCTCAATGATCCGGTCACGAATGGAGCTGAATCCCGTTGTCTCGATATCGAACACGATGTATGTATCATCAAGCGACTCATCTCCCGCATTTACGGCGATCTCAGTCAAGTCATCCACCACATAGCCTTCCACGCCGTAAATGATCTTGAAAGGATCGTCTTTATCCAGAGTCTCAATATAATGGTTCGCGTCCGGAAATGCCTGCGCCACGCCGTGATCTGTGATGGCAATAGCGGGATGTCCCCAGTCATGAGCCCGCTTTACGATATCCTTCACCTCGGAGACGCCGTCCATGTCGCTCATCTTCGTATGGCAGTGCAGCTCCACGCGCTTGAGCGGACTTAAGTCTTTCCTTGACACAGTAAAGTCCCCGATCTTCTTGATCCCTGTAACAGAACCGATAGTCAGCTCTCCGTCAAATTTATCGATGGTAGTCACCCCCTTGATCTTGACGAAAGCTCCCTTTTTCAGCTCTCCTAAGATCTCAGGGAGCTGGTCGTTGCGGGCAAACATCTTGACTGTGATCGTATCGGTAAAATCTGTCACGGCAAACATGATGATCGTCTTTTCATTGCGTATCTCTCTTGTGTCAAAATTAATGATCTTCCCGTGAATGGTGATCTCTCCCATCTCCGTAATGACCTGATCAAGCGTGAGCGGTTCATCGTCAAAGCTCCTGCCGTAGATCAGATTCGGGTCATCTCCTGTCTTAACCGGACGGTAGAAATCTTTCTTAAATTCACCCTTCTTGAAGCCTTTCTTTCCTCTTCCCGCGCCGGAGCCGCCAGAACTGCCGCCTGTGGACACCCCTTTCCCGGAAGCGTTCTTCGCAGAGTCCGAACCAGAGTCTATGCCGTTCCCCGCAGAGTCGGCTCCGGCAGATACACCGGAAGAAACGCCCGCTTTTGACATGCCCGCCGCTTCTGATTTTTCTGTATCCTTCGCGCCGCTTCCAGAAGCCTGTCCCCCTGTACCCGGCTGTGTCCATTCCTCGCCCCGCTGTCTGGCCCTCCGCTCGAAAATGGCGTTGATCTCCTGCTGGATCCTCTGCTCATTATATTCTCTCGTTCCGGCTCCCTCCGATTCGCGGTAAGTCACACGGATATCCGCAGGCATATGGAATCGTTCGGCAAAAAGCTTTTCAAGAAATGAAAGAATCTCTTCCTTGCGTCCTTCTGAAACAATCGTATCCAGCAGTTCAAGGCAGACTACATTTCCCTCTTCATAACGAATCTTCGCCTGCGCGAACATGTTGGCAGCCAGCACACTGGTCTCCCTCAGCTCAAGAAGAAGGCTCTCCCTGTACTCCTGCATGAGCGCCTCCGGCGTATACTGCCCGGAAAGGGCATACTCCTCTATTATCTCAACGCTCACTTTGGTTTTAGCAAAGAGCTGTTCTTTAATCCTCTGCTCCATCTGCCGGATCTGCTTCTTCTGGATCAAATGTCGGCTGAAAATATGCACACGAAGAAAATCACGGTGCGAATTCGTCGTGATCTTCCTCACCTCCACATCCTCAAAAAGAATCTGGACATCCTCCTCCACCCTCAGAGTAGGGAATACATGAAAAAAAATCTTCTCACTTCTCGTCTGTTCCAAAATCACACTCTCCTGCTATTGTTGCTGTATGTTACACAGTTGTCTGATAATCAGGCCGTAGAGCGGCGCCGGTACTTGGACCGTGTTCCTTATGGTTCTATGACTGTTGCGTTGCGGCCCGGGCGTAAGCGTGTCCGGGGGCCTATTTCCCGCTGTTATCATTCCAGTTCAGCAATTCCTCCCTCAATGTGTCCAGCAGTTCCTCCTCTTTTACTTTCTTCACGATCTCGCCCTTTTTTATAAGCAGTCCTTCCCCGATGCCGCCCGCGATGCCTATATCTGCCTCTCTTGCCTCTCCGGGTCCGTTCACCACGCATCCCATAACTGCCACTTTGATATCAAGAGGAATGTCGGCAACCGTCTTTTCCACCTCATTGGCAAGTCCGATAAGGTCGATTTTCGTCCTTCCGCAGGTCGGACAGGACACCACCTCAATGCCGCCTTTTCTAAGACCCAGTGCCTTTAAGATAAGTTTGGCTGTGCGTATCTCTTCCAGCGGATCACCGGTCAGAGATACGCGGATCGTATTTCCGATGCCTTCGTACAGAATGATACCCAGACCCACCGAGGATTTTACGTTGCCGGAATAGACAGTGCCGGACTCTGTGATGCCCACATGAAGCGGATAGGAACACTTCTCTGCAATCAGCTCATGGGCTTTCACGCACATCAGCACATCCGAAGACTTGATACTCACCACGAGATTGTCATATCCCATGTCCTCGATCATACGCACCTTATCAAGCGCGCTCTCTACGATGCCATCTGCGGTCACTCCGCCGTATTTCTCCAGCAGATGTTTCTCAAGGGAGCCGCTGTTCACGCCTACACGGATAGGCACATTGTACTCTTTTGCCTTGTCAACGACAGCCTTTACTTTCTCTTCTGAACCGATATTTCCCGGATTGATACGGATCTTATCCGCGCCGTTCTCGATAGCAGCGATAGCAAGACGATAGTCAAAATGGATATCTGCCACCAGCGGGATGTGGATCTGCTTTTTTATATCTTTGAGAGCTTCTGCCGCTTCCATGGTGGGAACCGCACAACGGATGATCTCGCATCCTGCCGCCTCAAGCTTTAAGATCTGCGCCGCAGTAGCCTCTGCATCCTCAGTCTTTGTATTCGTCATAGACTGGATCGCCACAGGATTCTCTCCGCCGATCTTCACACTGCCGATCGATATTTCCTTTGTCTTATTTCTGTGCATGTCCTTCTCCTCTCTTATATCCCCGCTCTTAAATCGTCTCTCATTAACGACAGAAGAGCCCCGCAGAACGGAACTCTCCTCTTATTTTATCACACATATAAAAGCTCTGCCTCTTAGGATTACTTGCGGATAAATACTAACTGATCGCCATACTCACGTTCCGTCAGGGTCAGTATGTCCTGCTCAAGATTGTAATCATAAGATCCGGACAGAACGCCCTCCGCAGTTCCGAAATCTGTATGGACAGTAAGAATCTTTTCCTTTGTGTCCACCACACAGGTCGCTGAAATTTCTTCCTTTCCGCTGCCGTCTCCTGCCCCGCTCATCTTAAGTTCTCCGTCATCAAGAATCTCAAGGACTGCGCCGCTGTCTTCACTGACCCATGTCCCTTTGAGGGGATTCCCCACAAAAAGACGGACGATAAAGAATACTGCCACAATGATGATAAGGATCGTAGATACAGTGAGGACAGTTCGCCAGAGTGTACTTCGCTTTTCTTCGTCATTCTTTAAGATCATAAGATATTCCCTTTCCTTTTCTGTATCTCATTATACGGATTTCCTCTGGCACTGTCAACGCAGAAAGCCGGAGCCCTTCAGTCCCAGTAACAGTTCAGTCCGCTCCTATTCTCCTCCCAATTTTGATGCCACAAACCATCCTGCCACGAATGTTACAATTCCCACGATCAAAGTCATGACAGAGAAGCCGCTCCAGTCGGTCTTTAAAAGGATCGCGATCGGGGACGCAATGATCAGTCCGATGATCGCGTAGTAGGCGTGGATCTCCGCCTTTGAGAAAATGAACTCAATCAGTTTGGCGATCAGGAATATTCCCAGTACAACACCAATGCCAAAAGGCACCAGAACTCCACACTGCACAAGAAGCCCCTGCATATCAAAAGCGATCAGCGCGTCAATAAACTGATTGATGGACTTCAAGATTGTATCGTAATATCCGAGAAGCATAAGCATCATAGAACCACTGACACCCGGAATAACCATTGTTGCCGCTGCAATAATACCGACCAGCAGAAGCTTGATTACATTGACAAGTCCAAAACTTACATCCGCCGCATTTCCGCTTGTTTCTCCCATCGCAGCCATCAGAACGACGACGGCAAAGAAAATGAGGAAAGCGATGATCTTGCCTATTGATACAGTATGTCCTTTTACCTTCTTAAATATAAACGGAAGGCTTCCAGCGATCAGCCCGCAGAAAGCGAAGTTCGTCGGTATGGGATAACGCTCCAGCAGGAACTCAAACAGTCTTGCCAGTGTCACGATCGCCAGCCCTGCCCCGATAAAAATAGGGATCAGAAGCTTCATGCTCTCTTTAAATTCCGACTTTAAATGTGTGATCGCATGGATCAGCTTATCATAAAGTCCCATTGCGACCATCATGGTACCGCCGCTCACTCCCGGTATGATGTTTGCGATTCCTACGACCATACCCTGTAACATTTTTTTTATCATTCTTTATTCTCCTGTTTTCTTTTTTCTAAACCAAGTTTCTCTTTCAGACAGTCAAATAATCTGTCCATCTCTTCCCTTGTGCCAACCGTGATCCGCAGATACTGTCTGATCCGCTCATCATTCCAGTGCCTTACATAGATTCCTTCGCGCTTAAGCATTTCAAAGATCATACTGGCGTCATGTTCCGTATGGCGGGCAAACAAAAAGTTCGCCTTAGAATCCGTAAATACAAATCCGAGCTTCGCAAGTTCTCCCTTCGCCCATTCTCTCGTCTCTACTATCTTACGGATGCCCTCTTTAAAATATTCTCTGTCACTTACGGACGCCGCGCCGCAGACAAGAGCCGCTCTGTTCATGGTATAAGAATTGAAAGAGTATTTCACATCATTTAAACATCTGAGCAGCTCCGGATTGGAAATGGCATACCCGATACGCATACCTGCCATGCTCCGCGACTTAGAAAAGGTCTGGGTAACGATCAGGTTGTCATACTTCCCGATCAGCTCTACTGCCGAACGTCCCGCGAAATCAATATACGCTTCGTCCACGATCACAATAGAATCCCGGTTGTGCTCTAAGATGTCCGCCACAAAATCCAGCTTCTCATAGATGGCTGTGGGAGCATTCGGATTCGGGAAGATGATCCCCCCGTTTTCTTTATAATAGTCCTCTCTTACAATGCGGAAATTCTCATTAAGCTTCGGACACTCGTAAGGTATCCGGTAAAGCTGCGCCCACACCTTGTAGAAGGAATATGTAATATCCGGGAAAAGAACCGGCTTATCCGAATTAAAGAAAGTCAGAAAACACAGGGCCAGTACATCGTCTGAACCTACTCCTGCAAACACCTGATCCTCTCCCACCTCATACTCCTTGGCCAGCGCTTTTATAAGTTCGCTTGATGCGGGGTCCGGATACAGACGGAAATCTGCCGGTTCAAGATTCCTCAGCGCCTTCTCCACTCCAGGAGCAGGGGGATAGGGATTTTCATTTGTATTCAGCTTGACTACTTTCTCCTGAGGCTGCTCCCCAGGGACATAAGGATCAACAGTACGAATATTTTTTAAAAGCTCTGCTCTGACCGCCATTTACTTATACTCCTCCGCCAGTTCTTTAAACTTCGGCAGGGAATTGACGATCGTCTCATAGGAGACGCAGTATGCGATTCTCACATAGCCCGGACACGCGAAAGAGCTTCCCGGCACGATAAGGATATTATATTTCTTTGCTGCCGCGCAGAACTCCTTCTCATCCGCCACCGGAGATTTCACAAAAAGATAGAACGCGCCCTCCGGCTTGATACACTCAAATCCTAAGTCTTTCAGCCCGTTGTAGAGAGTCTCTCTGTTTCTGTTATAGAAAGAAATATCTGTCTTTTCATTTAAGCACGCTTTCACAACTTTCTGCTGAAGTGTCGGCGCATTTACAAAACCGAGTATGCGGGTCGACACGTTTGCCGCCGCGATCACATTCTCACTGTCGGCAGCCTCATCCGGAATGACAAGGTATCCGATACGCTCTCCCGGAAGAGAGAGAGATTTGCTGTAAGAATAACCTACGATCGTATTCGCATAATATTTTGTCAGATAAGGCACCTCAACTCCGTCATAGGCAAGCTCTCTGTACGGCTCGTCGGAGATGAGATAGATGTCTGTTCCGAACTCTTTCTGCTTCTTCTCCATGACTGCCGCCATCTTTTTAATCGTCTCTTCTGAATATACAACGCCTGTCGGATTGTTCGGAGTATTTACGATGACCGCCCTTGTCTTTGGGGTGATCTTCGCCTCAAACTCGTCAAGCTTCGGCTGAAAGGTCGCCGTATCCGGTGAGACTTCCACAAGTACACCGTCATAGTTGTTTGTGTAGCTTCTGTATTCTCCAAAATAAGGCGCAAATACAATGACCTCGTCCCCCGGATTGATGAGTGATTTTAAGATCACGTTAAGACCGCCCGCAGCGCCCACGGTCATCGTGATATTGTGAGCTGAAAAAGTCGTTCCGAAACGCTCATTTAAGGACTCTGCCACAGCCTGGCGCACATCCTCATAGCCCGCGTTGCTGTTGGTGTATCCGTGAAGGACTACCGGATCCTCCTTACTGAGAAGATCAATGATTGCCTTCTTCACCGCCTCCGGCGCCGGAACGTTAGGGTTGCCGAGACTAAAATCAAATACATTCTCCGCACCGTAAAGCTTTGCCAGACGGTTTCCCTCCTCGAACATCGCGCGGATCGCGGAACTATTTGCCACCATGTTTTCCATTTTTTTTGATATCATCGCTGTCACTCCGTTTCTTTCAGGCTTTTATAATTGCTCTCAGGCTTCTCTTACGACTCCTTTTTCCTCCAGAAATGCCGGCCGGTAGGATAATTTTGCCTTTCGAAGCCCCTCTGCCCCGGTATCTTCCTCTCTGTTCACATACGTATAGTCCGTACATTCGTGCTGCACGAACTGCTGGTTGATCATTGGGTAAGCTCCCTCCACATCTGCAAACGCTTTCTCAATATGAACTACAAATGTGTCGTCGCAGAGCCGCTCTCCCACGGTAAACGCAACAATCTTTCCGTCCACCTTCAAAACGCCGCCTTTTAACCCCAGCTCTTTATAGAGCCGCAGAGAGTTGAGCGTCACGCACATCTCCGCGTTTTTTTCCGGGTCATCCTCGCATCCGTTCTTATTCCTCCATTTCAGAGCCATCTGGAAACAGTCCTCCACATTATCATCACTTAGCTCCTCATAGATCCAGCCAGGATACAGGCTCTTAAATTTGTTGATATGATTCCGCTTACCGTGCAGCTTTTTTCCCGCAAGAGTGGCAAGTTTCTCCGACTCATACACATAGTCCGCGATGTCGCGGTCGTATTCTACTGTGAATCTGCCCGGATACCAGCCCTCAAGCTGGGTAAACATCTCAGGCGTCACGTTGTATAGAATAAACGGACATTCCCGCTCTTTACAATATGCCATAAGAAATTCAAGCGCTTTCTTAACACTTTCCGGCTCACCCGCGGGATAGGCAAACGCCGTGCCCCTGTCCTCGCTTTTGAATACGAGCGCCTCCTCAATCACTGCATATCTTACTTTATAATGCCTCGACCAGAGATACACATTCACAAATGTACGCTCACAGCTCCGGCTGGGCGCTTTCTCGAAATAAGATGTGATAATCTCTTTATCCTCCAGCTCAGGACGTTTAAATTCTATCTCTTTCATTTATCATCAGTCCTCCATCTTTGCCAGCTTTGCCGTCTGGTCTGCTGCGATCAGGCTGTCGATAATCTCATCCAGATCTCCGTTTAAGATCGTATCCAGCTTATGCAGCGTTAATTTAATCCTGTGATCCGTCACACGCCCCTGGGGGAAGTTATAGGTACGGATCTTTTCGGAACGGTCTCCTGTGCCGATCTGGCTTCTTCTTGCCTCAGCCTCAGACGCCTGCTGTTTCTCCAGTTCCAGATCATACAGCTTGGATCTGAGCAGACGGAACGCCTTCTCCTTGTTCTGAAGCTGGGACTTCTCGGTCTGGCTGTAGATCACGATACCCGTCGGAAAATGGGTCAGGCGGACTGCGGAATCCGTTGTGTTGACACACTGTCCGCCGTTTCCTGACGCACGCATCACATCAATGCGGATATCCTTCTCATCAATAACTACGTCCACTTCCTCCGCCTCGGGCATGATGGCAACGGTCACGGTAGAAGTATGGATCCTGCCCCCGCTCTCTGTCTCGGGAACTCTCTGCACACGATGTACCCCGCTTTCATATTTCAGCCTGGAATATGCCCCCTGGCCTGTGATCATGAACACACACTCTTTAAAGCCGCCGATGCCGTTCTCATTTAAGGAGATCATCTCTGTTCTCCATCCGCGGCTGTCCGCGTAGTGCACATACATGCGGTAGACCTCCGCCGCGAAAAGAGCCGCCTCGTCGCCGCCTGCGCCACCGCGGATCTCCACAATGACATTCTTGTCGTCGTTGGGATCCTTGGGAAGAAGAAGGATCTTAAGCTCCTGCTCCAGTCCCTCCGTGCGCTTCTTTGACTCATTCAGCTCTTCTTTTGCCAGTTCCCGCATCTCCTCATCTGTCTCATCTTCCAGCATGGCAAGGCTGTCGTCGATATTCTGCTTACATTTCTTATACTCATTGTACGCTTCCACGATGGGCGCAAGATCACTCTGCTCTTTCATAAGCTTACGGAAGCGCTGCTGATCGTCAGCCACGCCCGGCTCCTGAAGTTCTCCCATCACTTCTTCATATCTGATCAAAAGATCCTCTAATTTATCAAACATTTCGCTTTCGTCCTTCTCTTTAAAATGAGTCTCATTGAACCGAAGAGCACCGTACAAAGACCGGCGCTTTTTATCTAATATATCGTCCGCACACCACGCGGTCAAGCCCCGCAAGATCCTTTTTTACTGTAATGCCCGCATATCCGGCCGCTGACATCAGGTTTCCTACATCTTCTGCCTGATCGTATCCGATCTCCAAGACCAGATAACTCTGCGGCAGAAGATAGTTCCGGCTCTCCTTGATGATCCTGCGGTAAAAGTACAGTCCGTCCTCTTTTCCATCCAGCGCTATTCTTGGATCATGGAGCCTGACTTCCTCCTGGAGTGAATCGATCTCCTTTGTTTTAATGTACGGTGGATTAGACAGGATCATGGCAAACCTGCCGCTGATATTTTCAAACAGATCCCCCTGTATAAACTCTGCCTTTATTCCTAATTCATCTGCATTTTTCCTGGCAGTGACCAGCGCGTCCCCCGAAATATCTGTTCCTGTTCCTTCTATTATGATATCCCCTGCCGGGCTTGCGTCTGCTGTGCCTCCCGCCGTCTCTGTCCGGGCATTTCCATGCGCGCTTTCTGCCGTGCCGGCTCTGCCTGAGACAGACAGTGTACTCGCCGCATAGTGAAGCACGCTTAAAAGAACGCAGCCGGATCCCGTGCAAAGATCAAGTATCCGCATTTTCCCTTCCTCACATGGACCCCCGCCTTTGCCCATCAATTCCAGCGCTTTTTCTACAAGAATCTCCGTGTCCTGTCTCGGAATAAGCACATGCTCGTTTACAGAGAAGGAAAGGCCCATAAACTCCTGGACTCCGGTAATATGCTGCAGAGGGATACGCTTCTTTCGGTTTTCAAGACAGATTTTGTATTGCTCTTGCTCCGGAGATGCAAGCTCCTTTCCGGGATCTGCATAGTAGGCCGCGCGGCTGATGCCTGTTGCATATTCCAGCAGATACCACGCGTCCAGGCCGGCTTCTGGAAGCCCCGCTCTTTTTAACTCTTCACTTCCCTGTATATATGCGTCCTTTAATGTCATGCGTTCTCCTTCTGCCATGTACGCCAGTCGAATACTTCCTCAACGGCACGGATCGCAACCTCGATCATGTCGTCCTCCGGCTCCTTTGTGGTCATGTTCTGCACCCACATTCCCGGCCGGCTCAAGAGATTGATCACCGGGTTGTCACTGTTTCCGGCCAGACGGATGATCTCATACGATACTCCCGCGATAACAGGAAGAAGCGCGATTCTTATGATAACGCGCAGCACCTGAGAATCTGTAGTGATAAA
>ERZ1643249.3216-NODE-3216-length-14514-cov-8.845978_pt1 | contig 14514 bp, 11 predicted proteins | sample MGYA00579263_ERZ1643249 | MGnify/ENA primary metagenome ERZ1643249 (study PRJEB29033, sample SAMEA4952264) | chicken gut metagenome | biome: Broiler Chicken; feature: Gastrointestinal Tract; material: Caecum | place: Ireland | collected 2018 | study: Broiler...
GATTTTATCACATTTTTTCCAATTAGTAAAGACTATGCTAAAACAAACAATCCAGACCAGGTCGCTTTTTGTATAGCATTTCTCGAAAAATTGCAGAGGCAGACAGGGGGGCCAGGTCGGATTTTGTATTATTTTGTTCTAGCCTACATAAAAAATTATTTAAATAAGTCGAAAGTTATATTTATATTTTATGAGATTAAATGTGCAAATGGAGGAATATTACAAATTCTTACATTTGCAAGTAGGAGAATCTCGAATTGCCTAATTTGAGAGGTGCCTGCTTGCTAGTGTTAGAATTTGTATATTACGCAATGCCAGCCATTTAATGAATAAAATATAAATATAACCTTCGACTTTTATAATTAGCTATACGCTAGAATAAAATAATACAAAATCCGACCTGGCCCCCCTGTCTGCCTCTGCAATTTTTCGAGAAATGCTATACAAAAAGCGACCTGGTCTGGATGTCTGCGCATGTCTATTATTCTGTCCTTAATGCTTCTACTGGGTCTTTTTTACTTGCCATTCTAGCTGGAATTAATCCTGCAATAATAGTTAAAATCATGCTAATTAATACAAGTATTATTCCTCCAACCGCTGGAAGAGTTACACTTACGCTAACTCCTGTAACAGCATATATTATCTTTGTGATTGGTATATTTAACAATACAGTTATACCTATTCCTAACAATCCTGCAATTAGCCCTACAATAAATGTTTCTGCATTAAATACTCTTGATATATCTTTTTTAGATGCACCTATTGCTCTTAATATTCCGATTTCTTTTGTTCTTTCTAATACAGAAATGTAAGTAATAATTCCTATCATAATAGAAGAAACGATTAATGAAATGGCAACAAATGCAATTAATACATAACTTATTGTATCTATTATCTGACTTACAGATTTCATCATAATTCCTATTAAATCTGTATAATTGATTACATTTTCTTCTTTTCCTTCATCTCTTTGTTTTTGATTATATTCATCTATTGCTTTTGTAATAGCATCTTTACCTTCAAAATCTTTTGGATAGATACTTATTGAAGATGGTTTATCAAGGTCAACTGCTCCTAATAATTCTAAATTATTTTCATATGTGGCATTTGCATTATTACTGTATGTTTCCATAACTTGTGCTAACTCTTCTGTACTTAAAGTTGCAAGTCTTGCTTTTTGTTCATCAGTTAATTGAGTATAGTCAAATGATTGATTATTTGTATCTGGAAATTTAATTCCTGTAAATACATTTATATCTGGATTTTCTTTTTGCTCTTTTACAATTTCTGCTTCATTTGTTTTATTGATTACATATTCTTTTAAATCTTTTGTGTAACCTATTCCACCACTCATTCCTGTTGCTACACTTTGTTCGTTTTGTTTTATAATTCCTACAACTTTTATATTTTCAGAAGAATTAAGTTTTTGCTTCATATATTCTTCATCTTCACTTTTGTCTACCCATAATCCATTTTCCTTCGCATAATAATCAGAGTTTAAGACTAATTTAAAAGATAAGTTTAGTAAATCTTCATATGTGTATGATGTTGACTCTGCTTCTTCGACTGTTTCACCATTTTGAACTTTGTTCCATCTTTCTTCTAGTTCTTTTTGATCTTTTAGCCCTAGAGAATATAAAGTATAATCACTAATTTCATTATTTTCATTAACTATTAAGACTACTTCATTATAATTTTCTGGCCATGCTCCTGCTACTAAGTCATATTGTGAATGCAATAATTCTTCATTATCTAACATTTCTTCCCACACATCTGTATTGGACATACTTGTTGTCATACTTGAACCAAACATAGAACTCATAGAAGAGGTTTCTCTTGCTTCTAACATATCTCCCATTCCTAAAGCATTCATAACAGTGCTTGGATTTACTTTAACTACTCCATTTGAAGTATCTTCTTTATATAAGTTTATATCTAAGTTATAATTATATTTTATAGAAGTTGCATTTTCTTTTATTTGATTATCTTCATTTTCAATATATTTTTTTAATTCTTCTAAATTATTATTTGTAACTTTACTTGATAATGTTGATATCATATCATCCATAATGTCTCTTGAATAAATTTTCCCATCTTCATGCTCTTGTGAATTTTCATCTGTTTCTCCCATAATCCCTTCCATCATGCTTGATATGTCAACAGTTGATTCATCAATTGTTACAGGATATGAAGATAATGTGTCTTCTTCTACTTTATTAATATAGTTTTGTACACCATTTGATATTGATAATATAAGTGCAATTCCTATAATACCTATACTTCCAGCAAATGATGTAAGTAGTGTTCTACCTTTTTTGGTCATTAAATTATTTAAACTAAGTCTTAATGCTGTAAAAAATTTCATAGCTGTTCTACCATCTTTTGCTTTAGCATCTTTTTCTCTATCTTCATCAGTAAATGGTTTTGAATCATCTGTTATTTCTCCATCTAATATTCGAACAATTCTTGTTGAATATTTTTCTGCTAAATCCGGATTATGTGTTACCATAACAATTAATTTATCTTTTGAAATCTTTTTCAAAATTTCCATAACTTGCACACTTGTTTTTGTATCTAATGCACCTGTTGGCTCATCTGCAAGTATTATGTCTGGATTATTTACTAATGCTCTTGCAATAGCAACTCTTTGCATTTGTCCACCTGATAATTGATTTGGCTTTTTGTGCATTTGCTCTTTTAACCCTACATCTTCTAATGCTTTAATTGCTCTTTCTTTTCTTTCATTTTTAGAAACACCTGATATAGTAAGTGCTAACTCTACATTAGAAAGTACTGTTTGATGAGGAATTAGGTTATAGTTTTGAAATACAAAACCAACAGAATAATTTCTGTATGCATCCCAATCTCTATCTTTGAATTTTTCTGTTGACTTTCCATTAATAATTAAATCTCCAGATGTGTATCTGTCTAACCCCCCAATAATATTTAATAATGTCGTTTTTCCACATCCACTTTGACCTAATATAGATACAAATTCATTTTTTCTAAATTCTATACTGATTCCTTTTAAAGCTTGAACCTTTGAATCTCCTGAAATATAGTCTTTAGTTATATTCTTTAATTCTAACATTATTTTTTCTCCTTTACACTTTTTTATGAAGACAATTTTTCTGTGCAACGTTGTTTTTTCTTGAATAGAAAAAAGACAAAATGACAACTAGTCATGTGCATTATTTTTAACATGACTAGAATAGTTTTTACATAAAATTTACAAATAGATTTCGTTTGCTGTTTCATCAAAATTTATATAAATATCCGAACTTTTTATATTTAAATCTATTTTTGCGTTTCCTGAGCCAATTGTTTGATTATCTGCTGTCATTTCTTCTCCTTCTATATATGTAGTTCCAAAATTATTCTTATTATTTATTTGATAATCATCTTGCTTTCCTATAAAATTTATATTTGTATCAGAATATTTTATTTCAATGTTAGCACTTTCTACAACTTTTATATTTATATTTTCTGCTCCTGATTCAGAATCAAATTTAAAAACCTTAGCTTCACAATTATATATATCAATGTTAGCATATTCATTATCAATTTCTAAATTATCAGATACTAATTCATCAATTTTACAATCATTGCTAGATGTATCTAATTTTAAATTTGTTGCATTTAATTTTTCTGCATCAATTGACTCATATTTTGTTTCTATATTTATAGTATCCAATTTTTCATTTTCTGGAAGATAAATTGTTATTATTTTATCACCTGAAGAATTATGTGATGTTTTTTCATCATCTATCTTCAAAGTTTCACCATCTTGTTGTATCTCCATTTTTTCAGGAATATTAGTTCCTTCTACTTTTAGTTTATCACCATTTTTTATAATTAATTCTGTTGATTCTAAATCAATTTCTAGTTTTTTTACATTATCATATTCTTTTGAAATATCTTCTACAGTATATCCATTTTTGTGTTCTATTAAACCTTTGTCCCCTGTTTTAGAGACTCCTACAAATCCTCTGGCAAGCTCTAATAGCATAAATACAATTGTTATTGAAAGATAAATTCCAAAAGCAATAGCAGCATATTTTATGAATTTTTGTAATCCTGTCATTTTATATCAACACCTCCAAACATGCAAAAACTATTTACATATATTGTAGGTAATTTTTCATCATATTTTCTATTAGTCTTATTCGATGTTGCTCCAAATATTGGTGTTGATTTTACTTTTATATTAACATTTTCTGGTGCCATAATCTCTATCCCACCAAATACTGCACATGTTTTTATTAACTTATCTTCGTTTATAATAGCTTTTCTTAAATCTAAATCTGTGCTTCCAAATACTGCTGTTAAACTTGCACCTTTAAACTCTTGATTATTAAAATCTGCTTTTACTTCTCCAAATGTTGCACAATATTCTTCCAGTCCCTCTACCTTTTCTTTTAGTTCTTTATTCTTTTTTTCCATTCTTTTATCTAATTTGTCTTTAAAAATCAAATTGATTCCTATTAATATAATGATAACTGGTATGGTTAATCTCCAAATAAGTTCAAAATCTAAAATATCTCTACATGCTAGTAATAATATTATTCCTATAATTAGCCAAATTGCACTCCAAAATTTGTCTTCTCTTGCAATTAATTCTATTGCACTTGGGATAATGATTAATAATGTCCACCATCCATTGAAAAATATATTTATGTTAGTAATTTCTAATGCATTTAAAGTAAGTATTACTCCTATAATAATTAGTACTATTCCCCATAAGGTATTTCCTAGCTTTCTCATAAAAAAACCTCCATTCGAGCATTTGTTGTGCTCATAATATTTTTAACATTTTACTGTTCTATACTATTTTATCCTATTATCCTATATTTTACAATATATAAAAAGGTTGTTTTTAATAGAATAGGAAAAATCATACAAATGAATTCTCTACTTTAGGAACTGCATAATATTTATCATTTACACTATGTATTTTTTCTTGAACTATATTTTTTAATTCATCATGATTTATCTTACTATCTGAAGGAATAACTAAATCAAATATAAGATTTATTCTATCTCCACCATCTGTCATTCTAAAATCATGTATAGAAAACTCTGTATTAATCTCTTTTACAATTTCTTCTGTCTTCTTTCTCATCTCGTTTATTTCTTCATCATCTGTTACAATAGGATCCATGTGTATTGTTGTAATACAATTAAACTCATCATAAATATCTTGCTCCATCTGGTCTATAACATCATGTGCTTTGCAAATATCACAATCTGCTGGGACTTCTGCATGGAAAGAAATAATCTTTCTTCCTGGGCCATAATCATGCACCATAATATCATGTATACCTGATATCATCTCATAATTTTTAGTAAATTCTTCTAATTTGCCTACAAATTCTTTTTCTGGTTTCATACCTAATAATAAATCTATTGTTTCTTTTAATGCTTTAAATCCTGTAAACAAAATAAATATTGCAACTAATATACTTGCATAACCATCAATAGATATTCCATACATTTTTGCAACAATAGCTGATAATAGTACAACAAATGTTGATACAGAGTCTGAAATGCTATCATATGCATTACCTTTTATTGCTGCTGAATTTATTATTTTTGCTATTTTATTGTAAAAAATAAACAACCATAATTTTGTTAAAACTGCAATAACCAAAATAATAATAGTTACATTATTAATATCTGGTAATTCTGGATTTATAATTTTGTCAAAAGAACTTCTAAATAATTCAAGTCCTACTAATACAATTAAAACATCAACAATAAAGGCTGTAATATATTCCATTCTCCCATGTCCCCATGGATGATCTCTATCTATCTTTTTCTGTGACATTTTAAATCCAATCATTGTTACAATTGATGAACCTGCATCTGTTACATTGTTTAAGGCATCTGATATAATCGAAATTGAATTTGCAAATATTCCTATTATTAATTTTATTGCTGATAATAAAATGTTGACAATTATTCCTGTTGTACTTGAAAGCATTCCATATTTTGCTCTAGTATCAGGGTTCTCTGTATTTTTGTCTTTTATGAATATTTTTATTAATAGGTTTGTCATTTTTTTCATCCTCTCTTTTTTGGTTGTTTTTAACAAATATTGTTATAACATATTTTATGATTTTTAACAATATCAAATGCTTTTTATTTATATAACTTCACTTTTTATAGTTGCAACATTTAGAACAAAGCAACATTCTTGTATTGAAAAAACTTGAATTTTCCAATACAAGAAAAAAAACATGCATAATACATTAAAATTCTAAAAATATCTAATATATTATACATGGATTTTTATATATATTTTTTATTTATTACTTAAAATAAATTGTTTCGTATAACCTGTCGCTGTATTTGTCATTGCACTATTCCAATTTGGACCTATATATACATCAGCTGTAACATTTCCAAGCATAAATGCATTATTGTCGTATAAAAAAATGAAAGTTGTACTTGCAACTTTCAACATTTACAATTTGTATAGGAATAATTATTAAGATAATTTATTTTAAATTCCAATGTCCTTCTTTTTCATAATCTGTAGTTATATCTATTGTATTTAATTTTAGAGTTACTATTGGTCTAACTCCATAATGATTATCTGAAAATTCTTCTAATTCATCTGTTGTACCTCTGCATAAAGTACTTGCAGATGTATCCTCGTTTAAAACAAATCGCAAATAAAAACGTGTATCGTTTGTATAAGTGTATACACTACGAGATGCAAGCCAATAGTTTCCTGAAAACAATAAATCTGCCTCTTCTTTATTAGCTATTTTTGATTCATCATAACGATAATGCGTATATTTTAAATTCTTAGCCCCTGCTGTATTTGATTTTCCTGTATTACTATTTCCATTTGTTATATTGATAGTTGGATAATATACTCCAACAGTTGGATTGTCACTCTTTCCATAATTACTATTTAAATTTGGATAGTCCTCTTCTGTTATTCCTGCTTTTTTATTAATATCTTCTATCGTTATACTTCTTGCACCTGTATTTTCTACTTTTTTAGTTATTAGTTCATCTAGTGGTCCTCCTATTGTATAAGTACCTCCTTTAGTTGTATCTGCACCATATCCATAACCAAATATCTTGCATATTTCATTTAATTCTTGTTCTGCATATAAGTATCCTATTGCTCCATTTATTATAAAGTTTGAGTTTGAAGTTGTCGTTACAACATTTTCACTTATTAACTCTACAACTCCATTTTCTACGCTAAATATTTTCCATTTTATGTCGGAATTTGCTGTAAAAGTTTGCCCCTCTTCTTCTGAACTTGCATAACCATTACCATGTTCTATTGCGTTTCCCCTATATGATGTATATGTTAATTTAGTTTGTTCTAGCAATGTTCCTTTTTTGTCTGATACAGTTGGATTATATTCAACATAATCTCCTATTTCTACATATTTTACTATATCTATATATTCATTTACATTTCCATCTTCTTCTACTATATAACTTCTTCCACTGTCTAAATATTTTACCACAAATGGTCCTGTTCCAGTTAATTGATAATCTATATTTCTTTTTCCTATATAACTAGAAAGTTCATCCTCCAAATATTTTTCTATAATTATTCCTCCATTATCTTTTGCTAATGCTCCTGTTGCTGATAATTCTATTTTTTCTATTTCTTCTCCTATTTCTGTTTGTGTTCTTGCTTCATCTACTCTTGTTAGTATTCCGTTTTCTCCTGTTAATGTTGATATTGATACTGCTGCTAATATTAATAAAACAATGACTGTTATAACTAATGCAATTAATGTAATTCCAGTTTCTTTTGAATTATTAACCTTTTTTTCTCTAAATACTGCTTTGTACTTTTTCAAACTTAACACTTTTTCCTTTCTAGAAATCCCTTTCATCTTCTTTTTCTCCCTTCTTTTGTACTTTTTTATTAAATTTTTTTCTTTATTTTTTGAATACTTTTTTGTTTTTAGTATTTCCTATTTTTACATGTCTTATTCTAAAAATAAATATTGTACTAATATCGTTTCACAACTATTTTATATTTTATAATGTATTAAGTCAATATGTTATAGTAATTAAATTCAGTGTTTTTTTCCTGTAGTTGGATACTCTAAGAATATAAATAAACTTTTAAATCCTTTAATATTCGACTTTTTGGCTGTTTTTTGTATAATAAAATTCTATTTATTTTTTATAAATTTATATGGCATCTTTTTCACCTTTTTTATTATTTTTTTATTGACATCATAATATTTTATTGTTAAAATTTATTCATAAAAAATATTCTTAGAGTATCCAACTCTAAGAATATTTTTACGTAAAAAACACAATATATTAACATTCTAAAATATCAAAATACTTAAATCTCATCAGCCTTGTTCTTTTATTTATTCTTTAAATAAATTTCTAAATCCCTATTCCAAGTCTGGTAAATTTCATTTTCTCTTTTATCTGTTAAATCAAATTTCCTTTTCAAATAATTCGCAACATATTTACTAACCTTACTAGCACCATTTACATTTAAGTGCCATCCAGCATCTTGTGTATCAGTATTCCAATCAATTCCTATTTCATCAACACAATTTAATTCTAAAAATTTTATTTTCTTAGAATTTGCATATTCTTCTACCGCTCTATGTCTAGAATAAGACCAAGTATTAGGAGAAGGCATATCAATTAGTACAAGTTCGGTTTCCTGTTCTTTACATAATTCTACTATTTTATCTAAATATTTTAATGATATATCATTTATATTTGTTGTTTCATCTGTATAATTTAAATAATCTGTATTCCCTTCAAAAGGCTCTATACTTTTACTTAAAGAATATCCTTTATATGTTGAATCATAATCATAAAATAATCTTTTTATATCTTTTGTAGATAAATTATTCCATCTTGTATGATATCTTATTATTGGAAATATGTAACTTAATTTATCTTCTATTCCATAATTTAAAAATTCATCATTAATTGCATTAATTTTTGCTTTTCCTAATTTCATATTATCAAATAATTTTCTAATATTATCTTCTTCTAAATTATCATCTGCAAATGCTTCATTCATATCTAGCATTATAACTTTCGGCTTTTGATATGCAAACAGTTCTTGTATAGCATAATATGATAACCAGATTTTTTGCTCAGGAGATGCATATGAATATGATGTAATTCCAGTTTCTTGCCATATTTCTAATGGTGATATTCCATTATATATATTGCTACTTCCTACAAACACTACATCTAAAGAATTTTTTTCTTCCTCATATATTCCTCTAGTAGAAAGTGTTGCATCATTATTTATTACCCATTCTGGTAATAAAATTATATTTAAAATATAAAATAATATTAGACCTATTATTATAAATATACTTACTGATATTAATAATTTATGCTTCATTTTTATTCCTTGTATTATATAATATTTAGGTTTTTGTAAAGGTCTTACCTATAAACCTATATTGTAGCACTTTAAAATTGTCCATATATAAAAGTACTTGGATTATAATCTTTGCCATATATTCCAAATATGATAATACTAAATATTCCAGCATAATAAATTGACCATCTTAATACAACATTCCTTTTCCCAATCTCTTCTCTAATATGATAATTTTTTTCTTGTAAAAAATCTACTACCAACATAATAATTAGAGAAATACCTAAAATTATAAATTCTCCTACATCTAAACCTAGAGTAAAGATTTTTCCATAAAAAAGTTCTCCAAATGTCGAAAAATTAAACATAGATTTTAATATTGAAAATGCTGAACTTATATCTGCTGCTCTAAATATTAACATCCCTATATTAACAATAAAAAACGTTCTTAATATCTGCCATAATTTATATTTTCTACTATCTATATTAATTTTCAAATATTTACATACTTTTTTAAAGACTGGTGTTAATATCATCCCTATAGCCATAATAATGAAATAATACATTCCATAAAAAATATATTTCCAACTTGCGCCATGCCACAATCCATTTGCAATCCATACAAAAAATAATGGACATAATGCTGATAAAGTTTTTGCTAAATGTTTATATTTTTTTAATTTCAAATTTAATTTAGTGGTTAGATTCAAGCACCATTTAGAAAATGCTACAGAATAAAATATATATTCTTTTAGCCAAACTCCCAAAGTAATGTTCCATCTTTTCCAGAATTCTTGAATTGATCTTGAAAAAAATGGTCTTCTAAAGTTTTCAGCTAAGTTAACCCCAAATATTTCTGCTACTCCTCTAACTATATTTATACATCCTGCAAAGTCTGCATATATTTGGAATGTATAGAAGAAAACTGCACAAATAAGAATAAATCCTGAATATTGTAAATGGTTGCTAAATACTTCATCTACAAATATTCCTAATCTATCTGCAATAACCATCTTTTGAAAAAATCCCCAGATTGCTAGTAGTATTCCGTTTTTTATATGATTAAATTCTATTTTATGTGGATTATATAGCTGCTTTGCTAAATCTTTATATCTCCCTATTGGTCCTTCTACAATTTGTGGAAAAAATACCAAAAATAGTGCTACTCTTCCTATATTTTTATCTGCTTCTATTTTTTGCCTATATATATCAATTACATAGCTTAATGCTTGTAATGTATAGTATGAAATCCCTATTGGCAATACAAATTTCATACTTGGAATTTGTATATTTATATTAAACAAATTAAACAATATATTTATATTTCCAGAAAAAAAGTTAAAATACTTTATAACACCTAATATTCCTAAATTTATTATTAATGCAATCAAAACTATTAGCTTTTTTTTAGCTTTTGCACTTTCTTTTAAACTTTTCTTTTTTTCTTTTGTTACATTTTCACATTCTAATTTTAATTTCTTATCTATTCTATCTAGAAATATCCCTAATAAATATATAGAGATTGTTGTAATTAATATAAAAATAATTAATTGATTGCTATTTATCCAATAAAATAAATAACTTGATATTAGTAATATCCACCATTTGTATTTTTTAGGCGTTAGAAAATATAGCAGTATAACTACTGCTACAAATATGATGAACTTTAATGAGTTTATTTCCATTTTACTTTTCCTTTACTAACTTAATTTTTCTATTAATTCATATATTTTTTTAGCAGAATTAAAATTTTCTGGAATAATATCTTTTGCAGTAATTTCTACATCAAATTCTCTATCTATATCTGCAACAAGTGAAATAATATCAAAGGAATCTAAAACCTCCTCATCAATAAGATGTTCATTTGTATAATAATCTACATCTGGATTATATTTTTTTAATATTTCAACTAATTTTTCCATTAATATACACCCTCCTTAAAATTATTTTTCAATAGTTTTCTATCCACTTTTCCATTCTGATTGTATGGAATATTTTCTAATTTTATAATTTCATTTGGAATCATATACGGTAGTAATTTTTCTTTTAGTTTTTTATATAGTTCATGCTTTTCTAGTTGTTGTGATTGATAGAATAATATAATTTTTGATTTTATTTCATCATAAATGCAAATTCCTAATAAAATTTCTTTTAATGCATTTACAGTTTTTTCAATTTCTCCTAATTCTATCCTGTATCCCATATGTTTTATTTGAAAATCTTTTCTACACATATATACGATTTCTCCATTTTCATTAATTTTTACAATATCACCTGTTTTATATATTTTCTCAGGATAGTTTTTATTCAATGGATTTTGAATAAAAGCTTTTTCTGTTTTCTCTTTATCTTTATAATAACCTGAAGCTAAGAAAGAACCTCTTACACATAATTCTCCTTTTGTACTCGGAACTCCATCATTGTTTAATATCAATACATTGCAATTATCACAAGCTTTTCCTATTGGTATAGATTCGTTTTCTTTAAATTCTCTATCTAATATGTAATATGTACAAATATCAGTTACTTCTGTTGGTCCATACAAATTGGCATATAATGCTTTGACATTTTTTCTCCATTCATTTAATTGCTTTACAGGCATAATTTCTCCTGCAAATAAAATTTTAGTCAATGTTTTTGGTTTTACTTCATTTAATGCTTTCAAATTTGCAACAATACACAGAGCTGATGGTACCCAATAAATTGTATTTATTTTATGGTTATTAAGATATTCTAACAGTCTTACTGGAAATGAAAAATATTTCTTAGGTATAATGTTTAAACTAGCCCCAACCATTATAGTTGAAAAAACATCCAATACTGACATGCTAAAATAAAATGGTGTTTGATTTCCAAATACAGTAGTTTTGTCAAACTTAAATATTTCTACTACTGAACTAATGTATGATATAACAGATCTATGCGAAACCGCTATTCCTTTTGGTTTTCCTGTTGAACCTGATGTAAATAATACATATATTAAATCTGTATCTATCATTGTTCTTCTTATTTTATTTAATCTTTCTTTTTCTAATCCTCCTGTTTTTAAATCTTCATATAATTGTGTGTTTTTTAATTCTGCATTCTCTTTTATTTTTTCATAGTTTTTTCTATCTGCTATTATCATTTCTGGTTCTAATTTATCACATATATTTTTTATTCTTTCCTTAGGAGATTTCGTATCTATAATTGTATAAAAGTTTCCACTATATACTGTTCCCATCATAGCTACTAAACATTCTATACCTTTTTCCATAAATATAACAATTGATTTGTTAGTCATATTTAATCTTTTATTAATGTTAGAACCTATAGTTTTAGCAATATATACAAAATCTTTATATGTTATATCTTTATCTTCTTCAGAAAATAAAATTTTATTTGGATTTTCTTTTTCGTTTAATTCTAAATATTGTAATACATTTTTAACCAATTTTATCCCCTCTTTTTATTATTTTTTATATATTTTATATAAGAAATATGTCCTTTGAGTGAACTCCATATATATCTTCTATGAATATATATAATTAATCTATTAATTAGAAACTAGATAGAACTTTAAAATTGTATGTAACTATCAGAGAAAAATGACATTCTTGTATAATACTCCCTTAAAATTCTCTCTATATACAACAAGTGAAAAGTAAGAGGAAATTCCCCCTTACTTTTCGTATATACCACAGTAATAGTGTCCCCCATCTATGGGGTTTGTTACATGTGCCCATACATAGTCTCCTTGCTTAAATACTGCTTGGTAGACTACGTTGTCTGGCATTCCTGTATCCACTTCTCCTCGCAGATACTTCCGGACATTTTCCTTAGTCCGCTTATCAGCCTTTTTATACCAGTTACCATCCCATGTTGGTTGGTACTGACCTGGCTGAAATACTACCCCTTCTAGGGTATTCGGAAACTTTGGATTTTTAATCCTGTTCTCTATTACTTTCATAACATAGAACTGGTCTGTGTCCGGGCAATACGTAGAACCACATTCTCCTGCTACGATACGCTCCATAATGTATATATATGCATTATAAAGCTTATCCGCAAAATCCTGTGCCTCCTGTGCCTTTTTCTTCACCGTGGCATCTTTTTCTTTTAAGGTGGCAAATTTTCGACTCTCTTTTTTGTAATCATTAAGAGTCGTTTTAGTAAAAGATCCTTTATCCATTTTCAATTTTTCTTGAATTTGGTTAATCCTCTTTACTAAATCTTTTACCTCCTCATATCGAATTTTGTACTCTTTTAAGTACTCATTGGCATTATCATAATATTTCTCATATTTTTTTAATGCTTTTTGAGCTTTATTGTTATAGCGATTTGCATCACTACAAACAATTGACTTTAGAGCACTCTTAGAGTCTTCTTCGACTTCTCCCTGAGCAATTTCAGCATCATCGAGATTTTTTTGTAGCTTGTCATAAACATTATTTGCTGCAACTTCTTCCCGAGTCAGCTGAGTTTGAAGACTGATTAAGTCAGTCTTTAATTTGTCTATTTTCTGAAAAACCACTACTGCTCCCATTACCAATATTATTAATATTGATAACAAGGCAATAAATATAGTTTGTCTTTTATAGACATTTATGCTCAGGGCCTGCGGTAATAGTGACTCTTCTTCCACTGTTACCTCCTTTCAACATACCTGTTTACGGTTACACTTATATTATACCACATTTTATGTCAATTCTCAACTAGGTTTTATCCAAAAATTTCCTTTTCAACCAATTTTCAAGACTTACTTTGTTATGGTTAATAGCTATTTTTAGATACTGTGAACTATAATCTCTTTTTTATCTTAAACTATTTTCTATAAATTCAATTACAGTATTTTCTGAATTATTTTTATTTTTATATTCTGTTTTTTCTTCATCTGTTAATTCTACTAGATATTTATTATAGTCTGGAATAATACTAATAGAATCTAATGGATAACCTTGATTTCTTTTTTCACTTGGCTTATCTACAAAGTAAAAATTATCTTTACTCCATGAATATTTTTCTACTCCATTTTGATTGCAAACTACCATTCCATATACCCATTTCGCTGTAACTTTCCCGCCATATTCTTTTACTAAATTTGTATAATATTCTATCATTTCGTCATCATTTAATTCTTTTCCATTTACTCTTCTTACATGAGTTCCTGGTTGTTTTTC
>ERZ1643249.3218-NODE-3218-length-14513-cov-4.638816_pt1 | contig 14513 bp, 14 predicted proteins | sample MGYA00579263_ERZ1643249 | MGnify/ENA primary metagenome ERZ1643249 (study PRJEB29033, sample SAMEA4952264) | chicken gut metagenome | biome: Broiler Chicken; feature: Gastrointestinal Tract; material: Caecum | place: Ireland | collected 2018 | study: Broiler...
TGGCAGCTGATTAGTTACAGTTCAGCCTTCAATATCCCGCGAGGGCGCTGTGTGCCAGTGGCACACGTTTAGCGCCGACCGAAACGGAGTGTAGACCACGCTGCTTTTGCAGCGGGATCCCGAGGCCTGCGGGCGCCAGGCTGCGGGAAACGCAGCCTGTGTGCATGCTTTTGTGACAGTGAAGCCGGAAGGCTGAACTGTTACGAATTTTCAAATATCAGTCCCGTTTTCCCTCTTTGACAGCAGGCGCGATGGACAGCGACGGGCTGTAGTAGGGGATCAGCGTGGCCTGTACCGCATGATACAGATCGGATTTGCCCGGCCATACGGTTCCGATTACCTGGTTGTTCTGATCCAGCTGGTGGAACCAGGAACCGTTTACATGATCCAGCACCTTCTCATCCAGATAGGTCATAAACTGTGCGTAGTAATCCGCGTAAATCTGTTTGCCGGTCACCCGGTACAGTACGGCGGAGGTGTTGATGGCCTCTGCCAGCGTCCAGTGCATTCTGTCATGAACCACGGGATTTCCGTTCCAGTCGGTGGTGTACACGATTCCCGGCGCACCGTCGGCGTTCCAGGCATCCTCCACGGCACGGCAGAACAGGTTCTCGGAAACGCGGATATATTTCTCGGCCTCTTCCTTCTTATCCGGATAGGAGGAGGTAGCCCACTGTACGATCAGGCGGGCCCACTCAATGCCGTGGCCCGGGGTGGCTCCGTAGGGTTTGAACTGGTCGTCCGGTTTCTCCTTATTGCACTCCAGATCCGGGGTCCAGTCTTTGGTGAAATGCTCCGGGATTCTCCATTTGTTAGCGCCGGCCCAGCCTACCACATGATCGATGATTCTTCCGGCTCTTACCCGGTATTTCTCATCTCCGGTCACATCGGCGGCAGCCAGGAAAGCCTCAACAGTATGCATGTTGGCGTTCAGGCCCCGGTAGTCGTCCAGCACGGTGAATTCCGTGTTCCAGGTATCACAGGAAAGGCCCTCTTCCTCGTTCCAGAAGCGCAGATCGTAAAGCTTCAGAGCGTCTTCCAGAAGCTCTTTGGCTCCGGGACGCCCGGCCAGAACGCCGGAGGATGCTGCCAGGATCACGAAGGCGTGGGCGTAGCACTGTTTGGTGGGAAGAATCTGGCCGTCCGGGGTCAGTCCTGCATACCATCCGCCGTTGGCGTCATCGTGCAGTTCCCCTCTCAGACCCTTCAGGCCGGCGTCTGCCAGCTCCCCGCTTCCCGGATGGCCCAGGAAGCTGGCCAGGCTGTATACATGTACCATACGGCTGGTGATCCATGTCTCCCGGTTTCTGTCCGTCCAGGGGGTTCCGTCGTCGCCCAGATAATAGGAACTTCCGCCCGGGGCGGGGAATTTATGTCCGAAACGGAACAGATCCTCCCGGACTTCTTCCAGAAATTTTTTGTTTTCTTCGGTATCAATCTGATACTTTCTGCTGATTTCGCTCATTGGTGTATTCCTTTCTTTCCAGTATTCTATTTGGCCGTCCCGAAGGGCCGTCCCGAAATCTTTACCATATTATACAACAACCGGAGGGCAGAGTACAGAGGCAAAATAAATCTGGAAAATACCGGGAAAGTGAAGTATAATAAAAAAGACAGAGAAAAGAGGGAGGCTTGTCCATGGAACGATATCAGGGGAAATCCATTGCCTGGGGGATAGCAGAGGGAAAAATTTTTCCCTATGTCAAAGATCGGTATCAGGTGGAAAAAATCAGGAAAAAGGATCCTGAAGGGGAGATCGAGCGGTATCGCCGGACAGAAGAGGAAGCCATCCGCCAGCTGGGAGAAGCCTATGACAAGGCGGTGGAGATTGTGGGTGCCAGAAGCGCGTCACTGTTTGAGATGCAGGCCATGCTGCTGAAGGAAGGTCATTTCCGGGAGCCGGTGGAACAGATGATCCGGGAAATGAGAGTCTGCGCGGAGTACGCAGTGGCCAGCCAGGGAAGAAAGCTGGCCAGGGCCTGTCAGCAGCTGACCGATGAGCGGGAGCGGCGGACGGAAGCGGATATCCGGGACATCTCCAAAAGGCTGCTGGCTCTTCTCAGCGGTCAGGGATACGCCAGCCCCATCGGTCAGGAGCCTGTGATTCTCATGGCCAGAGAAATTTCTCCCGGGGAGCTTCTGCAGATGGAGCGGAGTCTGGTGCTGGGGCTGGTGACAGAGGTGGGAATGGCGGATTCCCATACGGCGATTCTGGCTGCGGCCATGCAGATCCCCTTTGTGGCCGGGATTCCTTTCCGGTCCGGTTGGAGCGGAAAGACGGCCGTGGTGGACGGCAGGCTGGGCGAGGTGATTGTGGAGCCGGATGAAGATCAGCTGGAGAAAATTCACCGTCGCTGTCAGGAAGAAAAGCGGGAACAGGAACGGCTGGAGGCCTATGTACAGAAGGAAGATGTGACCCTGGACGGAGACAGGATTCCTCTGCTGGCCAATATCGGGGAACTGTTTGAACTGGAAGCCGCGCGCCACAGCCGGGCGGCAGGTATCGGTCTGTTCCGCAGCGAATTTCTTTATATGGAGCGGGAGACGTACCCATCTGAAGAAGAGCAGTTTCAGATTTACCGTCAGATTGTACAGGAGATGCAGGGCCAGCCGGTGGTGATCCGGACGCTGGATATCGGGGCAGACAAGCAGGCCGATTATTTCAGACTGGAGGGTGAGATTAACCCGGCCATGGGTTATCGGGGAATCCGGATCAGTCTGGACAGAGAGGAGCTTTTTAAAACTCAGCTGAAGGCCCTGTTCCGTGCTGCCATGTACGGAGATCTTTCCGTGCTGTATCCCATGATCACTTCTTTGGAGGAGGTGGAGGCCATCCGGGAGATTGTCTGTGATATACGGGAAGAGATGGACGCAAAGAAAATTCCCTATGGAAAGATGCGTCAGGGAATTATGATCGAAACGCCGGCGGCGGTGATGATCAGTGATTTGCTGGCGGAGAAAGTGGATTTTTTCAGCATTGGAACCAATGATCTGACACAGTACACCATGGCGGCGGACCGTCAGAATCCCAGGGTGTCTCATCTGTGCAGCTCCCGTCATCCGGCCGTTCTGCGGATGATTCAGATGACAGTGAAGAATGGTCACCGCAAGGGAATTCCAGTGACCATCTGCGGAGAGCTTGCCGCAGACCGGGAGATGACCCAGAAACTGATCGGGATGGGTGTGGATGCCCTGTCCGTGTCGCCCAATCAGATTCTCCCGCTGCAAGGTGAGCGATCCTTCCTGTGATCCGGCTGAACACGGGCCGGGATAATATCCATACCAGCACCACGCAGAAGGCCAGAAGAAACAGGCTTTCCGGAAGGCCGCGGACGTTGTCCAGAAGTCCGGTTCCGTAGCGGAGAATACTGAAGACGTACCCATGGCAGATATAGATGGCCAGCGTCCGCTCCCCCAGGACGGAAAACCTGGAAGGAGAATCCGGCAGTACCAGCAGCAGTAGAAACAGCAGCAGGAAAGAGAACGCGTAGCACAGCAGCCGGATGGCCGCGCCCTCCGGGGCAGAAAGCCCCATATCATGGTAGGAATAGCGTCCGTAGAAGATCCAGGGAGTGAGGTTCCGGTGGAAGTTATCCGTAAACAGGAAGACGAGATAACCGCCGAGAAGCCCCAGGGAAATCAGCCGTTTTCCGGGAGTGCGGAGCCGATACAGCAGAGAGCTGTCAAAATGCAGTCCCGCCAGGAAAAACGGAAAGAAGTACAGAATCCTGGGGATGGACAGGAAATTATCCAGCTCCGAGCATCCGATCAGCAGGCCGGCCACCGTCATCAGAACCATGTGTCCGGGGATTTTCAGGATCACCGGTGACAGAAGCCGCCAGAAAAACAGCGCCATCAGATACCAGAGGGAGAACTTCGGGCGCGCGAAATAAAGCCCGGTCTCCTTGTCCAGCAGGAGATAGAGCAGATAATACAGGATTTCATAGGTAAAATAGGGAATGGCAATACTGCCAAAAAGCTTCCGCAGGGAAGCTTTCTTTTTGGAAAAGTAGCCGGAAATGAACACAAAGGCCGGCATGTGGAAAGAATAGATCCCCCATTTAATATCGTAGAGCAGCGGATTGTCCTGGAATTCGGAGCTGGGCTCAACAAAGTGGCCGATGACTACCAGAAGAATCAGAAGGGCTTTGCAGTTGTCAAACAGATATTCCCGCGGGCGCGCGGCGGTGGAATCCGATGATCTTGCCATTACAGTGTCTCCTTCCATCAGGTGCTTACAGTATTGTAGTAGGAATGGATAAAAAATACAATCTTCAAAAAATAAAAATTTTTACGGATCAGCTTTCTGTTTTTTAGAGAATTGCATAAAAGCTGTTATAATGATGACGAGGTGAACGGAATGAATCAGGATAAAAAGAGAAAACGCGTGGCGGCCTTGCTTCTGGTAGCCATTGTGCTGGTGTTCTGGAATCTGATCCAGATGTTAAGCCCCACAGAGCAGCAGACCCGGGTGGTCTGCGTGGGAGACAGTATTACATACGGAACCGGAGTGGAGAACCGGGAGGAAAACTGCTATCCGGTAAAGCTGCAGGAAGCGCTGGGAACCAAACAGTGGAGAGTGGGAAATTTCGGTGTGGAAGGCGCCACGGCCCAGGAAGCCCCCGATGCCTCTTACCGGAAACAGGACAGGTATCAGCAGAGTCTGGAGTATGATGCGGATATCGTGGTGCTGATGCTGGGGACTAATGATGCAAAAGAGGAGAACTGGAAAGGCAGGGAAGCCTTTCTTGCGGATTATGAAACTCTGGTGGACAGCTACCGGGAAGTGGATTCCGGGCCAAAGGTGATATTGATGACGCCGCCCGCCGCATTTCTTTCGGACGGCAACGGGGAAGCCAGCTTCGGGATTCAGGCCGGCGCGGTGAAAGAAATTGCGGAGGCTGTGAAAAGCTTCGGGGAAGCGGAAGGGCTTACCGTGATTGACCTGTATACACTGACGGAAAATCACCCGGAGTGGTTCCGGGAGGACGGTGTCCATCCCAACGTGGAAGGCGCCGGACAGATTGCAGGTTATGTATACGATGCCGTGACTGCCGTGGAGGCGGATAGTACAGAAGAATAAAAACAGACAGGGCGGGTATTCCCGCCCTGCGGCTGTTTTCCGGCTTGGTTTCAGCGGTTTTCCTGGCTGTTGCAGGAAGCCGTGCAAGGAGCGTCGAAGCTGGGATTGAAGGCGTAGAAGTTTTTGGAATCCAGCTGCTCCTGGACAGAGCGCAGCGCTTCACCGAACCGCTGGAAGTGAACGATTTCCCGGGCACGCAGGAAGCGGATGGGGTCTGCCACCTCTGGAATATCCTTGACCACCCGGAGAATATTGTCATAGGTGGAGCGGGCTTTCTGTTCCGCCGCCAGGCTCTCGAAAAGATCGGTGATGGGATCGCCTTTGGACTGGAATTCGCAGGAGTTAAAGGGGATGCCGCCCGCCGCCTGCGGCCATATCCCCACCGTATGATCCACATAGTAAGGAGCGAAGCCGGATTTTTCAATTTCTTCCATGGAAAGATCGGCGGTCAGCTGGTGTACGATGGTGGAAACCATTTCCAGGTGGGCCAGTTCTTCGGTGCCCACATCTGTCAGGACGGCCATGCACATCCGGTTGGGAGCCGCGAAACGCTGGGACAGATAGCGCATGGAAGCGCCGATTTCGCCGTCGGGCCCTCCGTACTGACTCATGATCAGCTGGGCGATTTTGGCGTTGGGGGTGGTGATGTTTACGGGGTACTGTAATCTCTTTTCATAAATCCACACTGATCAGCACCTGCCTTTCCGGGTAATTTCCCATGGCCACGGCTGTTTCATCCATTCCCAGGTATCGCTGCAGGTATCGTCCACACTGTCAACGGTCAGCGGGCCGAACCGGGCGGCGTACTCTTTCATGGCCGCACGGCGCACGCAGGCCTGTTTCTGGAAATATGCCATGGCATCCGCATCGTCGGGATGGGTATCAAGATACAGAATCATTTCGTCCACCGCGAAACTGGACTGATTGATGGTGTCCATCAGCTGGCATTTGGTCATCTGACGGCTGTTGGTTCTGCCATTCATCTGCACCGGCCTCCTTTCCCGCAGAAGGGTTTGCAGAGTTCCGGGAAAATGGTACCCAGCTGAAAGCCTCTGCACAGCTCAAAGGTATCCTGAAAATGCTGTGTGGGAACGTATCCCATGGCCAGCGGAAGATGGGACAGATGCTGATAAAAGTCTGCCATGTCTGTCTGCGCGCATCCGCAGGAAGATCTGGTCTGTCTGGAAACGGCGGAAGTTCCCCGCCGGCAGGCGGAGTTTGCGCAGCCTGAATTTGCGCGATAATGATAATCCATGCTGATTCCTTTCTGTTCAGAAGTTGTTTTCGCTTTATTTTATGACAGAAAAGAACAAATGGTTCATGGGCACCGGGCAGGCGGAGGCAGTGGAAACTAGGGGATGGGCGGCGGAGGGCAGGACAGAAAATTGGAAAAAAATTAAAATTGGGTATTGATTTTTATCCGCAATCTGTTATACTAATATTCGTTCGGGGCATTAGCGCAGCTGGGAGCGCGCCACAATGGCATTGTGGAGGCCACGGGTTCGAATCCCGTATGCTCCATACCCAAGAGGCCTTAACCACAGGCCTCTTTTTTGCGTGTTGCATGTCGTGTTGCATAGCGGGTTAAATTCCGCATTGATTTTGCCACCCAAAATGCACGTTCTGGATGGCGTCTGCCCTCCGGAGATGATACAATATATTTTACAGATAAGGTAGTATCTTTTCGGAGGTGCGATCCGCTACGGTATTGGCGTATCGGGGCGGTTTTTCAGTTTGACAACTATTAAGACTTGACATATAATATACTTAACAAGACAGCCGGAAGGTAGGTGAAAGCTACCCGTCCCGGCGAACAATAAAGCGAAAATAGCCGTTCTATTCTTTACCAGGGAGCAGGACGGTTATTTTTTATGTATCTGATATATAAGCGCTATAATACCCGTTATCATCATAACGAAGGTAAAGAGGTCACCGTATGTCACGTACATAAGCACCACCCCTTTCCGCAAGACTCGGAACGGGCAGAGCCGTCTTACCGGCTGCCTGGGTAAGCATATTATATTGTCAAGGATCAATCGTGGTTTGACAAATTTCAGCGCTGGACATATAATATACTTAACAAGACAACTGGAGAGATGGCTGCAACCCATCCGCTCCGGGAAGATTTAAAATCTAGTTACAAAAAGTAGTCGCCAATCTTGACCAGAGACAGGGCGGCTACTTTTTATTTTTCATGTCATAGGAAATTGCTTACCTATGACATGAAAACGCTCCGCGAGGATCGCACTGCGGCGGAATGGAAGATGTCGCTTGCGCGACCCGCCGCAGGCGGAGAATCCTGCAAAGCAGGATTCTTTCTTGTATTCAGGATGGATACAATTAATCCTGCAACAGACAGAATTATCATAAACTCTTCTGTCACATCCCAAAATTCTGCCATTTCCGATTGGGACTGACAGCCAGCCTCAAAGCATCTGATGATTCCGATCCGCCCGATCTGTCTGTCATAGGCCCACATCCGGGCCCGAAGCTCCTGTATCCGCATAAACGTCCGTCATTGCGATCCCTGATTTTTCAGCAAGTTGTTCCTGTGTCAAATCTGCTTTTATTCTGCTTTCTTTTAACCTATCGTAAAAAACCATTACATTCACCTCTCTTTAAATATCATTATAAATGCAAAATATAAATTGATCAATATAAATTGGAAAAGTGCTGCGGGGATCTGGCCGCGGCCGGATGGAAGATATCACTTATGCGGTCTGCCGCGGATGTCATGACGGATGAATTCCGGACAGAATATTTTGGGTTTTTTTCCTGAGGGAATCGTGCTATACTACATAGTAATAAAAACTTCGGAGCTGACGTACCTCCGGCTCCGGAGAGGGGGAGTATAACGTATTGCGGAATCCATAAGGACAGATCCGCGGAAAAGAGGTTTTATGCAGAAAGCGGCGGTAAAAAAGAAAGCAAAGGTCCGCACGGGGAGGCGGACGGCGGATTATTATGATTATAATCTTCTTGCGGCAGTGATTCTTCTGGTCTGTTTCGGTCTGGTGATGCTTTACAGTACCAGTTCCTATGAAGCGCAGCTGAAGTTTGAAGGAAATGATATGTATTATTTTACCCGTCAGGCAGTGATCAGCGCGGCGGCTATTTTGCTGGCAGTGCTGGTCTCACGGCTGGACTACCATCTTCTGATTCCGGTGTCCGGCCTGGCCTATGTGGGATCACTGGTCCTGATGGCCATGGTTAAGTACACGCCTTTGGGCGTGTCAGCCTACGGCGCCAGAAGATGGCTGAATCTGGGTATTCAGTTTCAGCCGTCGGAGGTGGCTAAAATCGCGGTGATTATTTATCTGCCGGTGGTGATCATCAAGATGGGGCGGCAGTTTAAAACCCTGAAGGCGGTGATGGTGCTTCTGGGGCTGGGAGCGCTCCAGGCAGTCGCGGCTCTGGTCTGGACGGACAATCTGAGTACCGGCCTGATCATCGGCGGTATTGCGGTGCTTATGATTTTTGTTGCCCACCCGGATACCAAATGGTTCGTGGGCGTGGGAAGCGTCATAGCGGCGGTGGTGGGCATTGCGGTGGCTTATATGGGAATGACCATGACCACCAGCGATAACTTCCGTATCCGAAGAATTTTGTCCTGGCTGCATCCGGAGGAGAATATGTCTGGCGGAGGATACCAGGTAATGCAGTCTCTTTACGCCATCGGAAGCGGCGGCTTTTTCGGAAAGGGACTGGGAAACAGCGCACAGAAGCTGGGAACCATTCCGGAGGCCCAGAATGATATGATTTTTTCCATTGTCTGTGAGGAACTGGGCGTATTCGGCGGCGTACTGCTGATTCTGATGTTTCTCTACCTTCTGTACCGGCTGTTTTTCATTGCCCAGAACGCTCCAGACCTTTACGGTACCCTGGTGGTCAGCGGTATTTTCGCCCATATCGCACTGCAGGTAATCCTGAATATCTGCGTGGTAATCAATCTGATGCCTACCACGGGAATCACCCTGCCTTTTGTCAGCTACGGCGGAACCTCCATCATGTTTTTGATGATGGAAATCGCCATTGCCCTCAGCGTATCCCGCAGGATTCGTTTCAAGGATATGCCGGAATAGAGAAAGTTCGCATAAATGGGTTGACAAACGTATGAGGAATCGATATACTTGCGGTACAGAAAAGGTTTAAAAACTAATTCTTTAAAGGAGTCGAGGAAGTTATGTTGGAAAAAATGAAGCAGATTATTGCTGAGCAGCTGAACTGCGATGAGGGGACAATCGGTTTGGAAACCTCTTTTAAAGATGACCTGGGAGCCGATTCCCTGGATCTGTTTGAACTGGTGATGGCTTTGGAAGAGGAATATGGCATCGAGATCCCGGCAGAAGAGCTTACCGAGCTGGAAACCGTCGGAGATGTTGTAGAATATCTGAAGAACAAGGGTGTGGAGGATTGATCCACACCTTTTTCTTTGCGCGGGGACAGAAAAAGACGGACAGGATTTGCGCCGGAAGGCCAAACTGTTATGCTGGAAGAGGATTCAGCGGAAAATCCGTTGAATTTGACAGAGGATTGAAGTATAATAAGTAAGCCGAACACACGGCCGGATTCTGATAAAATCAGGAGGAATACTATGAGTCTTGATGGTTTGAAAAATGCCGTTCGCGCCAGCAGAAATCTGGTTTGTCTTCTGGGAAGAGGAGTCAGTCTGGATACCGGATGTGACGCTTACGGCGGAGATGAATTTGCCTATGATGTGGAGCAGAAATACGGAAGCTCCCCGGAGGAAATTTTTTCCAGTTCCTGCCTGAACACCAGGCCCAGGAAGTTTTTTGAATATTACAGAGCCGAAATACTGGAAAAGCGGGGACAGCCCAATGCCTGCCATGATGTTCTGGCAAGGCTTGAACAGGAGGGGAAGCTTCGCGCCATTATCACCCGGGGAATTTTCGGATTGGCAAAAAGGGGAGGCTGCAGAAATGTCATCAGTCTCCACGGAACCATATACGATAATTACTGTACGCATTGCGGGGAAAAATATTCCATCGATTATATGATGAAAGGAAACCCCATTCCTTTCTGCGAAAAATGCGGTGCCATAGTACGTCCGGGAATTGTGCTTGGCGGTGAGATGCTGGATAATAACAAGGTGACGGAGGCAGCCAGATTTATCAGCGAGGCGGATACGCTTCTGGTATTGGGAAGCAGGCTGAACGATGACCTCTGTATCTATGGAAGAAGATATTTTGCCGGAAAGTATCTGATACTGATTCATGATACGCCTCATTATCTGGACGAGATGGCCAGCTATTGCTGCATCGGGCAGCCGAAAGATATTCTGCCGCAGTTGTATCCCTGAAAAAGGCGGCAGTGAGAAAGGGATCCGAATACCTAAATTACAAGTACAGGAGCGAAAACATATGACTACAGTGAAAACAAGATTTGCGCCGAGTCCCACAGGAAGAATGCACGTGGGAAATCTGAGAACGGCACTTTACGCCTATCTGGTGGCAAAGCACGCGGACGGAAAGTTCATGCTGCGCATCGAGGATACGGACCAGGAGCGTTTCATGGAGGGCGCTCTGGATATTATTTACCGCACGCTGGATCAGACGGGCCTGATCCCGGATGAGGGACCGGACAAGGACGGCGGCGTGGGCCCCTATGTGCAGAGCGAGCGCACAGCCCAGGGTATCTATATGAAATACGCAAAGCAGCTGATCGACCAGGGCGACGCTTATTACTGTTTCTGCACCAAAGAGCGGCTGGATTCCCTGAGAACCACGGTGGCGGGAAAGGAAATCGCCATCTACGACAAGCATTGCCTGCATCTTTCCAAGGAGGAGATTGAGGCGAACCTGGCGGCAGGAAAGCCGTATGTGATCCGCATGAACATGCCCACAGAGGGAACCACCACCTTCCACGATGAGCTGTACGGAGACATCACGGTCAACAATAACGAACTGGACGACATGATTCTCATCAAGTCCGACGGATATCCCACCTATAATTTCGCCAATGTGGTGGACGACCATCTGATGGGAATCACCCACGTGGTACGGGGAAATGAGTATCTTTCCTCCGCCCCCAAATACAACCGTCTGTATGAGGCCTTTGGCTGGGAGGTGCCGGTGTACATCCACTGCCCGCTGATCACCAACGAGGAGCATCAGAAGCTATCCAAACGCTCCGGCCATTCCTCTTACGAGGATCTGCTGGATCAGGGATTCCTGACGGAGGCCATTGTGAACTTCGTGGCGCTGCTGGGCTGGAGCCCGGCGGGGGACAACGAGCTGTTCACCCTGGAAGAGCTGGTGAAGGAATTCGATTATCACCGGATCAGCAAATCTCCGGCAGTGTTTGACATGGTGAAGCTGAAATGGATGAACGGGGAATACATGAAAAAGATGGACGATGAGAAGTTCTATGAGATGGCGCTTCCATATATCCGTCAGGTAATCACCAAAGACCTGGATCTTCATAAGATCGCCGCCATGGTGAAAACCCGTATCGAGGTATTTCCGGATATTCCCGGTCACATTGATTTCTTTGAGAAGATGCCGGAGTACGATGTCTCCATGTACCGCCATAAAAAGATGAAGACCACCGAGGAAAGCTCTCTGGCGCTGCTTCAGGAAGTGCTGCCGCTTCTGGAAGCGCAGGAGGATTATTCCAATGACGCCCTCTTTGCGCTGCTTTCCGCTTACGGTAAGGAAAAAGGCTATAAAACCGGTTTCGTGATGTGGCCCATCCGCACCGCCCTGTCCGGAAAGCAGATGACGCCGGCGGGAGCCACGGAGATCCTGGAAGTGCTGGGCAAGGAGGAAAGCCTGACACGTCTTCAGGCAGCCATCGACAAACTGAAACGGGAAGCCGTATGAAATTCAACAAAGAGCAGCAACAGGCTGTGTCCCACCGGGAAGGCCCCATGCTGGTCCTGGCAGGACCGGGGTCCGGCAAGACGGCGGTGATCACCCAACGGACACAGCAGCTGATTGCGGATTATGGAATTGCTCCCTCCTCGATTCTGGTCGTCACCTTCACAAAGGCGGCGGCCAGACAGATGAGGGAGCGTTTTTTAAAGCTGACAGGGCAGACGGCCACTCAGGTGACCTTCGGAACCTTTCACGGGATTTTTTACGGAATTCTCAGGCAGGCCTACGGCATCACCTCCGCCAATATCGCCGGAGAGGAGGAGCGGCTGGGAATCCTCAGGAGGCTGATCCAGAAAACCTCCATGGATGTGGATGATGAAAATGATCTCATCGACGCGGTGAGCCGGGAGATCAGCACGGTGAAGAACGGGAGAATTTCCCTTGACCATTACTATTCCCAGAGTTGCCCGGACGAGGAGTTCCGGAGGATTTTTCAGGAATATGAACGGCTGCTGCACGGGAAGCGGCTGCTGGATTTTGACGATCTGATGGTTTACTGCTGGAAGCTGTTTCACAGGCATCCCGAGATTCTGGCGGCCTGGCAGAAAAAGTTCCGGTATATTCTGGTGGATGAGTTTCAGGATGTGAATCAGCTGCAGTACGATATCGTTAAGCTTCTGGCGCTGCCGGAGAACAACCTGTTTATCGTGGGGGATGACGATCAGTCCATTTACCGGTTCCGGGGCGCCCGGCCGGAGATCATGCTGAATTTCCCCGGGGAATTTCCCCAGGCCCGGCAGGTGGTGCTGAAAACCAACTATCGGTGCAGCGGGGAGATTGTGGAAAAATCCCAGAACCTGATCCGGTACAATGAGGCCCGCTATGAAAAGGATCTGACCGCCGTCCGGAGCCGGGGGACGCCGGTGGAGATCCGGGGATTTGCCAATGAGAGCCTGGAGACATCCTGGCTGTTGGAACAGATCCGGAAAGATGTGGCGGAGGGCTGTCCGCTGCGGCAGATTGCCGTTTTGTTCCGCACCAACGTGGGAAGCCGGATGACGGTGGAGCGGCTGATGGAATATAACCTGCCCTTTACCATGCGGGATGTGCTGCCCAACCTGTACGAGCACTGGCTGGCCAAAAATATGATTGCCTACATGCACCTGGCCATGGGCGGGAGACGGCGGGAGGATTTCCTGGCGGTGATGAACCGGCCCAACCGGTATCTGTCCCGGGAAGCCTTCTACGAAAAGGAGATGCCTTTTGAAATTCTTTACCAGTTTTACGAGGGCAAGGAATGGATGTGCGACCGAATCGAAAAGTTCGAGCACGATGTGAAGATGATGAAGGACATGACCCCTTACGCTGCCATCAATTATATCCGGTTCGGCATCGGCTACGATGAATTTCTGAAGGAATATGCCAGGGCGCGGAAGCTGAAGGAAGAGGAGCTTTTTGATCTTCTGCAGGAAATCCAGGAGAGCGCCAAGGGATACCGGACGTACCAGGAATGGTTTGACTATATGGAGGAGTACAAGGAAAAGCTGAAGGAGGCCATCACCGTCTCCACCCTCCACAGCGTCAAGGGGCTGGAGTTTGACAGGGTGTATATCCTGAACGTCAATGAGGGCAGTATTCCCTACCACAAGGCGGTGCTGGACGCGGAGATGGAGGAGGAACGCCGGATGTTTTATGTGGGAATGACCAGGGCCAGGGAAAAACTGGAACTGTATTTTATCCGGGAGCGTTTCGGAAAAGAGAAGCAGCCCTCCCGGTTTCTGGAGGAGCTGAAGGAGGGACCGGATGAAGAATGAAATTGAAATCCGCTGGGCTCTCCTGGAGCCGGAGGCAGAGGAGCGGCCCGGCGGCCATTCAGAGCAGGCCGCGCGGGAGACGGCCGGGAATGGGACGGCGGTGCCGAAAGTATCCGGGCAGGAGCAAACCGGCAGGCAGCCGGCTTTGGCCCGCAGTCGGCAGGGGCGCCGCCTGTCCGCCCTGGGAAGGGAGCTTTTGGCGGATATTCTTCTGGAAAGCTATGACATCGATCTGTCCCGGGAGGAGGAGCCCATCGCCCGGCATCCGCTGGGCAAGCCGTATCTGACCGGGCATGAGGGACTGTACTTTTCCATCAGTCATTCCGGCAGCTGGGCGGCCTGCGCGGTGGGACGGACACCGCTGGGGCTGGATATCCAGTACCGGAAAAAGAAGGAGACCGATGCGCTGGCGGCCAGGATTCTCGACGCGGGGGAATTTTCCTCCTACGAAAATTCCGCGGACCGGAATGTCTCCTTTTATGATTTCTGGGTAAAAAAGGAAAGTTATCTGAAATACACCGGCGAGGGTATCCGGAAGGATCTGCGGACCGTTGCATATGAAAATTGCCGCTTTTTCTTCCTCCCGGAAATGATCGCCAGCTGCGCGGCGGCTCTGTGCGTGCCTGCCGGCTGGAACGGAACTATAAAAATTGCAGGAAAAGCTTCGGGGAACCGGTGACCCCGAAGTTTTTCTCATTTCACAGGAAATTGCTTTCCTATGAAATGAAAAACGCTCCGCGAGGATCGCAAGGTCTGCCCCGGCGAAGCCAAGGGGCTGCG
>ERZ1643249.3219-NODE-3219-length-14510-cov-7.289381_pt1 | contig 14510 bp, 13 predicted proteins | sample MGYA00579263_ERZ1643249 | MGnify/ENA primary metagenome ERZ1643249 (study PRJEB29033, sample SAMEA4952264) | chicken gut metagenome | biome: Broiler Chicken; feature: Gastrointestinal Tract; material: Caecum | place: Ireland | collected 2018 | study: Broiler...
ATCGGGCTGGCAGCTTATTTTTTCGCCGGAAAACAAGAATCACACTTTGGCGTTCGCCGGTGTTACCCTGCAGGACGCTGACAATCACATGTATAACAAGTGTCCGCTCGCGAAAGCAGCAACAAGTAGATTCTCGACGACGTCACCACCAGATCCTGATAGGCAACTGCCAGATGCAGTTACCGATACAGTTCAGCTATTGCTTCACCAACTTGAGAAGCCTGCACTCGCTCTGATATGGGCGTTTGTTATCCATTCGGTCACCGCGCGCGGGCTGCGCATTTTGAACCATCAGCAGCATACAGATGCTGGGCAGTCACGATGCCCGCATATCTACGGAAACGGAATTGCTTCTGTGCAGCAGATTGCGAACATATTCTGCCCAGCCGTCTGGCGCAAAGATATCCCTCGCAATTTGCGATTCGTTCCGGCGAGTAGCTGTATCAATCTCGCACGTGTCAACGAAAAATTGGGTAAATTTGACTCCAACGCTGACGGCTCTTTCTTTGTTCTGAGCAAAAAAACGGGCACCCTGCCGCGCACCGCAGCACTCAAAAAAATCTTGAAAAAATATGAAAGCGGCGAGTCGCTGAACATGCCTATTTTCCTAAGCTGTGAGCGATACGAGTATCAAGAGTTTTGGTGCGTCGATGCTGCTGCAATCAACATCGATGACAAGATTTTAGACGGTACTATGCAGAAAACCTGCTTCACAGTACTCATCTCATACATCCAATTCGTGACCGATTATTTTCGGTGGAGCTTGCAGAGTGATACCCCAACTGATGCTGTGTCATTTCAAAGAAATCAGGCAAAAGTTTTTTCAAAATTACTCCGAAAAAATCCAAATTGCGATCCGGAAGAGCTGGACTTCGGTGAATCCTTATATTTTTCCTCACTTTGGTTCACACTTTTTTTGGATTGCCTTAATTGGAATTGGAAAACATTTGACAATGCTGTAAAAAAAGAAATCACTGCCAGATGCGTCCAAGGCTCGGAGGATTCTAAGGTCCTGGAAGTCAATATTTCGTCCGAATTCTGTCGCTGGGTTTTAGACATGTTTGAAACGCGGCGATCAAAGTTCTCGGGCATCATGTGGGAAGGCGTGGAAAAACGCAGGAATGATGCGGCGGCATTTTACCTGGAAGGCAAACCGCTCGAAAATGCCTTTTTTCGTGCAACAGGGTTCTCTGTCACCCTTGACCTGCGAAACACACTAACGCTCAACGGGATTTTGCTGAGACGCACCCATCAATCCTCTGTCGTTCAAGAGCGCAAACCGCCTGCGGAAGTCTGCGCCAAATTCAAAGACCGCCTAAATCGCAACGGTAAGGCCAGCGTCTGGGTACTGAGCAAGGACGCGGTACTGCGGTATGCAGAAAAGTCATAAAAAGATAAAAGCACTGGATGAATCCGGTGCTTTTTTGTACAAAAATGTCAAAACTGATTTTTGCATAAGAGTATCTCTTCGGCACTTATCCTTCACGATTTTGTGCATTTTTTATCCTTTTCCACCTATAATAGTGCATTTTAGCAAAAAAGAATACAGAATATTACAATAACATAAGAAAAGATAAAAGATAAGCGAGGTACAAAATAATGTATGAAATTTGCGAAAACAAAAAGTTATCTTTCCACACAATCGAATCACGAACAGCTTGTGACGATAGATACACACAGCTATTACTTGAGAGGTTGTACAGCAAAGCAACACAAAAGCAGGGGAACACTTATCTGGACTACCATGGAATAATCAGATACGATAGCGCATTTCGAGGAATACGCCTCAAAATTTTACGGAATTCAAACTTTCCATGCTACAGCATTTACATGATCCTGAATCCACGTAAGGTGATAGGCGACTTCACCCATATAGGCCTTATGAAGTCGGATATCAGTTCGCTACAGTGTCTGGAAGAAAATATCCATGAGTTCTGGTACGAGTTAGGCTTTCCATTTCTTCCAGACCAATGGACTCTCTCGCGACTGGATATTGCATGCCAGTTTCAGTCTCATTTTGGCAAACTTTTGATCAAGCTTCTGCACAACCATCCACTTTCATTAAAAGTATGGCAGACACGGCAGTACAACCGCATGCGTAGTTTTTTTGCCCAAAGCCTTCCAGAAAATGTGCAGCTTTATGACAAAGGATTCAAGATGGAACGCGATAATTGCACTCTTTATACATCAGAAGATTGGGCAAATGCGGAGAATCTGTGGAGATTCGAACTGCAGCTGCATCGAAGCAAAATACGGCAGTTTGAGCAAAAATTTGAGATCAGCCATACCGGTTCCCTGACCGATCGTCTTTCCGCCTGGAGCAGTCGAGTATCTGATATCCTGTCTATGGAATGCGCTGCTCTGTTTGGGCAGGGATATTACCGAACGATGGAGCAGGCGTGGGATCTGCTTGGAACAAGACATGAAAAAATAATCAACGATTACTTTCAAATGATTGCAAACTACAACTCCGTACCGGATGCCTGGAAACATATGAAGGCGCTCGGAAGGACATCTTATCTGACCAAACTATTTCGGGAAGCCGATACCAATCCTGTTGTACTTCCCGATTCGTTGATTGCACAGCGCGAGCGATGCCATTTCCCGATCCCCCCGCTCTCGGTACTTTTCACTGATTTTGGACCGAAAACAGTCTGAAAACGTATCAAACAGACAAAATATTGATATATTATTAACATGTATACATAAATAATAATTTATTCGCCAACAACTACATAAAAAGGAGGAATGCTCCAAAAACAGCAGAAAGGAGAGCTCTCAGATGAAAACTGAAACCCAGCTGCGGGCTGAAGAGATCTGGTTGCATTATTATAATCGTATTTTACTCGAAAAAGGGCTGATTAGCGAATCAGACTGGAGAAAAATGAATTTAAAAATCCAAAAAAATAATTATCACTAACTTCCATCACCTGCGCGGTACTTAGAGCCGTCCGCATGCCTGATGCAAGTTACCACGCACTATGTGCATTGTGCAAAAATAAGCTCATCTTTTTCATTAAATTTTATCATAAAAGTTCAATCCACAAAAATGGCAAATTTTTGTGCATTTACACAATAATGCACATGCAGATTTATTATTTATTGCAATATGACCATAACAGTGATATCATATTGTCATAATGCGCAATGAATATGCTCAAAATGCAAGCCACTTGATACACTTTTCAGGTGGTTCTTTTTGAAAAAAGCACAGTGAAATGAGGAAATTCGTTTGCGCAGACGCCGGTGTCTAATAAGAGAGAGGGGGATACCGGCAGGAGCATGCAAAATGAAAAGGAGAGAGAGTTGCATGAATTTTATCAATTCCATGGCGTTCACCGTGATCACGTTCGTCGGGTTCACGGCGCTCGTCGCCCTGATCTCGTGGTGGAAAACACGAGGGGATAACCTGGATACGCAGGATGGCTATTACCTTGCCGGCCGCGGCCTTACCGGTCCGGTCATCGCGGGTTCGCTGCTGATGACCAACCTGTCTGCGGAACAGCTGGTCGGCAACAACGGCCAGGCTGTCCGCGTCGGTATGAGCACGATGGGCTGGGAGGTTACCTCAGCCATCGCGCTGGTCATTCTGGCGTTTGTACTGATGCCAAAGTACTTAAAGACCGGCCTGACGACCATCCCGCAGTTCTTTGAACAGCGCTATGACGCGGGTACCCGCCGTCTGGTATCCATCATCGTTCTGCTCAGCTACGTTGTCATCATGCTGCCGAACATCCTGTATGCAGGCGCAGAAGTGTTCGTCAATATTTTTGGCCTGGATCAGATGCTTGGCATTTCGTATTTTGCGGCAATTGCAATTGTTTGTGTCGCGACCGCGATCGTTGGCTCGATCTACGCGATCTTCGGCGGTCTGAAGGCGATCGCCCTGTCTGACTCAATTAACGGCCTGGGTCTGATTGTAGGCGGCCTGCTGGTTCCTGTTTTCGGCTTGATGTTCCTGTCTGGCCAGCTGGGTGGTGACGGCAGCTTGATGGATGGCATGGATAAGTTCCTGCACACCGATCCGGCGTACCTGAACTCGATCAACGAGGTCAATTCGCCCGAGCCGTGGCTGCCGTGGCCGCTGCTGCTGACCGGCCTTCTGGTCAACAACATGTACTACTGGGCAACTAACCAGTCCATCATCCAGCGTGCTTTCGGCGCGAAAAACCTGAAAGAAGCGCAGAAGGGCGCCGTATTTGCAGGTTTCCTCAAGATCATGACACCGCTGATTATTGTCGTGCCGGGTGTCATCTGTGCATTAGCATATCCGGGTCAGGATTGGGGCAATGGCAACTCCGCTTATCCGATGCTGGTTGCCGAAGTAATGCCTAAGCCTGTACTTGGCTTCTTTGCTGCAGTTATGTTCGGCGCAATCCTGTCCTCATTCAACTCGGTACTGAACTCTGCGTCGACGATTTATGCGCTGGACATCCATCGCCCGATCTTTAATCCGACCGCGTCCGACTCTCACATGGTAAAGGTCGGCCAGAATTTCGGCACGATCGTCGCAGTGATCTCTACGATCATGAGCCCGTTCATGCTGTATATGACTGGTATCACGACTTTTGTCAACTCGATGTTTGCGGCGTTCAATACACCGATCTTCGTCTGCCTACTGTGCGGCTTCTTCTGGAAGAAGGTACCGTCTATTGCGGCAAAGATCGTTATCCCAGTGCATGTGGTTCTGTACATTATCCTGCAGTTCGGCCTGCGTAATGTGATCCCGGCGCTGCATGATATCCACTACCTGTATTTCACTGCCATCCTGTTCGTATTTGACATGCTGCTGATGTGGGTGATCGTCAAGAAGAATCCGCGTCCGGAAGACTTTGTCCTCCATGACGCGAAGGCGGTCGATATGACCCCGTGGAAGACCGGTAAGTTCTGGGCTACGGTCACGCTGCTGATCATGGTTGGTGCGTATATCATCTTCTCGCCTCTCGGCTTCGGCAAAAGCGACACCACAACTTATGAGCGTTATCTGGAACCCCAATCCGCTGCTGCGGTAACTGAAACCGTTCAGGGCTGAAAATCAATTACAATAAAAAGGGCTGCCTTCCGTAGCTTCCAATAAGACAGTATGAGAACATTACTGGCATAGGGTAGCTGCCGTACAGGAGTGCGACAAGAAAAATTGGCGATACTTGGTTTTCACAACCAGGTATCGCCTTTTTCTATCTTTAGCAGAATGTTTGAAGCTATTATTGGAGGTGCATATGATGCAGGAGATGAACTATATCCGTTTTGGTGATTACTATATTCCCGATATTCGTTTACCGGAGGAAAACAGACCTATTGGTCGATGGGGACGTATGCACAGAGATTATATCAAGGAGCATAACCCTATCCGCCTCAATGATCTGTGTCTTAGCGGTGAACTCTGGACTTATCTGGCGGATTTGAACGAGCAGGCACAGAGCCGCCTTGAACTTATCATTGAGCAAATGAAAGCCGCTGAGGGTGTGACAGAGCACATGAAGCAGCACGATCAGATGGCATGGGTTGGAGCTATGAACAACATCCGCAACCGAGCAGAGGAAATCATCCTCCGTGAAATGATCTATGAGGAGGATGCCGTATGAAAATCCTTGAAGAATTTTGGTACGGCAACATTGAGCCGACAGAGTACGATACTTCCTCTAAGGAGTACAAGAAGCTGTTGGAACTGATTTGCAGGAATGAAGAAAAGCTCAAAGCCACCATGACGGACGAACAAAAAGAATTATTTGAAAAGTACACGGATTGTGTGCGAGAGTATCAAACCATCACGGATTGCTTGATTTTTCAGACCAGCTTTAAGCTGGGAGCCAGAATGATGTTAGAAGTCATGGAAGAATAAGCGTATATACCATGCGGGACTTGCGCTCAAATCGGGCACAAGTCCCTTTTTAACTTCCTTCCAAGTTGCGAAACAGATTAGATGTTCTTAATCGCAAAGTTTAATTTGCGTTCGCAAATATAAAATTTGCAAAACGGGTAGAAATTTTCACATTTTTGTGTTATAATAAAGAAAATTGGGCGATTTAGTACAAGGGGGACTTCCATTATGCGTATCAGCTATAACAAACTCTGGAAGATGCTTATTGATAAAAATATGAAAAAGAGTGATTTGAAAGAAAAAGCTGGCATCAGTTCTGCTTCCCTTGCGAAGCTCGGCAAAGGGGATAATATTACTACGGATGTTCTTCTTCGTATCTGCGAAGTAATGGATTGTCGGATTGAAGATATTCTTGAAACTGTCCGCGATTAACCAACACCGAAAAATTTGATTGGGAGGGTTCGATATGACTATATTGGGCAAGAAACAGATGTCAGAAGAAGACATCAAATTAAATTATATTACTCCGGTCATCCTCAAGGGTTGGAAAGGTCACATTACGATGGAAACCAAAATCACAGATGGTCGCATCAATATCCGTGGCAATATTGTTGCTCGTAGTAAGCCTAAGTTTGCCGACTATATGCTTTACCTCAACGACGGAAAACCCATCGCTGTAGTCGAAGCAAAGGATAATAATCATTCTGTATCTCATGGTTTGCGGCAGGCAATGACCTATGCTCAGATGATGGATCTCCCGTTTGCATATTCTTCAAACGGCGATGCGTTCTACGAGCACGACTTCTTGACCGGACAGGAACAGCAGATCGCTTTAGATAAATTTCCAACCCAAGACGAACTGGTGGCGAGGTATTACGCTGAGCTGAACGGCGGCAAGGGCATTTCCGATACGGAAAAGAGAATTGTTTCTCAGCCGTATTATTCTTCTCAGAGTACGTATCCTCCACGCTACTATCAGCGAAACGCTGTAAACAGAACTGTTGAATCCATTGCCAGAGGTCAGCAGAGATTGCTGCTTGTCATGGCTACCGGCACAGGCAAAACATACACCGCTTTCCAGATTGTGTATCGACTGCTCCGTTCTGACCTTAAAAAGAGAATCCTGTATCTGGCTGACAGAAATATTCTTGTTGACCAGAGTATTTTGCAGGACTTCGCACCACTTGAAAAGACCATTTACAAAGTGGACTTCTCCGACAAGGAATGCCTGAGCAAGATTGCATCCCATGAAGTAAACTTCGCTCTCTATCATCAGATGGTCGGGCAGAACGACGAAGAACACTTCAGACAAATCCCCGCTGAATACTTTGACCTCATTATTGTGGATGAGTGTCATCGTGGAAGTGCCAAGGAGGACAGCAACTGGAGAAAGGTTCTGGAGTATTTTTCTTCTGCGACCCAGATCGGCATGACGGCAACACCCAAGGAGAGCGAAAAAGTATCGAACATAGACTACTTTGGAGATCCCGTTTACATTTACAGTTTGAAGCAAGGCATCGAAGACGGATTCCTTGCTCCGTTCAAGGTTATCAATATCACGACCAACATCGGTGACGGATGGAGACCGTACAAAGGTCAAACCGACATCTATGGCAACGAGATTGAAGACCGCATCTACAACAACAGGGACTACGACTACAGCATCATTCTCCAAGACCGTATTGACGAGGTTGCAAGGGAGATTACCGAGTATTTGAAAAGTACCGACAGGATGCAGAAAACCATCGTGTTCTGTGCTTCCGAGGATCATGCCGAGCGTATGAGAGTTGCCCTCATCAACCGTAACGCTGATATGGTCAAGGAGAATCCGGACTACTGTGTCAGAATTACAGGTTCCGATGTTTATGGCAAGTCCAAACTTGATTATTTCATCTCCGTGTCCAGCCCATATCCTGTTATCGCTACAACATCCGAACTGCTTTCCACCGGCGCTGACTGCAAAATGACAAAATTGATTGTTCTGGACAAGACGGTTGAGAGTATGACCACCTTTAAGCAGATCATCGGTCGTGGAACCCGTATCAGAGAAAAGGACGGCAAGACACATTTTGTCGTTATGGACTTCAGAAACGTGACAAGACTCTTTACCGACCCCGATTGGGACGGTCCTATCGAGCAGGACGAAGGCTTCCAACATGGTGGCGGAGGAAACAAGCCGAAAGGCGGCGGTCATGGTGGCGGAGGAACAGAACCTCCCGTTGACCCTGTTGAAACTCCTATTGTCGATAAAGACGGATGCAGAGTGAAGATTATCAATAAGACCGTTTCTGTCTATGATGCCAACGGCAAGCTGCTTCGACAGGAAGATATTATTGATTATACCAGAACCAACATCAAGGGCGAGTATGCCTCTCTGTCTGACTTTATCCACAAGTGGAAGGCATCGGACAAGAAGAAAACGATTGAACAGTCCTTTATGGCAATGGGCATTGATTTGAAAGCCCTGAAAGCAGATCAGGGAATGTCTGACGTTGATGATTTTGATTTCATCTGCTATGTGGCATACGGTAAGAAGCCGCTGACGAGAAAAGAGCGGGCAAACAACGTAAAAAAGAAAGACTTCTTCAGCAAGTATTCTGCCGAAGCACAGGCAGTCCTCTCCATTCTCTTGGACAAGTATATGAACCAAGGAATTACAGAGGTTGAGGACATCAAGGTTCTTTCTCTTGCGGATTTTGCCGAATTTGGAAAGCCCGCAAAGATCGTAAAGCTGTTCGGCGGCAAGACGCTATATGAAGCGGCTATTAAGGAACTTGAAGCGCACATTTATGAATTAGAGGTAAGTTGACTATGGCTATGCAGTCAGGTTTTATAAAAAGAATCCGTGATATTATGCGCATGGACGCAGGTATCAACGGCGATGCTCAGCGAATTGAGCAGATGGTATGGATGCTTTTCTTGAAAGTATACGATGCCAAAGAAGACGACTGGGAACTGAACGAGGAGAACTACGAGTCCATCATTCCCGAAGATCTCAGATGGAGAAATTGGGCAAAGGCCGACAGCAACGGTCATGCTATGACCGGAGACAAGCTGCTGAATTTCGTCAACAACACTCTGTTCCCGGTGCTGAAAGGTAACGATGTAAAAGAAGGCGACACGGTTATCTATGAGGGGATCAAGGTTACACCTGACACTCCGATCAAGAAAGCAATCGTGAAATCGACCTTTGAGGATGCTAATAACTACATGAAGGACGGCGTTTATCTCCGTCAGGTCATTGATGTGATTGACGAAATCGAATTTGATGATGTCAAGGAAAGCCATGCTTTCGGCTTTGTTTATGAAGAAATCCTGAGAGAGTTGCAGTCTGCCGGTTCCTCCGGTGAGTTTTACACGCCGAGAGCAGTCACCGAGTTCATGGCGCTGATGATCAAGCCGAAACTGGGAGAAAAGATGGCTGACTTTGCTTGCGGTACGGGTGGCTTTATTACTTCCTGGCTTGGACAGTTATCCAAGCAGGTAACCGACACTTCTGCTCAAAAGCAGCTTGATGACAGCATTTACGGAATCGAGAAAAAGCCGTTCCCGTATCTGCTCTGCGTGACCAATATGCTGCTGCATGATATTGAAGTTCCCAACATCTATCACATGAACTCGTTGAAGCACAATCTGCTTGACTATACAGATGCGGATAAGTTCGATGTGATCTTGATGAACCCGCCTTATGGCGGACATGAGGACAAGTCCATTCAAGGCTTCTTCCCTGATGATCTGGCAAGCTCCGAGACCGCCGATCTGTTTATGTCGGTGATCCTGTACCGTTTGAAGAAGAACGGCAGAGCCGCCGTTGTGGTGCCGGACGGTTTCCTGTTCGGTCTGGATAATGCGAAGGTGAACATCAAGAAAAGGCTCATTGGCGAGTTTAACCTGCACACGGTTATCAGACTTCCCAATTCTGTGTTCAGTCCCTATACTTCCATTACCACCAATCTGTTGTTCTTCGATAACACAAAGCCGACAACAGAAACATGGTTCTATAGAGTGGATATTCCGTCTGACAGAAAGCACTTTTCCAAGACCAAGCCGATGGAGTTAAAGCACTTCGATGATTGTATCGCTTGGTGGAACAACAGAGAGGTAATTCCCGACGGCGAATACTTTAAGGCGCAGAAATTTACCGCTGATTATCTGCTGAATGAACGGGGATGCAATATTGATCTCTGCGGTTATCCTCATGAGGAAGAGGAAATTCTTGATCCAACAGATCTGATCCAACGATATCAAGAAGAACGGGCCTCCTTGAATGCAACTGTTGACCGTGCTGTCCAGCAAATATCAACCTCATTGAATCAAGCAACTGTACTTCCGGATATAGATTATGCAAGTGGTGCTTTGACGAGACTTGCTGAGTTGGATGCGCATTTTGCCGATAAAATGATTAAATCTGTTCTTGAGATTGCAATTAAGGGAAAGTTAGTACCGCAATATCCAACCGAAGGAACTGCAAGAGACTTACTTGAGAAAAATCTTATAGATGTAGAGATTGACGGACGCCGTGTTAAGCAAAAGGTAATTACAGAAATATCTGAAGATGAAAAAACTTTTGATATTCCTGATTCGTGGGAGTGGATCAAACTCGGCAATGTTTGCACAATAGCCAGAGGCGGCTCTCCCCGTCCCATTAAAGAATATATTACCACAGCAGCAGACGGCGTTAACTGGATAAAAATTGGGGACACCGAGAAAAACGGAAAATATATTTGCGCTACTGCAGAAAAAATCAAACCATCTGGCGTATCCAAAAGCCGTATGGTTCATGCCGGAGATTTTCTTCTTACAAACTCGATGAGTTTTGGTAGACCATATATTTTGAAAGTTGATGGTTGCATCCACGACGGTTGGTTAGTAATTAGTCAATCGACAGAGATATTTGATCAAGACTATCTATACTGGTTGCTTTCTTCTAATTATGCGTATATGCAGTTTTGCGGAAAAGTTAGCGGTGCAGTGGTTAAAAACCTGAATAGTGACAAGGTTGCTAATTCTGTATTTCCACTTCCTCCTCTTGCAGAACAAAAACGCATTGTTGCCAAGCTTGAAGAAATCCTGCCGTTGTGCGAAAGGTTGAAATGAGGTGATTTAATGAAAAATTTGGATCGTAAAGTCACGCTGCTATGTCCTCTTTGCGGTAATGATCAGTTTTCATCATTGGACGAAGAGTTTGAAGATCTTCTTCACGCAAGTGACGATGTACGAGTTCGCTGCTCTGATTGTGGTTCGGAATACACGAAACGAGAGTTGCTCGATAGTAATGCCGCAATAATTGATAATGCTGTAGATGAGCTTGCGCAAGATGCAGTCAAAGAACTTGAAAAAGAATTAAAGAAAGCGATGAAAAAATGGAAGTTTTGATTAGCACATTGAAGGAAATGGTGCCCTTCATCAAAGATTGGGGTGCGCTGATCATCGCAGGTATATCTCTGTTAGTTGCCATCATTTCGCTGATTAAATCTTCAAAGGCACAACGCCTCCAGAACAAGGTTAATGAACTGGAACTCAAGATTAAGCAGAATGAACTGGACAAGATAGCCAAGGAGAAGGAAGATTCGGTACTTGCATGCGTTGAGGCAAGATTTATTACTGTGGGCAAAGGCAAGCACAGACTGAAAGTTTGGAATTCTGGAAATGCGACCGCTTATAATGTAACTGCCCGATTTGATGGTGATGTTGGAATTATGATTATGGATCGAGAAAAGCAGCCTTTTGAAGAATTGGAGGCAAGAAAAAGCTATGAATTGATTCTAATCACGCATAATGGTTCTGCATCAAAATTTAGAATAATCACTGAATGGACAGATTCGAGCGGCAAGCAGCATACCAAAACACAAATGGGCGATTTTTCGTAAATCTACTTATGTTTGTTTTGTTTCGGACTACAAATCACATTTGATAATTGAGAGGAGGGGCATCAATGGATCACAATGATCGAGAACAATTTTGGAAAACATTGTGTTCTTTGCCTGGAAATGACATTGTGGCGGAACGAGAACAACTATTCAAATCAATTAAGTATCCGAAGTTGCTTTTCCGCTATCGCCCTGTCAGCACCAAAAGCTTGGAAGCACTCAGAACCAACAAGCTCTACTTTTCTTCTGCGAATTATTATGATGACCCTTTTGATACCTTTCTTCATATCGATATTGAGGCGATACGGAAAGAGTATCTAAGTGCATTTCAGACTCCGGAAAGCACAGAAGCTGTTGTGGAGGGCGTTAAGTCATTGCTTGGTGGCGTTCTCTCCGAGGAGCAAGCAGCGCAGTTTACGGTTGAGAATGTAACAAACGCACTTTCTCACGGGCTTACCGAAAGCTTTCTGAATGCAGCACTTTCACTTCGTGATGAAGTTAAGAAAGATACATGGTCAGTTTGTTTCTCTGAAAATGGGTTTAATGAGGTCCTGTGGCTGAAATACGCAGATCAGCACAGAGGGTTTGTTCAAATCTACGACCTTGAAAACAATGACAACTTCTTATGCGGCAAGCAGGAAAAATGTGCAAATTGCGGAATCAAGAACTACGGAACGCCGCTATATCCGATTTATTATTCGGACACGCCTTATGATGCAACCAAATTTGCAAAATTCGTTATGCTCCGTAAAATAGCAGAGACAACCGCAACTCAGATTCCTCCGGAGCTATATACAGGCATGGGAAGTGCTTTATGGGAACAGGAAAGAACGACCCTAATCAAAAAAGAGTGTCATAAATACGATGAAGAATGGCGAATGATAACTGGCTGCATTATGAAGCCTCCGGTGATGATGGAATGGATCCCAAGCGGTATAATTCTCGGTCTGCGAATGGACGTAGCAGAGGAAAATCTTGTTGTAAGTATGGCAAAAGAGGCTGGGGTCAAAAACATCTATAAATCCTACATAAATGCTCAAAACAAACTGGATGCTTATCTTTTGAAATTGTAATCTTTCCAGCCAGTGCCTGAGCAGTTGAAATGAGGTGATAATTATGGGAATGATAGGCATGGGAAATGAATGTTATTTATACGTTAATGGTATTTCTGTATCAAAGCCAATATGGTTACACGATACTGTTTGCCTTTCTCCTGCAAAGTCGGCTATAAAGTGGCAGGAAGTTATGTCGTTATTTGAAAATGATATAGATTTCTCCATAGCTGTACTATGTAACCCCACAATCGCCTCGCAGCTTCATATTATTGGAGATGACACAGAACATCTAATCGCCAACGCATGGAATTCACAATGGGATTGTGTTTTGTTAGGTGCTCTATTCAATCACAATGTTATGTGCAATCTGCAAAGCGATCAGCCAATTGAGCAAATTGCAAAGGCTGAGTACATTCATATAACCAATTATGAATTACGTGCACTGTTATCAGACGTCTATAACATATCTGAAGAAGACGAGTCGTGGTTGGAAAAGTACTATGAAACGGCATACAAACTTTTAGAGAAAGAAAATTTCCAAACAGCAGTACATACAATGGCAAGTTACAGATGGCATTCTGTGCCTCGTGTGCAGTTGGCTGTTATTTGGTCTGGAATTGAATCGCTGTTTAATGTGAACACCGAGGTTAGCTTTAGAATAAGCTTGTATATTGCTAACTTTCTCGGTGAAACCGAGACGCAGGCGCAGCAGATATTTAAGCAAGTACGAAAAATGTATTCTTTACGATCCTCTGCCGTGCATGGTAATAAGACAAAAGACAATCTTGAAAGCGCAGTAGTAGAGTCCGCAAATTTACTGAATCGGATTCTTAGACGATGCGCAGAGTTAAACAAACTTCCAGATGTAGATAATTTAGTATTCTGCGTAAACAAATAAATAGAAAAACGACACTAACCGGGGCAATCCCAAATTCTGTGTAACCGCCAAAAGCGGTGCAAATAGAGAAAAATTTATCATGGGCGGCAGACGGGTAAAACGGCTGCCGCCTTGTTAACAACATAACGCCAGCGAGAGGGGATGTCAAGACGAAGGCATTCATATCCCCTCTGCCATCGATCTGAAACGGCATTACTCAGGCATGCGCTCGGCGAAGTAGACAGCCATTTGGGCGTGGATCATACTCCAGTCCTGCCGACGTCCGGTCCACTTTTTCGTGATATCCATCATGGCCAGATACAGCATTTTCAGCAGGCTGTCATCGGTGGGGAACACGGATTTGGCTTTGGTCACCTTGCGCAGCTGGCGGTTGAAGCCCTCGATGGCATTGGTGGTGTAAATCAGCCGCCGCACCTCCTGAGGGTACTTGAAATAGGTGCTCAGGTTTGCCCAGTTGTCCCGCCAGGACCGGGAGATTTTCGGATATTTCCGGTCCCAGTGCTCCCCGAAGGTATCCAGAGCATCCAGTGCCGCCTGCTCATCTACGGCGGCATAAACTGCTTTCAGATCGGCCATGAGCGCCTTTAAGTCCTTGTAGGACACATATTTACTGGAATTGCGCAGCTGATGGATGATGCAGTTCTGAATTTCGGTTTGAGGAAAGGTGGCATGGATAGCCGCATCAAATCCGGCAAGGTTATCCGTGCAGGCGATGAAAATATCCTCCACACCACGGTTCCGCAGGCCGTTGAGCACGGTCGCCCAGAACTTGGCGCTCTCATTTTCGCCTACCCACATGCCCAGTACATCCTTCCGGCCATCCAGATCAATGCCTATGGCAATATACACCGCTTTCTTTACGATCT
>ERZ1643249.3221-NODE-3221-length-14503-cov-4.669574_pt1 | contig 14503 bp, 13 predicted proteins | sample MGYA00579263_ERZ1643249 | MGnify/ENA primary metagenome ERZ1643249 (study PRJEB29033, sample SAMEA4952264) | chicken gut metagenome | biome: Broiler Chicken; feature: Gastrointestinal Tract; material: Caecum | place: Ireland | collected 2018 | study: Broiler...
AAGGAAGGAAAGCCTCTTACGGTCACCGAGCCTAATATGACAAGATTTATCATGAGTCTGGAGGAAGCTGTTGATCTTGTATTGTTTGCATTTGAAAACGGACATAGCGGAGATATATTTGTGCAAAAGGCTCCCGCGTGCACGATACGCGATCTTGCGCAGGCGGTAAAAGAATTATTTAACGCAGACAACGAAATCAAGATAATAGGAATACGTCACGGAGAAAAGATGTATGAAACGTTGCTTACCAAAGAAGAAGCTGTCAAGGCGATAGATTTGGGCGGATTTTACCGTGTGCCGGCGGATAATCGCGACTTGAATTACGATAACTATTTCAAAAAAGGCAACGTTCTTACGAGATTGACCAACGAGTATAATTCCGACAATACCGAACAGCTTGATGTGGAAGGGGTTAAGAAAAAACTGCTTTCGCTTGAATATATACGCAACGAGCTCAAGGAGTGGGAGAGCGAAAGAAAATGACAAAAGTTCTTGTTACCGGAGCAAGGGGATTTATCGGAAAAAATCTTGTCCTGGAATTAAAAAACAGGAAAAATTTCGAAGTTTTCGAATGTGATCTTGATACTTCGGCAGATCAACTTAAAGAATATGCGCGAGAGTGTGAATTTGTATTTCATTTGGCGGGGATTAACCGTCCGAAAAATACTGAGGAGTTTATGTCCGGCAATTACGGCTTTACCACTGAATTGTTGGGACTTCTTGCGCAAAGCGGTAATAAGGCGCCGGTTTTAATGAGTTCTTCTATTCAAGCAACGCTTGATAACGATTACGGGAGAAGTAAAAAAGCGGGGGAAGATTACGTAATTGATTATGGTCGCAGGAATGGCGTAGATACATATATTTTCAGATTGCCCAATGTGTATGGAAAGTGGTGCAGACCCAATTACAATAGCGCTATTGCCACATTCTGTCATAATATATCCCGCGGCTTGGAAATAACGGTCAACAACCGTGAAACCATATTAACAGTCGTTTATATTGATGACGTTGTAAATGCATTTATAAATGCCGTAGATAAAAACGTGCAACGCGATGAAAACGGGTACTGCATAGTTCCCGTTGAGGATAAAATAACGCTCGGTGAAATCGTCGACACGCTATATTCGTTCAAACAATCGCGTCAGACATTGTCTGTTGCCGATATGAACAGGGGGGTAATAAAAAAGCTTTACAGCACATATTTGAGTTATTTACCTGAGACGGATTTTGCATATGATCTGAAAATGAATACCGACAGCAGAGGATCTTTCACCGAGTTTATCAGGACAAACGGCCAGGGTCAGGTGTCGGTTAATATTTCCAAACCACATATTGTAAAGGGAAATCATTGGCATCACACTAAAAACGAAAAATTTCTTGTTGTAAAGGGTAAAGGTGTCATAAGATTCAGAAAAGTAGGGTGCAATGAAATTATAGAATATCGTGTAAACGGGGACAAGCTCACCGTTGTAGATATTCCTTGCGGATATACACATAATATTGAAAATGTCGGTGAAGACGATATGGTCACCATAATGTGGGCGAACGAACCGTTTGATAAGAATAATCCGGATACATTCTACGAAGAGGTATAATATGGAAAAGATGAAAGTAATGACGATATTGGGGACGCGCCCCGAGATAATCAGGCTTTGTGAATGCATAAAGGCGTGTGATAAATATTTCAATCATATTTTGGTGCATACGGGACAGAATTGGGATTATACGCTCAATGAAGTGTTTTTCAAAGATTTGGGATTGAGACAGCCCGATTATTTTCTCGGTTGTGTTGGAGCACATCTGGGTGAAACCATCGGCAATATTATAGCTAAGTCGTATGAAGTTATCGAAAAGGAAAAACCGGACGCGCTTCTTATACTGGGAGATACAAACAGTGCTCTTGCCGCGATAAGCGCAAAGCGTCTGAAAGTTCCGATATTCCATATGGAAGCAGGTAACAGGTGTTGGGATTGGAATGTTTCCGAGATGATAAACCGCCGTATTGTGGACGTCATATCGGACATAAATTTGCCGTACACGGAGCACAGCCGCAGATACTTGCTTTCGGAGGGCGCGGACGGAAAAACAATATTTGTAACGGGTTCGCCCATGCGTGAGGTTCTGAAAGTTTACGAAGAGAAGATAAACGCGAGCAATGTATTGGATACGCTGGGGCTTGAGCCGCACAAATATATACTTTTGTCATCGCACAGAGAGGAAAATATAGACAACGAAGAGCATTTTATGAGCCTGATGACCGCTGTTAACAATATTGCACAGCAGTATAATATGCCGGTTATATATTCGACGCACCCCAGAAGCGCCAAGTTCATAGAGAAAAGAAAATTCGTGTTCCATCCGCTGGTCAGAAGCCTTAAACCTTTCGGCTTCTTTGACTATAACAAACTGCAAAAGAACGCATATTGCGTCCTGTCGGACAGCGGTACGCTCAGTGAGGAGAGCGCGATGCTCAACTTCCCCGCGGTTCTCATCAGGACAAGCACCGAGCGTCCCGAAGTGCTCGATAAGGGTAGCGTAGTCATAGGTGGTATTACTACAAAAGATATTTGCCAGTCTATGGATATGGCGGTAGCAATGTACGACAATAAAGAGCCGTACGTCATGGCGGAAGATTATGCGGACACTAACGTCTCAATCAAGGTCGTGAAGATCATACAATCTTATGCTAAGATTGTCAATATCACGACGTGGAGGAAGAAGTAAGTGAAGATTGCGGTAATCGGCTTCAACACCATGATCAGAATGCCGTATATGCGGTATTACAAGCGTCTTTTGGAGGCGCACGGTGTTGTTGCGGATTATTATTGCTGGGATCGAACAGAAAACGGCAAAACGCTCAGACAGGACAATGTAATCGACATCAAGATCAGATGCGGAGAGGGAAAGATTGTAAAGATTTTTGCCATGTTGAAATGGCGTAAAAAAATATTGCAGAACCTGAAAAGGGAAAAATATGATAAAATCATAGTGCTCACAACGTTGCCCGGGGTATTGCTCAAGAAATACTTGCTTAAAAACTATAAGGGCAAATATATCTTGGATGTCCGCGATTTTACATATGACAATATAAGAGCCTATCAAAATGCGGTAAAAGAATTGTGTGACAACAGCGTCAAGACGTTCATCTCTTCGCCGGGATTTAGGCAATTTTTGCTGTCGGACAACTTGATGCAGATTCATAATATCGATGTTGAAAGAGCAGATTATGATGCTCCCGATTTGGATAAAAATATATTGACTTTGGGGTATATAGGGTTGATTACTTATTATCGGTCTTGCATAAGATTGATGAACGATTTAGCAAATAGCCGATACAAGTTGTATTTTGCAGGAATGTATAAAGATGATTTTTTGCAACAATATATTGATCGTAATAAATTGGATTATGTAGAGTTTAGCGGTAAATTTGAATCCAAGGACAAGAGCACTATATACCGGAATATTGATATTGTGAATTGTTATTATGGAATAACGGGTGAGTCGCATAAAGAATATGCATTGCCAAATCGCTTATACGATGCAGTGTATTGCAAGCGTCCGATTTTAGCATTGAACGGAACCGCTTTGGCGAAAATTGTAAAAAAGTATGATATAGGCATTGTAGTGGACGAAAGCGACGATGTTAAGAACGCTTTAGACGAATATGTCGAAAAATTCGATAAAAGTAAGTTTTGTGAAGGTGTCGCAAGGTGCGTTGCCGATATAGAAAAAGAGCAAAGCGAGACTGAAATGGTTATTTTGGAGTTTGCGGAGGGGAAATGAAAAAAGTAGCCATATTCAGCAACAATTTGCAATTGGGTGGAGTTCAGAAGTCGTTGATCAATTTACTAAATGCAATCAACGACAAGTATGAAATTCATTTATTTTTATTGGATAAGAATAATGAACTCTTGCCGTTTGTGCCCAAAAACGTAATTGTCAATGAAATAGGCTACCCGTTGAGATTAATGGGTATATCGCATAATGCGGCAAGAGAGGAGAGTTTTTTTAGAGGTATACAATCTTTTGTTTTGCGTGCGGTAACGAGGATAATCGGTAAAAGATTTACAGTCCCATTTATCGTAAACGCAACAAAACGCATAAACGAAGAGTTCGATGTTGCAATATCATATGTTCATGACGGCGGCGACAAGTCGTTTTATGGTGGTTGCAACGAATTCGTGTTAAAGAGAGTTAAGGCAAAACGTAAGTTTAGTTTTATGCATGGCGATTTTTTGAAATGCGGCAGCAATACAGCATACAATGTTAGAATTTTGGCAGAATTTGACAAGATAATATGTGTAAGTAGATATTGTGCTGAAAGCATGAGAAAATCAGTCCCGTCAATCAAGGATAAGGTGACTTATGTTCCAAACTTCATCAATTACGACGAAATAATCCGATTGGCGAATGACAATCCGAAAAAATATGACTCGACTTCTGTTAACCTTGTTACAATTGCGCGGTTAAGCAAAGAGAAGGGGTTGACGCGAGTGTTGCCTGCGCTAAGGCAGATAATCGATAGCGGAATAAAAGTTAAATGGTATATTGTAGGTGACGGCGCGCATAAGGATGTTATTTGCAAGGAAATAGAAAAGGAGAAACTGACGGAGGAAGTAGTTCTTTTAGGTAAGCAAACCAATCCTTATAAATTCGTTCTCAATGCGGATCTGTTTGTTTTGCCTTCATACGAAGAGGCCGAAGGAATGGTCATAAAAGAAGCGATAGGGCTTGGCGTTCCGGTATTGTCAACGGATACCGGTGCTACGAAGGACATATTGCTTGCAAAATTTGGCTTTATATGCAATAATAACGATAAGGAGCTGTCAAAAGTAATTATCGAAGTTTTAGGCAACAGAAATTTGATTGAAACAAAGAGGTCAAACCTGCGTTGTTACAAACCGAATAATTCTGATAGTGAGATGCGTATTCAAGCGTTGATCGAGGGTACGGATGGGACAAATTAAGCAGCAGACACAGGGAAATAAGTTTACCAAGATAACAGCCGTTGCCGTGATGATCATCGCGTTGATGGGTGCAAGTTTGCCTATAGTAAATCTACCTGGTATCGGGACGCTATATCTGTTCCGTTTAGTAGTTCCATTTTTATTTTTTTGGATGATAGTCCATAGAAATCACTATGAGCAGTCATGGCGCGATATGTTCCAGATGATGATCGTGTGGATTGGTTGGGCTATTGTTTCGTTGTTGTGGAGTTTTGATCGGACGAATAGCATTCAGGGAATCATTAATATCTGTTTTTGCTTTGTTTGGATCATGTGGCTTGCAGGTTTTGTCGATACAGTGAATTTGTATGATAAGTTGATCACTGCATTTATTGTATTTATTGTAGGGTGTAGTTTGCTCGGGCTATATGAAGTATTTTCCGGGCATTATATTTTTACTGTTCAGGCCGGCGTTGAGTCAGTGATAACAAGCATTGGTAAACATTATCCTGTAACGGTATTTTATAATCCAAATGATTTTATGGTTTTTGTAGCGGCATCTATACCTATGGTGTTTTATTTGGCCAATAAGAAAATAAAGAATAAGCATCTAATCTTCATAATTGATATCGGGTATGTATTGTTTAGTTGTGTTATGATGCTGCTTGCCGATTGTCGAATGGGATTTGTGGTCGTGCCGTTTATCGTATTGGTGTGGTTGATTTCAAAAAAATGGGATGTGAGGTTTTATAAGGTTGTCATTTTGGGGGTGGTTGTCGGTATAGTTATTTTAATAGCCTCTCCAAATACGATTAGTTTGATTGCGAGTGAGGAGAGATGGGAGATTTGGAGTGACGCCTTGTACAACTTGAAGGAAAGTTTCTTTTTGGGAACAGGAATAGGAAATGCGAATTTTCATCTCCCGGGACATATATATCAAAGCAACTTGACTGCGACTCACTTTTGGTTTATACAGGTGTTGGCCGAAATCGGACCGATCGGTTTTTTGTTTGTTGCAAAGTGGTATATAAAGAGCATACTGCGAGTAAAAAGATCAGTTGTTTACAACAGGAACAGTTCGGTTTTTGAGCTTAAAAGATTGGTGTTAACATTGTTACTCGCAACAATATTTTTGAGCATGATGAGTTCGAGCTTGACGGAATCTTCGGCATTTTGGACATTGATTGCAATTATGCAAGTAGGCACAGGATTGAAAATTGTAGATCAGGAGAAGGCGAAAAATGAAGGCTAAAATTCTGTTATTGACGGTGGGGTATAACGACAGTGATGCTAATTCGATTTGCGCGCGGAATGTTGCAGAAGAATTATATTCTCGAGGCAATGTTGTGGATATGTGTTGCATAAAAAAAAGCATTAGTAATGTAGATGGCCAAACTTCGTTTGGGAAGCTTTTTTATGTGTTAAATGAATATACAAAAATACTATGCAAGCTTGAACAGAAAGGAATAAGTTTTTTACAACTTCCGAAACTAATTCGGTATGCAATAAAAATGAAGCAAAGAATAAAGAGTATAGGATATACGAGAACCGGTAATCAATACGGAGATACAATTATACGTAAAGATTTTTATGCAGCAGTGCAGCGCAATCAAATGTCCGGTAACTATGATGTAATTGTGGCGATTGCTCAACCATTCGGCTGGGCGGTTTTGGCAAATGAATTAAAAGAAAGGTATCCCGGGACGAAAATATATTTGTATATGCTTGACCCATATATTTATAATTACACGTTGTCTCGGAATAAAATTGAATACAGGAAGAGGCAATTCGAGCGGTTCACAAACAATTTAGACGGAATAATTTTTACGCGTGGGATAAAAGAAGAGGCAGAAAAGCATAATTATGCAATTCGCAAGAAATCTATTATTGTAGACTTGCCCAATATGATTCCACATAAAACAGTACAGACAAAAAACTATTTAGATAAGATTGAATTAATGTTTGCGGGGAGATTTTATCCGGATATTAGGAATCCTCAAAAGATGTTCAATGTTTTGCTGCAGATTTTAGATGAGCAGACAATATTCAGCATGTTTAGCAGAGGATGTGATGCTATGTCTAATGCTTTTGCGCAAAGTTGCCCTCATGTAAAACAAATGGATTTCTTGCCCCATGAAAAATATGTCAAGTATTTTGAAGGAGTAGATATTCTTGTAAATTTGGAAAACACAATTCCAAATCAACTGCCTAGCAAAGTATTCGAATATATTGCAAGCGGTAAGCCTATAATTAACTTTTATGAGGATGAGAATAGTATGGGGGTGCATTATTTTGGTCGGTATCCGTTGGCATTCAACTTCAACTTAAATCATTACCAAACAAGTGATATTATACATTTGCGAAATTTTATAGCGGAGAGCGTGGGGAAAAGACTTACATATGATGAGGCAACAGCATTGATGCAAGAAGCGCGCGCTGAAAATGTATTAAATGTTATCGCAGATTTTATAATGGCAGACTTAGGATACAGCAAATAAATAGCATCATGAGTTAGTAAGTCAATACTAATATGCAGTCGAACTGTGGCATTTATTATAAGAGCATTATTTGGATTGCCGGGAGTTGAGCAATAAAATTCGGCGTTGCCCCATTAGAGAATGCAAAGTTAATAAAACGTACGGATGCTAGTAGAAAAAAAGAGGGTCTCCTTTTTCGCGTAGCCATATGTGAAACTCGAAGTGACGGATGCATTTGAAGAGAGATTCACAAGAGTATTTTTGTGTAAAATTTATACAAGATCCGATTTGCAACTCCATTTTGAAAGGAATAGGGCGTTATGATTAAAACATATTAATAAGCGACCTTGAATAATGCACTCAAGGTCGCTTGTGTTTGCGATTTGACAAAAAGATTTATTCTGTTTTATCGTTATTGCCATCGTTAGAATTTACGTTATCAATTTTAGATGCGTTTTCTGTATCATTAATTTCTTTTTCTTCAATCTTGCCATCTTGCATGCTCATGTTGTTAGATTTGTTTTCACTAGGCGGGCTATTAAATTTGTTATGTGTAATCATTGATTTAATCTTTCCGATGCCCTGCTTTATATAATTAATAATCCATTTAAAAGACGACAAACGGAAAATCCAAGACAATAAGATGTATAGCATTATCCCTGTAAATATTTGTATAAACAAAATCAATCTGTAATCGATTTTTATAAATGACAGAGAGTAGACACAGACTCCCATTATGCCGCAAACCAACAAATTAGGCAAAACATCTTTTACTATATCTAATATTCCATAGTTTATCAATTTTTTACACGGCAGTGTAGCGATAATAAATGCTAAAGCCGAATCTAAAACAAGTCCTATAGCAATCCATTTTAACCCAAAGAACAATGTTGTAACCAAAATGCTCAAGCCGCATAGTTTTTTTGCTATCTCCGTAACTAAAAGCAGTTTGCCCTTTCCCATTACTTGAAACAAAATCTGATCTAGGGTTGTGATAGGAATTAATGAGAAATATATACAAAACATTCTCATATAATATGCAGATTGTATCCATTTTTCTCCTAGTAAAAATCGAATAACGGAATCACTGCAGACTATCAAGCCAATCATCATTGGCCATATTAAGTAGGTTACGGTTTTTATATTGGTTCTTAATATTCTCTTCAAAGATTCGGGTTCGTCTTGTTTTTGAGACAGAACAGGATACATGACGCTTCCCACTGTACCATTAATATTGTCAACGATTAGTCCGGGAAACTGTCTTCCTTTTGACCAATAAGCAAGAGCCGTCTCATCGTATTTTTTTCCTATGACCATAGAATGCAGGTTGTCATAGGTTACATTGATTAAGCTTACGGTAAAAAATTTCCATCCAAGTGAATACAATGCTTTCAGCCTGTTAAAACTGAAAATAAACTTTGGTCTCCATCTTACAGTAAACGTCATAACAATCATGCTTACGCCTGTGGAAGTCAGCTGCTGTGCAACTAAAGCCCAAACTCCATATCCGTAATAGGCAAGAGCTATGCCTACCGCTGAAGAAAAGCAAGTTGCTGAAAAAGTGCTCAAAAACAGTCTTCTGAACAATAATTTTTTAGATAATATCGTTTTTTGCATGCCATTATATGACGACATTATCAAAACAAGTGCAAGAGCACGTAGTACCGGTATTAGTTGTGGCTGATCATAAAGCTTGCTTAATAGCGGAGCTAAGATGAAAAAGAACAATAAGTATAGTACAATCGATACACCCAAAGTAAAATAGAATACAGTACTATAATCCAAATCGTCGGCATCTAATTTTCTGATTAATATAGAACTAAAACCAGAATCTACAAATACATTTGCTATTGCCAAAAATACAGTTGTTATAGCTATTATTCCATAATCTTCAGGCATTAACAATCTCGCCAATACAATCGAAACTACGAATTGCATTAGCTGAGCGCCGAATTTTTCTATAAACTTCCAAATCAACGAAGATACGGTTTTATCTTTCAATGATCTTTCCATATTATTTTCTCCTGAATCTTGCTCTGATAGATTCATTTTCATCAAAACCTAAAATTTTTACAACTATTTTTCTCAATTTTATTTTCAGAGTATAACGATAAGGAACTGCAATAATTCTATTTATTCGTTTTTCAAATTTTATATCGGGTTTAATATTTTTTGGATCAATCAAAGGGAATTTCAAAGGGTAGGAATTCATTCCGCAGAATCTTTTAACCATGATATTATCGAAAGAGTTTCCGCCATGAGCTGAAAAATTGTCCACGCCTATATTTTTAATTTGGTTAAAGACCGGGGCGATACCTAATAGATTGTTGAATTTTATAGAAAAATCCATTTGATAATCCCATGAAGAAGGTCTGTCGCCCTCATTAATCTTTTTATACTCGTTCAACCAATTTTCTGCATATTGATTGGCAACTCGTTTGGAATAATATCTGCTTTTAGCAATTTGAATATTTCCGTCTTCCCTGCAAGCAGTAAGCTCTCCGTCGTAATATTTTAAAAACTTACTTGACCATGAAGCCCAACCGCAAGGAAGCATGTGTCTGGTAAAAGTATAACTAGCGCCATCTTTAAAATGTGTTTTTCCTAAATAATTGGTTCCGCAGACCCAAAGGATTTTTTCGTTATCGTTGTACTTGCTTAACATTTCTTTGCAGAATTCGAAAAAAGTCAATTCCGGCAAGTTGTCGTCCTCTAAAAAAATAGCAGTTTCTTCCCTTTCAAAAACCCATCTTGCTCCCAATCCAATATTTGCGTAAACACCTCGGTTTGTATCAGCGTAGTTTTTTATTATTTCACAATTCCAATCAAGACTAGTTTCAACGAGTTCTCTGCATTTTTGACATTCGGAAATTTCCTCATCGTTTCTGCCGTTATCGGCCAAAATATAAACTTTTTTAGGCTTAAGTTCTCTTAGACGGTTTATTATTTCCAACACTTTCAATCTTTTAAAAATAATCAAAACTACAGGTATATCAAACATGATTTCCTCCACTAAATCACTTTGTGTCATTTTAACACAGTTTAGAGTAAAAATCAAGCGTATATAGTGTGATTGACTGTTAGTTTGTGTTTGTGGTCGTGTTTGCGGCGGTGCCGTTTATCTTGGCGACTTGCAGGACGAAGGAATTCAAATATTATAAGAATTTGGCGATGACGATCATGAGGAAGATCGTCGGCAAGATCAAAGCCAAACTAAGGAAGAAAAAGCCGGATGAGAAATTGATTAGAGATACCAACAAAGATAATGCAAACGAAGAAAAAAGCAATAAAATTGTAGCGCATGACGATAAAGATTACTGAAGAAGTGTTAATAGAGGCGATTGAAGACAAGATAAACACAACAAAGAAGATAATACGCAATGAATGTTTGCATCAAATTGAGAGCTTGGCAATGTGTTGTAATAAAAAGATTTTTTGTCAATAATAGATAAACTATCAAATGTTTGACAAACCTACACAACACAAGAAAGATTGCAGAATTAAAAATATTGACTTGCGTGAACATATATTGTAAAATAAAATAGAGTTCAATAAAATTGAGCACAGACTAAGGAGACAATATGCAGGCATTGATGCTCGCTGCCGGAATGGGTAAGCGATTGGGAAAATTTACAAACAACAACACTAAGTGTATGGTTGAGGTTGCGGGGAAGAAATTGATAGACCGTGCCATTGAGGCGGTCATAGAAGCAAAAATCAAAAAGATGATCATTGTGGTAGGTTATAAGGGTGAAGCTTTGATTGATTATATCAAAGGGAATTACCAAGATAGCGAAATCGACTTTGTTTTCATCAATAATAAGGATTATGCAGTAAGCAACAATATATATTCCTTTTATTTGGCAAGGGAGCATGTGATAAATGAAGATACCTTGTTGATGGAGTCTGATTTGATATATGACAAGTCATTGCTCAAGAAAATGGTTTTATGCAAGCAAAAAAATGTTGCTGCCGTTGCGAAATATAAAAGCTGGATGGACGGAACTGTGGTGACATGCGATCGGCATGGATATATAACGCAATTTATCGATAAGACGGACATGAGTTACGACTTTCCTGAAGAATATTATAAAACCGTCAATATATATAAATTCAGTAAGGAGTTCAACAAGAATATATATATACCGTTTTTGGAAGCATACATGAAAGCATATGGCTTGAACAGCTATTATGAAACGCCATTAAAAGTGATTGCGCATTTGGCAAAAACAAAACTTTTCGGATATGAGCTGGGAGATACGCCTTGGTATGAGATCGATGACGCCCAAGATTTGGATATAGCCAACGTAATGTTTAGTCGAGGCAAACAAAAATACGATCTGGTCATTTCAAAGTTTGGTGGATATTGGCGATATGATTCGATGCTGGACTTTTGCTACCTTGTCAATCCTTATTTTCCTACAAAACGATTGGTGCAAAAACTGCAACACGAGGTTCCGATATTGCTCGGGGCATATCCGTCGGGGCTCAATATGCAAAATATGAATGCAGAAAGAATATTTAGCGTTGACAAGGAACATATTTTAGTTGGTAATGGAGCCTCAGAGGTGATCAATGCGTTTGGTGAAACCTTTAAAGGTAAAATTGCGGTAGGAGTTCCCACGTTCAATGAATACATGCGGTGTTTCAGAAATTGCGAAATCGAATATGTAGACAATTCTTTATGGGATTATAAAATCGATGTCGAAGCATATAAAAACGCATGTAAAGGTGTAGACATGCTTTGTGTGGTAAGTCCCGATAATCCGAGCGGAGCCATGATGACAAAAGAGCAAGCATTGGATCTGGCAGAGTGTGCAAAAGAAAATGGTACTATCCTATTGTTGGACGAATCGTTTATTGATTTTGCGGATTCCGATAAAAAGTACACATTAATGGATGATGCTATATTGACAAAGTACGATAATTTGATCATAGTAAAGAGTATAGGCAAATCATATGGCGTTGCAGGATTGAGATTGGGTGTGTTGGCGTCTGCAAACAAGCAGTTGTTGTCCGCGATAAGGGCAAATATGCAAATATGGAATATAAACAGTTTTGCCGAATATTATTTGCAAATATATAACTTGTTTGCGTCTGACTACGAGCTTGCATGTGAAAAGATAGCGAATGAGCGAAAAAGGATGATCAAGCGATTGAATTCGATAGATGGTATAAGAGCTTTTGAATCGCAAGCGAATTTTATTATGATTAATCTCGGTAAAAAATCTTCGTATGAGTTTGCGGTAAAGTGTCTTGAAAGATATAATATATTGATAAAAGATCTGTCAGGTAAAAATTTCTTTCACGGCAAGAATTTTATTCGCATAGCGATAAAAGATAGAAATGAAAACGATATGTTTCTGAAGGCTGCCGAGGAGATGTTGCGATGAAATACAAAACAAACAACGATCTTGAAGAATTACATGTAGGGTCGTTCGAATTCGTTGGATGGGTAAATAATGCGCTGTTGGTTAAACATGAAAGTTTGTTACCGCCAAAAATATCGATCAAACAAGAATGTCATAGGTTTTTTAATGTGATGCCATGCATTGTTCCGCAATTAAATCTATCAGGAGTGAAGATTGTTACGAGGTATCCGAATAGGGAGCCTAGCTTGAAAAGCGAATTGATGCTATATGCTAACGATACAGGAGAGTTAAGCGCAATTTTTGAAGCTGATTATATAACAACATGGAGAACGGCGGCCGTTGCGGTTCATTCGATAAAACTTCTTGCAAGGCAAGATTATGAATCGATTGCGTTTATTGGGTTAGGCGTAATAGGATTAGCTACGCTCAAGGTGTATATTGATACGCTTAATGGACGATGTGTAAATATTAGATTATTTAATTACAAAAATAGAGCGTAAGACATAATGGCAAAGTATGGTTACGCGGAAAATGTCAGATTTACAATACATAATTCTTACGAGGAAATGATAACAGGGTGCGATGCAACCGTGTCGGCGATTACGTATGCGGAAATGGATTTTTGTGATGAAAGTTTGTATAAAAATGGGTGTTTGATTGTACCGATACACACATTGGGTTTTCAGTCGTGCGATTTGACGTTTGATAAAATTTTTGGCGATGACGAAGGGCATATAAAGGGATTTAAGTATTTTGATCGCTTTAGGAGTTTCCATGAAACGGCTGATATAATATCGGGGAAATGTCAAGGTAGAGAAAGCGATGACGAGAGGATTATCGCGTATAATATCGGAATTGCATTACATGACATGATATTTGCTAACGAATTACTAAAACGACTTTAATTTGAGGTTGCTTGATGAGCTCAAGGAGAATCGTAAAAATCGCAGTAAGACAATTCGGCGAATAGTGCCGATTTGAGGCTTGTTTTGTCTGAGAGGGATAAAGTGAATTGTTAAGTGTTTTTTAGGAAAAGTTCCAAAAAATTAAAATTTGAAGCAGATAGGTGTATTTTGGAGCATGCAGAAAGCATGTTAAAGCTATAATTACAGCATATCAGGCCGTTTATTTGCATATATTTCAACGAAAGGCATTCAATTATTCAGAATTGATCGGCAAAATTGATTTCTAAGGGAAAAGTAAATAATTTTGCTAAAAAATCCCGTGTTTTATCGGGTATTTTGCCTATCAGCTTAGCCAACTTCTTCAAGTTCATCACCATCAACGTAAGCAATACCTGCGTCTTAACCTTTGCTAAGCCGTTGTGTCTTGTAAATCTCATTCCGTGTTTCTATTTCGCGTCCGTAAATACTCGCTCTATAGTCTCTTTTTTTGTTGTATGATTTCGATGGAGTTGTCTACAGTCTGAACAGAAAAGAGATTTACTGTTTTAACTTATGACACATTGCATTAAAGCGAGAAATGAAAGTTTCGGCATATTTTTACAAAAAAAACTACGTTAAACGGCGGGTTCGGGCATTGACGGTTTTGGCGGAGCTGGGTTATAATATATATAAATTTGTTTTGGCGCCGCTGTTCGGCGCGGGCGGTTTATTCATATTCGGAGGCGGGGAAAATGCTCAGACTAAAGGGGATAGAAAAGTTTTACAAGACGGGTGACGGCGGAGTTCTGGCGCTGAAAGGGATA
>ERZ1643249.3222-NODE-3222-length-14502-cov-4.891465_pt1 | contig 14502 bp, 18 predicted proteins | sample MGYA00579263_ERZ1643249 | MGnify/ENA primary metagenome ERZ1643249 (study PRJEB29033, sample SAMEA4952264) | chicken gut metagenome | biome: Broiler Chicken; feature: Gastrointestinal Tract; material: Caecum | place: Ireland | collected 2018 | study: Broiler...
TGATAAGTATTTAAAAGATGAATTTTATAATGGACTTGGAAGTCAACTAGATTTACAAATGCAAAAAGTTGAAGCTAGAGCTGAAAAAGCCGGAATGAAAGCCGGAATTAAGTCTGAGAAGTTGGAAACAGCTAAAAACTTAATAAATCTTGGCAGCAGTAACGATTTTATTTCAAAAGCAACCGGTCTAAAAGAAAATATTATTGAAAATTTAAGAAAATAAAATAATTGAAGAGCTTAAAAACTTGTTTAAAATGGAATAAATTAACCATAATAATAGTGGTGATAATATGTTTAATGGATCAAACTACTATTATAAAGGGTATGATGTAACTAGTAATAATCGATTAGAGAAGTTATTTATGGAATATAATAATCCTTATGGTTATAATTTAGATAGTAATGCAAAGAGGGTTAAAAATATAGAATATGATGTTACTCATACTAATCAAAATTTTGTAAAAAATAAGGAATATTTGGGAAAAAGATAGCCAAGCTCTCTTTTTTTTTGTATAATATTAGATGAGGTGGAAAGAAAATGAAAATATTATCAGTAAATGCTGGTTCATCTTCCTTAAAATTTACTTTAATGGAAATGCCAGAAGAAAAAACTATTGCAAGTGGTTTATTTGAAAAAATAGGACTTAGTGATAGTAGTTATACAATTAAGTATAATGGAGAAAAAATTAAGAAAGATTGTCCTATGGAAGACCATACTGTGGCAGTTGAAAAATTAATGAGTGAACTAATTGATTTAAAAATCATATCTTCACTTGATGAAATTGAAGGTGTAGGTCATCGTTTGGTTCATGGTGGTCAAGAATTTAGTGAATCTGTTGTTTTAAATGATGAAGTACTAGATAGAGTTGCTAAATATAATTCCTTAGCACCATTACATAATCCTGCAAATATTATGGGAGTTAAAGCTTTTATGAAGGTTATGCCAAATACCATTCAAGTTGGAGTATTTGATACAGCTTTTCATACAACAATGAAAGAAACAGAATATTTATATCCAGTGCCTTATGAATGGTATGAAAAATATCAAGTTCGTAAATATGGTTTTCACGGAACAAGTCATCGTTTTATTGATATGACTATTAGAAAGCATTTAAATAATGATAATTTAAAAGTTATATCTTGTCATATTGGTAATGGTGGATCTATTACAGCAATAGATAGTGGTAAAGTAGTTGATACATCAATGGGATTTACTCCACTAGCTGGTATTATGATGGGGACTCGTAGTGGTGATGTTGATCCAAGTATTTTGGAATATATGGCAGGTGTTACTGGAAAAAATATTGCGGAACTAACTAATGATTTAAATAAAAATAGTGGTTTACTTGGTGTAAGTGGTGTAAGTAGTGATTCAAGAGATGTTGAAGCAGCAGCAGAGGAAGGCAATGAAAGAGCGATACTTGCTCAAGAAATGTATGCCAGAAAAATAGCTAATTATATTGCAATGTATAACAATTTACTTGGTGGAGCTGATGTTATAACTTTAACTGCAGGTGTTGGAGAAAATAGTGCAACAATGCGTAAAATGATTTTAGATAAAATTGCTTCTTTAGGAGTAAAATTAGATGAATCTAAAAATGATTTCCGTGGAGAATTTAGATGCATTACTACAGATGAATCCAAAATTCCAGTATATGTTGTACCAACAAATGAAGAATTAATGATTGCTATTGATACAATGAACTTTATAAATCAAAAATAGAAAGTGGTGAGTATAATTAAAGAATTATACAAAAAAATATTAAAGATAATTAAAGATTATGATGAAATAGTCTTAGTTAGACATATTAGTCCTGATCCTGATGCTATAGCAAGTCAAATAGCTTTAAGAGACTCTATAAAACTAACATTCCCTGAAAAGAAAGTTTATGCTGTTGGAGCAGGAGTTCATAAATTTAAATATTTAGGTAGTTTAGATAAAGTCAATTTAAGTGAACTTAGTAATGCTTTATTAATTGTTTTAGATGTTCCTAATTTTGCTAGACTTGATGGCGTAGAGGATTTAGAATATCAAGCTATTTTGAAGATTGATCATCATCCTAGTGAAGATATCATCGGCGATGTTGATTGGACCGATGATACTAAGAGTAGTACTTGTGAGATGATTGCTAATTTAATTATGGACACTAAACTTGTAATGGATCAAAAGATTGCAGAAAATTTATATATTGGAATGGTTTTTGATAGTGATCGGTTTTTACTCCAAAATACGAGTACAGAAACTTTTAGAACAGTATATAATTTATTAAATACTAGTAAGATAAATTTTATTCCTTTATATGATAATTTGTATGAAAGGAGTATTATTGAAGAAAAGTTTCGCGCTTATTTGATTGATAATATAAAGATTAGTGAAAATAAGTTTGGTTATATATTTGTTGATGCTGATATTTTAAAAAAATATGGGGTAGAACCAACAATTGTATCTAATCAAGTAAATGATTTTTACTTTATAAAAGAACTTATTTGTTGGATGTTTGTTGTTTATGATGAGAGAAATGATATTTATAAAGCTAATATTAGAAGTAGAGGACCAGTTATTAATGAAGTAGCTAGTAAGTATAATGGTGGAGGTCATAAGTTTGCATCAGGATGTCGAAATGCCGATTATGCGGTTATGGAAAAGTTAGCTAAAGATTTAGATGAAGCATGTTTAAAATATATTACGGAAGAAAATAGTTAATATGAAAATAGAAAAGATTGTTAAGAAAAATAAAAATGTATATCAAATAAAATTTAGTGATAATACTTCACTAAATTTTTATGATGATACAATAATTAAGTATAATTTGTTAGTGAATAAAAATGTTGATGAAGCAACTTATAAAGAAGCACTTCTTTTTAATCAAAAGGCTGAAGCTTATTATAAAGCTATAAATTATATCAATCAAAAATTAAGAACAAAGAAGGAAATAGAGAAAAAATTAAAAGATTATAATAAAGATATTGTTAATGAGGTTATTGCTAAGTTAGAAGAACAGAAGTATTTAAATGATGATATCTATATTAAAAGTTATATTAATGATCAAATTAATTTAACTTTAAAGGGTCCTAAAAAAATTGTTTATGAATTAAATAAGTTAGGTTTTAAGAATGTAGATAAATATATGAGCGATATTGATGATGAAGTATGGAATATGAAAATCGAGAAAATTATTAGTAAAAAAGAAAAAAGTAATCATAATTTATCTAAAAGCTTTTTAATAAGAAAAATAAAAGGGGATTTAATTAATTTAGGATATTCTCCAGACTTATTTCAAGATATACTAGATAATTATAGTTTTATAGAAAATATGGAAATAGTAAAAAAAGAAGTTAATAAATTTTTAAGAAAATATCAAAATAAATATAGTGAAGAAGAATTGAAATATAAATTAAAAAATTATTTATATAGTAAAGGATTTGAAATTAGTAATATAGATGATTTACTAAATACTTAATTTTTGATATAATTTTAGTGTGAGTGAGGTATTTATGAAAAAATCATTTTTAATGTTATTATTAGTAATAGGGACTTTTGTGATTTTTACTCCTAGTGCATTAGCGGCAGAAGCTTGGGATGTCTGTGAGAGATCTGAGGTTTTAACTGTATTAAGAGTAGTAGGATATATTATTTATGTAGCTAAGATTGTAATTCCATTGTTATTAATAATATTTGGTTCAATAGATTTTGCTAAAGCAATAATAGCTAATGATGAAAAAGCAATAAAAACAGCTGGAGGTGCTTTAGTTAGAAGATTTATTGCAGCGGTTGTAGTATTTTTAATTCCAACAATATTAAACCTATTATTAGGACTGGTTGATAATATTGAATCTATTAAAGGAACATTTAGTGATTGTACTAATTGTATATTTAATCCTATGGATGATTCGGCTTGTCGTGGTACTCAAGGGGGAGGACGCAATTAAAAACACATCATAATGATGTGTTTTTATTCTTCGCTTGTTTCTGCGTTTTGGATTGATGCTACAGCATTTTGAACATAATTTGAATATTGTTTTGCAACTTCATCATCAACTATATCCATACCATATTCATTGCGATAATGTTGTAGGGCATAAAAACCAATGCTTGATGAGTTATTCGAAATATAATCTTCACTTAAAATATCTATAATTTCATCTCTTAAATCTTCTAGAGATTCTTTTTCATATTGTTCAGTTTTAAGTATTACATGATATCCTAGTTCAGTAGTGATAACTTCAGTTGAATATTCTCCAACTTCAAGTTCAGCGGCAGCGCTAACTAGTTCATCATATCTGTCTCCTAGAGTGCCATAGTTGATTCTACCTAAAGCACCACCATCATCTTTAGTTGATTCATCTTCAGAATATTCTTCTGCTAAGGCAGCAAAAGTTTCTTCAATATCTTCGCCGTTGTCACTTGCTTCATTAAGTCTTGCAATTATTTCTTTAATTGTTGCTTCAGCTGCAGCTTCGGCTTCTTCAGTTTCATCGTCAGTTGCATCATCAGCAACATCTGGAGTAACTAAGATGTGGCTAACTTCCATATCTCCGATAGCAACATCGTTATAATATCTTTCAATTTCTTCATCAGTTATTTGCAGTTTAGCATATTCTTCAATAGCATGATTTTGCAAAACTGATAAATACATTAAATCACGATATGCATCAATTGATTGATAACCGTTTTGCATTAAAGCAGTTAAAAATTCATCTTCGCCACCAGCACTTTCAATCATAGAATCGACATAAGAATCAGCACTTTCTCTGGCGGTATCTTTGTAATCGTCAAATTCTGTTTCTAAGATATAAGTATCAGTTAGAGCTATAAGAGTATCTAGACCATATGTTTCTTTTAAGGAATTATAGAATTCATTAACACTAATCATATGATCATTATCAAATGTAACGATAGCTTCTTCGCCATTATCAAGGGTTGGTATTTTACCACAACCACTAACTGCAAGTAATATTGCACACAATCCAATTATTTTTTTCTTCATAAATCTCTCCTTACCAAATTATTATAGCAAATACTTCCTTTAAATACAAGCTAATACCTAGAAAAAAAGCACTCACATTTTTTTATAGGTGCCATACAATACTAATGAAAAGACAAATAAAAGGAGGATCGTTTATGAATTGTTGTGGAAATGGCCTTGGAGCAGCTATAATTTTGGTATTATTTATTCTTTTAATCATTATAGTAGGGGCATTTATTTAAATAGATAAATAAGGAGGTTTAATATGAGTTGTTGTCAAAAAGACTCTAACCCATATGGTGGTAATAGTTTTACAGCTAGCTATGCTTTCATAGTTTTAATACTATTTATCTTACTTGCCATAATCTGGGGCGGAGCATTTTACTAAAAGAGAGGAGTTCCTCTTTTTTTTTGTGTGTAAAATTTGTGTCAAATGTATTGCAATGTTAATTATTATTTGCTATCCTAATGTTACTGGAGGAATTTATGTTAGAAGTAAAAAATATTGTTAAAAAATATGGAACTAATACAGCTGTAAATGATTTGTCTTTTACGGTAGATGATGGGGAAATATTTGGACTTTTAGGAGAAAATGGAGCTGGTAAAACAACAACATTTCGAATTATTATGGGACTTTTGGAACCAAATTCAGGGAGTGTATTACTAGATCATGAAAAAATTGATTATAGTAAAACTGATAAAATTGGTTTTGTTACTGAAGAGCGAAGTTTACTTACAAAACTAAGTGTACAAGAACAAATAGAGTTTTATGCAACATTAAAAGGAATGGAAAAGCAAGAAATTGATAAAAAATTAGATGAATGGTTAGAAAAGTTTGAAATAACTGGTTATAAAAATAGAAAAATAAAAGAATTATCTAAAGGTAATCAACAAAAAATTCAATTTATTTCTGCAGTGATTCATGAACCTAAATTACTTATTTTAGATGAACCTTTTACAGGACTTGATCCAATTAATGTAAAACTCATGAAAGAGACAATAATTGATTTAAAAAATAAAGGATGTTCAATTATATTTTCTTCACATCAAATGGAATATATTGAAGATTTTTGTGAAAAGTTAGTAATTTTAGTTAAAGGAAAACCAATATTGGAAGGTAATCTCAAAGATATTAAAGAATCTTATGCTAAGAAAAACATTTTAATTAAAGGTGATATCGATACAGATGAAATAAAGAAAATTAAAGGTGTTATAAGTGTAGGTTTAGAAAAAGGTGAATATGTTGTTAAAATAGAAAATATAGATGTAGCAAGTAAGGTGTTTGCCAAAATTAAAAATAACAATATAACTAAATATGATGTTGAAGAGCCTAGTTTAAATGAAATATTTATAGAGAGTGTTGGTGGTATTCATGAATAAGAAATTTTGGTATTTAACTAAACTTAGTTTAAATAAAAAAATAAAAACTAAATGGTTTTATATAACCAATATTATTTTAGCAATTGCTATTACTCTTTTAGTAAATATTTCATCTATTATTGAATTTTTTGGAGGAGATTTTGATAGTCAAACTAATGTTGTGGTAGTAGATAATACTAATAGTGCATTTGAAATATTTTTAAATACTATGAATTCTTATGATAATGAAGATATTACAGTAACTAAGAGTAATGAAAGCATCGATACATTAAAAGAAAATTTAGAAGATGAAGACTTATTGGTAGTAATAAATAGTGATAGTGTAGAATATTTAAAAGCGGAGGTAATTAGTGAAAATGCTATTGATGCATTAACTTATCAAATAATTTCTCAAGCATTAAATACTACAAAAACTACAGTAGGTATGATAAGTGAAAATATTGACCCTTCAGTACTTGCAAATATATCCCAAAATATTACTATAGACCGTGTTATATTAAATGAAGAAGATAGTACAGATGAAAACATGAATTTAGTAATGAGTAGTATATTTCCAACTCTTATTTTACCATTTTTTATGTTAATTATCTTTTTAGTGCAAATGGTTGGTGGGGAAATTTGTGAAGAAAAAACTACGAGAAGTATGGAAATAATTATTTCTAATGTTTCGCCGAAGATGCATTTATTATCTAAGATACTAGCTAGTAATATATTTGTTATAGTTCAAGGTTTACTCTTAATATTATATTGTTTAATAGCATTTGCAATTAGTGGTTCCCTTGGTAGTGCATCTAGTATTATTGATATCGGGGGAATTATGAATACATTAAGTGCTAGTGGAGTAGTAGATAAGTTATGGATAATTATTCCAATTACTTTAATAATGATTATTTTATCATTTGTTGCTTATTCTTTAGTTGCAGGAATACTTGCTTCAATGACAGTTAATATTGAAGATTTTAATCAATTACAAACCCCAATAATGTTAATATCTATGCTAGGTTATTACTTATCGGTTATGGCAGCGATGTTTGATGGTTCCATATTTATTAGAATAATATCTTATGTGCCATTCTTATCAGTATTTATTAGTCCAACACTATTTGTTCTAGGTCAAATAACGGTAGTAGATATGCTAATATCAGTAATTGTTTTAATATTATTTGTTTGGATTTTATTAAAATCAGGTTTAAAAGTTTATAAAGTTGGTATACTTAATTATTCAAGTGGTAATGTGTGGAAGAAATTTGCATCAGCTTTTAAAAAGAGTGAATAAAAAAATAATGTAGAAGAGCATCTACATTATTTTTTTAAGCACTTGGTAGGGGAGCAATATTTAAATCAACTCCCATACTTTCAAGTATTCCAGAGTATTTTTCATATAATCTATCTCTTTCAATTGAGTGGGTAAAAGTACTTAAAACCTCATCAGTCATTTTACTAAATGGTATTACTTGATGACCATCGTGATTCGCAGTTGTGATAGGATTGCCATTATATTTGGTAAATATTAATTCTCCACCGAGATTATCAATAGTTATATCTACATCACCTTCCGGAGTAACTGTTTTAGTAATATCTAATGTGGCCATAAAACCAACAAGTTTATTATAATCATCAGTACCATATTGATTAGATATAAAATTACCTAAAGAATACATTACTAGTGTATCATCAATCCAAGTTATTGGTTGTAAAACATGGGGATGAGCTCCTAGAATTATGTCTACGCCGAGATCTGCAAGATACTGTGCGATTTCTTGTTGGTTACTATTAGGAGTTGATGCATATTCAACACCCCAATGCATAGCAACTATTAAAACATCGACTTTATCACGAACAGCTTCGATATCACTCTTTACTTGTTCAGCATCATAAACATTAACTAAGTAATCTTTGCCACTTGGAACTGGTAAGCCATTAGTTGATGTAGTATATGAAAGCATTGTATAAGTAATATTATTTTTCTCACCAATCATAAAATTGTTACGATCGGTAGCATTATCAGCAATACCATTAAAAATGATACCATCTTTATTTTTTAAATAATTGTAAAAATTTAGTATGCCATCTTCGCCTTTATCAATTGTATGATTTGTAGCAGTGGAAATCATATTAAATCCTGCTTTAATCATAGCATCACCAAACTCACTTGGAGTAGAAAATCTTGGGTATCCATCAGGAAGACCTCCCGCAAAAGGAGTTTCTTGGTTATAGTAGGCAATATCATATTCAGATACAATATCTCTTACATAATCTAGAGCACCATCAAAATTATATGGCCCAGTATCTCTATTGCCAGTAGCATATTCCCAATAGACGGCATTGTGAATTAAAGCATCCCCAGTTGCTAACATATTTATTTTATATACTTCATCTTCTTTGGGTTTTTCTTCTTCATCTAATTTATCATTATCATTTGGATTAGATACTTCTTTGTTGTTAAATAAGTTACTAATAGAATCTCTATTTAGGTAAAGACCTGTACCAATACCAACAAATAATAAAAGAATAATAGTAAATATAATTTTTTTCTTTAATTTTCTTTTTCTTCTTCTATTCATTATTATCCTCATTAAGTAATTTGTATACTTCTTCTTTACTTAAATTATGTTCTTTTTTAATATAATTAGGAATTAAATGAAGGTGAAAATGTTTAATAACTTGAGCATCACCATAATTAATAACATAAGTAATCGCATCTTTTTTTAGTTTATCCATTAATTTATGAGTCATTTCTTTAGCTTTACTAAACATTTTTACTAATAACTCATCAGGTACTTCATAAATGTCTTCATAATGCTTTTTAGGTATTATGAGTGTATGCCCATCAGCATCAGGATAGGCATCTAAAATAACTATTAAATCATTATCTTCATAAAGAATAAAACTTTCAGCTTCTTTATTTGCAATTTGACAAAATAAACAATCTTTTTTCATTACAATCACCATATTAAGTATAACAAAAATTGCTTAAAAAGAAAACCTTTATGTAGACAATGTTAAAAAAATATGATATATCTTATGATGGTGGTAGTATGAATAAGAAGTTTTTGATTGATCTGCTTTTTATATTGTTTTTGTTTTTATTATTTTTTGCTAGTATAATTACAAGAGATTTATATAATTTAGATGAAATTTGGAATTTTAATTTTGCTAGGAATGTTGCTAATGGATTAATACCTTATAATGATTTTAATATGGTTCAAACATCATTAATGGCAATATTTAATGGAATTTTGCTAAAAACATTTGGAATAAATTTAATAGTATTTAGAGTGATTGCTGCTTTACTTGGTAGTGCTATCATATTTTTATCTTTTAAAATATTAAAAAAATTAAATATCAATAATATTCTATCTTTGATTTCTTCGGCGTTTTTATTTTTGTATATTAAAAACGGTTACTATTTAGATTATAATTATATGAATCTATTTATAACATTAATTATTATTTATTTAGAATTAAATAGTAAAAAGACAATAAAATACAATATATTAATTGGCTTTTTAGCTTCTCTAACTATATTATTTAAGCAAAGTACTGGTTTATTTATTTGTGCTATGACATGTAGTTATATATTAATTAATAATTTAAATAAAGATACTTTTAAGTTAGTTTTATACCGTGTTATTGGAGCAATAATACCTATAATTATTTTATTTATATATTTAATACTTACAAATTCTTTAGCTAGTTTTATAGATTATGCAATATCGGGAATTAAAACATTTACTAATAATATACCTTATAAAAATATATTAACTATTAATCCTATATTAGGAATATTAGTGCCCTTATTTATAATATATTTTCTGATATCAGGAATAAAAAATAAAAACAAAACTAATTTAATTTTTGGTGTATTTGCTTTAGCTAATTTTATTGTAATTTATCCTATTGCAGATATGATTCATTTTAAAACAGCATCTTTTATAACAGTTCTGGGAATAATTTATTTAATGTTTATTAATATCAAATTAAATAAAAATATAGTATATATAATAAGTACTATAATATTTATTCCGTTGGTTATATTTATAATAACTAGATTTAATTATTATATTAACACCCAGAAATCCGAGCTATTATATTTTTATAATATACCTATAAATAAAGATGTTGAAAAAAATATTTTGTTAGTAGATGAATTTATAAAAAAACAAGAAAAAGATGTATATATTTTAGATGCTGATGCGGCATTATATATGATTCCTCTAAATAGATATAATAAAAATTATGATTTGTTTTTAAAAGGTAATTTAGGTAATACAACTATTTTAAAAGAAATAGAAAAAATTAATAATATGGAAAATGTTATGTTTTTGGTTAAATCAGAAGGATATGAATTAAATTGGCAAATGCCTGTTGAAGTAATTGATTATGTAAGAAACAATCTAAAAAATGTTGGAACAATATACATTTTTGATATATACGAAAAATAGCTTTTATGATAAAATATTTATGGATGTGATTGATGTGTTAAAAGAATTTAAAAAGTTTATTGCTAGAGGTAATGTCCTTGATTTAGCAGTGGGAGTTATTGTTGGTGGAGCTTTTTCATCAATTGTGACAAGTTTAGTTAATAATATTTTTACTCCAATTATTGGTCTTATTTTAGGTGGTATTGATTTTTCTAATTTATCAATAACTTTTCGGGATACTAAAATTATGTATGGAGCTTTTATTCAAAGTGTAATTGATTTTTTAATTGTAGCTTTTTGTTTGTTTATTGTTGTGAAATTTGTGAATAGAATAACTACTAAAAAGAAAAAGGAAGAAGAAGTAAAAAAGGATACTAAAAGTGCTGAGCTTAAAACTCTAGAAGAAATAAGGGATATACTTAAAAATGATATACAAGACAAGTAATGGAATAGATATTGAAGTAGTAGTTATTCGTAAAAAAAATAAAAATTTATATTTTCGGGTTAAAGAAGATTTAAAGCTATATGTTAGTGCTCCGATGTATTTAAGTGCCAAAAGTATTTTAAATTTAATTAAGGAAAATGAAAGCAGTATATTAAAAATGTATGAAGGGACTCTAGATAAATCAAAAGATAATGATAAGTTTATGTATTTAGGGAAAAAGTATTATATAGAATATAAAGATCAAGATGAAGTTACTTTTGATGAAGCTTATGTATATGCTAAAAATGCCGAAGCACTGGAAAAGTTTTATAATAGTGAGGTTAGACGAATATTTACAGAAGAAGTAGAAATTGCTAAGAAGTGTTTTTCTCATTTGCCGGAGTTTACTTTGAAGTTTAGAAAAATGAAAACTAGATGGGGAGTTTGTAATACTGCTAAAAAGACAGTTACTCTAAATACCGAATTATTAAAAAAAGAAATTCCGTTACTCGATTATGTTATAGTTCATGAGTTATGTCACTTTTTTGAAGGTAATCATGGTAAAAATTTTTGGGCTTTAGTAGCACAAGCTTATCCTAATTATAAAGAGGCAAGAAAGAAGTTGAGGTATTAATGACTATTAGCAGTGTTAATAATGAAAAAGTTAAATATTGGGCTAGTTTAAAATTAAAGAAAAATAGAGACAAAGATAAATGCTTTTTAGTTGAGGGGAATCATTTAATTAAAGAAGCTAAAGAAAAAGGGTTAGTAATCAGTACTATTAGTATAAGTGATAATAATGCGGACTTTTTAGTTACTAAAGAAATTATGAAAAAAATAAGTGATCAAAAATCAATTAGTGATAATGCGGCGATTGTAAGATATATTCCAGAGCAAGAAATAAAGGGTAATGTCTTAATTTTAGATGATATTCAAGATCCGGGGAATTTAGGTACTCTTATTCGTTCTAGTATTGCTTTTGGTTTTTCAAATATTATAATGAGTGAAGGTAGTGTTGATTTATATAATCCTAAAGTAATTAGAGCAACAGAAGGAATGATTTTTAATATAAATGCCATTAGAACTAATATAATAGAATATATTCCTAAATTAAAAGAAATGGGATATAAAATACTTGTTAGTGATGTTGTAGATGGTAATGATATAAAAAATGAAAGTTGTAATAATATAGCTTTAGTTTTAGGAAATGAAGGAAAGGGAGTTCACAGTGATATAAAAAATCTCTGTGATGAGGTTATAAATATTAAAATGGATAATGCTTGTGAATCTTTAAATGTTGGTGTTGCTGGTAGTATTTTAATGTATGAGGTATATAATGGAAGAATTAATAATAGTAGGTAAGGTAATAAACTTTTTTGGTATTAAAGGAGAACTTAAAGTAAAAAGCAATTTTGATAAAAAAGAGATGGTATTTAAAATTGGTAATAATATTCTAATTAATAACGAACCTTTGAAAATAACAAGTGTTAGAATACATAAAAATAATTACTTAATTAGAGTAAATGATATTAATGATATAAATCTAATAACTAAATATATAGGGTTTAATGTTTATTTTAAGAAAAGTGATTTAGGACTTACAGATAATGAATATATATTAGAGGAATTAATTGGAGCAACGGTAATGGATGGTAATGAAAATATAGGGGAAGTTTTAGAAATTTATACTAGTAGTAATATGAATTATATAAAAGTAGAATATAGCAATAAAACTTATTTAATTCCTTTAATAGATGAATATATTGATCACTTTGATAGGGATACAAAAACAATTTATACAAATAATGGTAAAAGTTTATGTTTGTAAAATGAAAATTAAATAGTATAATATATATACAAGTGAGGTGGTATTTGTGAAAATTGATATTTTAACTTTATTTCCTGATTTTTTTAAGGGAATGCTTAATGAATCAATAATTAAAAGAGCAATAGATAAAAAATTAGTGGAAATAAATATAATTAATTTTAGAGATTCATCACCACTTCCAAATAAACAAGTAGATGATACGGCTTATGGGGGAGGAGCAGGAATGCTTTTGAGATGCGAACCAATATTTTTAGCGTTAGATAAAATTAAAACTAAGGATTCTCATGTTATACTTTTATCTCCGGAAGGTGTTACTTATAAACAAAGTGTTGCAAATAGATTAAAAGAATATAAACATTTAATTATTATCTGTGGTCATTATGAAGGCTTTGATGAGAGAATTAAAACACTTGCAGATGAAATCATTAGTATTGGTGACTTTATCTTGACTGGAGGAGAAATTGCAGCAATGGCTATAATGGATAGTGTAGTTAGACTTATTCCTGGAGTAATAAATGAAGAATCATTAGTAAATGAATCATTTAATAATAATTTACTCGATTATCCGCAGTATACTAAACCCGCAGAATATCGGGGGTTAAAAGTGCCAGATGTATTACTTAGTGGTAATCACCAAAAAATTAGAGAATATAGATTGCAAGAACAAATTAAGAAAACTAAAGATTTAAGACCAGATTTAATGGAGGATAAAGATGAATAGTTTTATTTTGAAAAATGATGATGAAGAGAAAAAAGTATTACTTTATGAAGAGAAAAAAAGCTATTCTTTTACTCCGAAGAATGGATATAAGAGAGTTAAGAAAATAACAGTGTTAGATAAAGATATGGTATCTAGTATTTTAGAAGATAAAATAGTAAAGAAATATAATTTACTTATTAAAATAATTTATGATTTAATAACTAGTGATGATACTACTAGTGGGGATGTTTTAGCCGCTTACACCGAACTTGATCGAATTAGAAATATCTTACTTTATAAATATAATGAATATTTAAGGAAAGAATTTATTGATAAATATTTAAAAAAATTATATGTTTTAGAATTAGAACTTAAAAAAGTTCATGTTATGGAACTTACGGAAGAAATTGAAGAAACAAAAGGCAAAGGAAGGTAATTTTATTCATTTGTCTTTTTAATTTGTAAAAAAAAATAAAAAATTAGCAGTTATATATTGACAAGTGCTAAGCATAATATTATAATATATTTAGCACTGTTAAAAAGAGAGTGCTAAAGAAGGAATGTTTATGGACGCAAGAAGAAATAGTATATTAAAAGAAATCGTCGAGACATTTATTAAAACTGCTAAACCTGTTGGTTCTAAAGCATTGTGCGATAAATTTAATTTATCAAGTGCAACTATTCGTAATGAGATGGCAGTGTTAGAAGAACTAGGATATATTGAGAAGAACCATGTATCTTCTGGTCGTGTTCCTAGTGAAGCCGGATACCGCTATTAT
>ERZ1643249.3223-NODE-3223-length-14500-cov-10.951263_pt1 | contig 14500 bp, 12 predicted proteins | sample MGYA00579263_ERZ1643249 | MGnify/ENA primary metagenome ERZ1643249 (study PRJEB29033, sample SAMEA4952264) | chicken gut metagenome | biome: Broiler Chicken; feature: Gastrointestinal Tract; material: Caecum | place: Ireland | collected 2018 | study: Broiler...
ATTTTTTTCATAATGACTCCTTTTTAGCTAAGTCTATTATATAACATTTCCATATAAGAATAAACTTTTGTGTGCCAATCTGAATCACTTGCATATCTTTGGTTAACGCCCTCTAGAGTAGGACCATTGTAATACCAAGCACTTGCTGTTTCTCCATCATATATTTTTGTACCTGCAGGGTTTAGATAGTACTTAACTAATGATTTTGCAACTGTTTCAATTCCGTCAGCAAATGATGTAAATTCATAAGAAGAGTCATAAGGTGTTTCATCATATGAGCCATATCCAAATAGATTATTTTTATCATTAGCTATTTGTGATGTTCCCCATCCACTTTCATGTATAGCAATTGCAGCTATAAAAATACCATTAACATTGTATTTTTTATCTATGTTATAAAAGACTTCAGCATTTTGTTGAAATACTCCATTTGTATCATTTGGTATACCTGTGAAGATTTTTTGATAATCTTTTAAAGTTAATCCTGTTGATTTATTTAATTCCATTTCTATATTAACATTTATTAAAATTCTTTGAATTCTATTTTTCTCTACTATACTAGGTGTTTTTGCAGCTGATGTCAACTTGCTAGTAGGCAAATATCCTTCAACAGAATCAAAAGAAACTTTACACCAATTTTCATTAGGTAATTCAAGAAGCTTTACATCTAAACTTTCTTTTATTTCAGCGACTTCTTCTGAATCTTCAGAAGGTTCTTTTCTTAATTTAGTTGTTGAAGTTAAATAAATTGTGTCTCCAATATGTATTTTTAAATTAGCTAAGAAATCTGATGTTCCTATATCTAAAATTTCAGGTGTTGGTTCTTCAAGTGTTTCTTTTGCTAAAATAATTTCTTCTATAAATTCTCCATTTTCGTAAGTTTTAACTAAAGAAACATTTTCTTTTCCTTCAATTCCTTGTTGTAAAACAACTTGTTCACCTCTAGGAAGTGTGGCATTAGATTGAGTTTGTGTTTCATACTCTATGGCCCTTTCTTCGGTAACTTGTTCTTTTACCTTTTCAAAACTCGAATTTTCCGAAATTATCTTTTGCATATTTAAAGCTTTTCTATTTATTTCAAAATCAGTAGGAATAGATGAAGTTTCTACAGTTTCGTCAGAATTACTTTCGGCTGTTTCTGTTTCCATAGAAAATACATTCATAGGAAATACAGCAATTATAATTAAAACTAAAATAACGAAAACTATAATTAAATTAGAAAGTTTTATTCCTCTTTTATCGTCAAAAGAAACATTATTATCATAAACAAAAGAAACTTTTGCTTTAGGTTTAGATTTGGATTGTTTACTGGTTTTAGTTCTTTTGACATTATCCGAAGATGTATTTATTTGACTTGATTGAGAATATCGAATTTCTTGTAACTCTTTGAAAACATCAGATAAATTTCTGTTATCTTGTTTTTTATTGGTAGAGTTATTCTTGTCATCTAACATCCTAAATTCCTCACTTTCATAATATTATACATAAATATTATACAATAACAAATGCCAGATGTCTACAAAAAATGATAAAAAAAATCAAATAAGAAAAAATTTCCGTTACTGTTAAAAAAATATTATTGTTCAATATAGTGTTCGAAGAGAGATATATATTTTTCGAATAATAGAATCAAGCTGTGAATTGTAATACTTAATTATATAAATTGTTACTAGATAATGATTTTGGATTATATTATTTACTAAACCCTTATCTAGTAACTATAAATTCAAGAATAATAATTAAATTGCTTGCAAAATACATAAAATAGTATATAATAGAAATGTAGAAGAAAGAAAAATGAAAAGGAAGAAGAAATGATGAACATTGAACAATTAGAAAATGAGATTGGATATACATTTAAAAATAAAGAATTATTAAAAAAAGCTTTAACACATACTTCTTATGCATATGAGAAGCATATAGATAGTAATGAAAAGTTAGAGTTTTTAGGAGATAGTATATTAGAATTTTTATCAAGTAGATATTTATATGAAAATTATATTAATCTAAAAGAAGGAGAAATGACGAAGGTTAGGGCCACAGTAGTTTGTGAAAAGAGCTTATACAAAATCGCAACTAAGCACAATTTTGGGAATTACTTATTTTTAGGAAAGTCAGAAAGACAAAATGAAGGAAATAAGAGACCAGCTATATTAGCAGACAGTGTTGAAGCATTAATTGCAGCAATGTATTTAGATGGTGGATTAGAACCAGTAGATAAATTTATTATAGAAAACCTAAAAGATGAGATTGAACAAGCAAGTAAACATGTTGGAGATAAAGATTACAAAACTGTGTTACAAGAGAAGTTGCAAGAAGGTGGAGATGTAAAAATAGAGTACGAGATCATAAAAGAAAGTGGTCCAGACCATGATAAGAGTTTTGAAGCACAAGTACGTTTTAATGGGAAAATTTTAGCAAAAGGTTCTGGGAAAAGTAAAAAAGGAGCTGAAATGCAAGCTGCAAAAAAAGCATTAGAAAATTTAAAATAGAAAAGAGGTAAATCTATGAAACATCAATATATAATTCCTATATTTGTACCACATTTGGGATGCCCTAATGATTGTATATTTTGCAATCAAAAATCTATTAGTGGTCAAAAAAAGAATATGACAAAAGAAGAAGCAAAAAGGATAATAGATAATTACCTAAAAAATTTAAAAGATAAAGATGCACAAGTAGAGATAGCATTTTTTGGAGGAAGTTTTACAGCAATAGAAGAAAAATTACAAAATGAATTATTAGAATTAGCATATACATACATAAAAGATGGAAAAGTGGAAAGTATAAGAATTTCGACAAGACCAGATTGTATAAATAAAAATATATTGAAAAGATTAAAAAAATACAAAGTAAAAACAATAGAATTAGGAGTTCAATCCTCAAATGATTATATATTAAAAAGAGCCAATAGAGGTCATAATTTTAAAGATGTAAAAAAAGCTTCAAAGTTAATAAGATTTTATGGATTTAGATTAGGCCATCAAATGATGGTAGGATTACCAGAAAGTACAAGAATTGATGAAATAAACACAGCAAAAGCATTAATAAAATTAAAACCTAAAATGGTAAGAATATATCCTGTATTAGTAGTAAAAAATACTAAACTAGAAAAAGAATATAGAGAAGGAATATATGAGCCATTACCATTACCACAAGCTATTGAAACATGTAAAGAATTAGTAAGAATGTTTGCTGATAAAAAAATAGATATTATCAGAGTTGGATTACAAAATACAGATGAAATAACAGAACCTGGCAAAGAAAAAAGTGAAGTTATAGCAGGACCATATCATCCAGCATTTAGACAATTAGTGGAATCTGCCATGTGGTATGATGCAATTGTAGGGAAAATAAAAAAATTAAATGTAAAAGTAAAAGAAGTAGAAGTAAAAGTTAATCCAATAGATGCAAATAATGTTATTGGACATAAAAAGGAAAATGTAAAAAAATTAAAAGAATATTATGATGTGGATTTAGTATTAAAGCAAGATGAAACAATAAAACAAGGAAAATCTAAAATAGAAATAACAAAAACTTTTAAAGATTTTGCTTATGAAGAAAAGGAAGAACAAGAAAAAGACGTAATTAAAAGCAGAAAATAGAATAAAATCACCAAACTTTACAAATAATTGTAATAAAGGTGATTTTTATTATGAAAGTAAAAGAACAAATAACAATAAAAAAGATAATTTTAGAAATAGTAGGAACAATTTTTGGTTCATTTGTTATTGCAGTATCTGTATCCTTATTTCTATTACCTAATAAACTGTCTTCAGGGGGAGTAGCTGGAATAGCAACAATAACATATTATTTGTTAAATATTCCTATGGGAGTAAGTATATTATTAATAAATGTTCCATTGTTTTTGATGTCAATATTAAAAATAGGAAAGGTATTTTTTTTAAAATCAATAGTAGGAACAGTTAGCTTATCCATTTTTATAGACATATTAGATAAAATGCAACCATTAACAAATGACAAATTTTTAGCATGCATATATGGCGGAATTATAATGGGAGTGGGAACAGCTATTATTTTAAAGGCAAATAGTTCGACAGGAGGAACAGATTTAATAAGTTATATAGCTAAAACATATAGACCAACTATAAAAGTAGGAGAAATTATATTTATGTTAGATATAGTAATAGTAGTCTTAAATATGTTCTTTTTAGAAGAGATAGAAATAGGTTTATATTCTGCAATAGCTATATATTTAATGGGAAAAATTATTGATATTTTATTTGAAGGAATATATTTTACAAAATTAATATATATTGTGTCTGAAAAAGCGGAAGAAATTGCTATAAATATAGGAGAAGAAATAGGAAGAGGGACAACAGGTATATATGGAAAAGGAATGTATACTAATGAAGATAAGTTAATATTAATGTGTGCAGTTACAAGAAAAGATGTTGCAAGAACAATACAGATAATAACTAAGATAGATAAAAATAGTTTTGTAATAGTTACAAATTCTAGGGAAGTATTGGGACTAGGGTTTAAAGATAATGTCCCTAGTAAGTGCTGAACAGTAATATTATTTCTTTCTATTTAGTCTAATACTGAAAGATATATTGAACAATAATATTGGCCTGAACAGTAACCATTATTTGCATAAAGTTTGAATATAAATGTGTTATTTTACTTGCTAAATATATATTAATTATAATATAATTAATATAGTCTAACAAAGGAGAAGTTTATGGATATTATAAAATATATAAAAAATATGTTTTCATCTGTTTTTGGTAAGAAAACAAAAATGCTAGAAGCAAAAACAACTAGTCAAGATGAAAACAATGGATTTAAGAAAAATACTTCTAAGAGAAAAGAATTTATAGAAAACAATAGAGAAGAAATAAACCCTAAAGGATTAAATTTTGCAATAAATCAATATTTGAATAGTCTAATATATCAATTACAAAATGAAGGAAGAGTAAATTCATATAATGCACTTGTAAGTTTAGGAGGAATTTCTAGCAAAGAACCTGGTAAAAATTTAGAAACTCAAAATGAATTAATAAACAGAATAGAGAATAACAAACATTTTCAACTGATAAGGCAACCCAGGGACAAAGATAAGCCAACAAATTTTTTTCATATAAAAGCAAATAACTATAAGGTACCACAAGAAGCAATTAGATTATATATAAACACTGAAAGAAAGAATGTGGCACAATTGAGCACAGAATTAATAAATGAATTAGGAACAGATGAACAATATTATTTTAAATTTATTTCAGACGAATATATATCTAAGAAACCTAGATCCGAGACATTAGTAGTATATACAGATCATTTGCAAATTAATAAAATGTTACAAACATTAGAACATATAAAAGAAAAAAATCCACAATTTTTTGAAAAAAGAAAAATTGGTAATCCATTTATGAAAAAATATTTGGACGGATGTGTATTAGTAGCTCCAGAGGTAAATAGTAAAGAGTATATTACAGAAGACAATAAAAGAAAAACTGCAAAATCATATAATAAACTATTATCATATGCATTACAGGATAGTTTTATAAATGCAATGCATATGAGAGCGGAAAAAAGTAGAAGGTTAAAGAAAGAAATAGCAAATAACGAATTTCTAGAAGAATATTTAGGGACATACATTGAGATGGATGATGAACAAAAATATATGCTAGTAGAAGACATGAAGAAAGAGTTAAAAAAGGCACAAGAAAGAAATCCTGATTTAGATATTGCTGGAATAGAAGATGTAGAGGTAAATGAAACAGAGAAAGTAAAGGAAAATGAAAAATAATGCTAATGGAAAGTAATGAAATAGGAGATAAGAAAATGCAACAATATATATTAAAAAATCCAAAAACATTTAATATGAAAGATATATTTGAATGTGGACAATGTTTTCGTTGGAATGAACAAGAAGATGGTAGCTATACAGGAATATGGAAAGAAAATGTTGTCAATATAAAAAAAGAAGGGCAAGATTATATATTTACAGGAATATGTAAAAGTGGAAATTTAGAAGAGGAAATAAAAGAGTATTTTGATTTAAATAGAGATTATGAAAAGATAAAAAAAGAACTATCAAAAATAGATGAAAATATGAAAAATAGTATCAAATATGGAGAAGGAATACGTATTTTAAATCAGGATTTGTGGGAAACTATCATTTCTTTTATTATTTCTGCAAATAATAACATACCAAGAATAAAAGGAATCATAGAAAGATTATCAAAAGAATATGGGAAAAAACTAGAATTCAACGGAAAAGAATATTATGCTTTTCCAACCCCAGAACAGTTAAAAGATGTTACTGTAGAGGAGTATAGAAAATTAGGATTGGGATTTAGAGATATTAGATTATATGAAACAACAAAAATGATAATTGATGGAAAGGTAAATTTAAAGCAGTTAGAACAAAATCCAAATACAATGGAAGTTAGAGAAAAATTATTAACACTTTCAGGTGTTGGGCCAAAAGTTGCAGATTGTATCTTACTTTTTTCTACATTGAAAAGATTTGAGGTGTTTCCTATAGATGTGTGGGTAAGAAGAGTAATGAATGACTTATATATTCAAAATGAAGATGAGACTAAAGTGAATAAAAAGCAAATAGAAAATTTGGCAAAGGAAAAGTTTGGTGACTTAGCTGGATTAGCACAACAATATTTATTTTATTGGAGAAGAGAAGCATAAATAGCAAGAAAATATCTTGCTATTTTTTTTAATATATTATAAAATTTACTAAGAGAATACAACAAAATCTAAGGAGAGAAAGATGGCTTTAAGAATTATTTATGGAAAAACAGGAACAGGAAAAAGTAGTTTTTGTTTTTCAGAAATAGCAAAGTTAATCGAAAAAGAAGAAAATATATATTATATTACTCCAGAGCAATTTTCATTTACAGCAGAAAAAAATCTGATGAATTTCTTAAAAGAAAAAGCAGTTATTAACGCAGAGGTAATAACTTTTAGTAGAATGGCTAATAGAGCGCTAAATGAAATAGGAGGAAGTAATAAAACGAATTTATCTAAGTGTGGGAAAGCCATGCTTATTTATTCTATTTTATCTAAACATCAAAATGAATTTCAATTTTTAGGGAAAAGTGATGAAAATATAGAAATTGGAATACAAAGTATAACTGAATTAAAAAAGCATGGAATTACGATGGAAAACTTAGAAAAAGAAATAGAAAATATAAATGATACATATTTGCAAACGAAACTGAAAGATATTGGCTTGATATATAAAAGTTTTGAAGAACAAATATCACAAAATTATATAGAAGAAACTGATTTATTAGATTTTTTGGCAAAAAATATAGAAAATCTTAAATGGCTACAAAATAGCATAATATATATTGATGAGTTTTCAGGTTTTACGGCACAAGAATATGAGGTTATAAAACAATTTATAAAATATGCAAAACAGGTCAATATAACAATGTGTATAAATGATTTAGAAATGAATACAAACCCAGATACAGACATATTTTATTCTAACAAACAAACATTAAAAAAGCTTATTAGAATTATTGATGAAAATCATTTTATACTAGAAGAGCCTATAAAATTAGAAGAACAATATAGGCTAAAAAATAAAGAATTAAAATATTTGAGTAAAAATATTTATAATATAAAATCCACAAAATATTCTCAAAATGTGGAAAACATACATCTATTTTTAGCAAAAAATAGATATTCAGAAATTGAAAATGTAGCAAAAATAATTAATAGAATAGTTAGAGATAAAAATTTAAGATATAAAGATATAGCAATTATAACAAAAAATATAGATATGTATTCTTCACTGGTAAGAAGTATTTTTTCAAAATACAATATACCTGTATTTATCGATGAAAAAAGAGATTTAAACCAAAATATTATTGTACAATATTTGCTTTCTATATTAGAAATTTTTACAACGAATTATTCTAGGGAGGCAATGTTTAATTATATAAAATTAGGATTTTTAGATTTTGAAGAAGATGAACTATTTAAATTAGAAAATTATTGTATAAAATGGGGAGTAAAAAGAAATAAGTGGAAAGAGAATTTTAAATATGAGCTTGAAAATGAGAACAAAAAACAAGACATAGAAAGATTAAATGAAATCAGAAAAGAAATTATAACTCCATTAGTAGAACTAAAAAAGAATATAGATAAAGAAAAAACAGCAATAAATATAACAAAGCAACTATATGATTTTTTACAAAATCAAAATATAGAAGAAAGAATTGTTAAAAAGGTAAAATGGTTAGAAGAAAATGGATTTATTGATTTAGCTAATGAATATATAGAAAGTTATAACATCGTTTTAGAAATATTAGATGAAATTGTTTTAGTATTTAATAATGACAATATTAGTATAGACAAATACAGTAGAATTCTAAAAATAGGATTAAAAAACAGCGAATTAGGAAAAATACCTGGTACACAAGATCAAATAACATTTGGAGATGTTGATAGAACTAGAAGCCACAAAGTAGAAGTTGTATTTGTCATTGGTTTAAATGATGGAATATTTCCAAGTGTAAATAAAGACGAAGGATTTTTAAATGATGCTGACAGAGAGTTACTAAAAAATGATGGCATAGAGCTAGCAAAAGGAACGATAGAAAATCTCTACGAAGAAAATTTTAACATTTATAAAGTATTTACAACAGCAGAGAAAGAAATATATTTATCATATTCTTCATCTGATGAAGAAGGAAGAGCATTAAGACCATCTATTTTAATTAACAAGATAAAAAAAATTTTTCCTGAATTAAAAGAAGAAAGTGATATCATTAATAAAAAATATGAGATTGTTAATGAAAGTATAACTTATGAAGAATTATTAGAAAAAATATATAAATTAAAGAACAAAGAAAAAATAGAAGAATTATGGTATATAGTATATGAATGGTATAAAAATAATCCTAAATGGTATAGTAGATTAGAACAAGATATGGCAGGATTAGAATATACAAATATTCCTAAAAAAATAAAAAAGGAAAATATAGATAGATTATATGGAAATACATTAAACACAAGTGTATCAAGATTAGAACAGTTTAGAAGATGTCCATTTTCGTATTATTTGCAATACGGATTAAAAATTAAACCAAAAGAAGAACTTAAAATTCAAAGTTTTAATACAGGTTCATTTATGCATGAAACAATTGACGAATTTTTTAAATATGTGCATGAAGATAATTTGAATTTAGCTGAGTTAGAAGAAATAGATATTCAAAAGATTGTTTCTAAAATTATAGATGAAGATTTGGAATTATCAAAGAATTATATCTTTAAAGCTACTGTAAAATATAAAATATTAGTAAGGAGATTAAAGAAAATTGTTACCAAAGCCTTAAGATATATAATACAAACATTGATTTATAGTGATTTTAATATAAAAGGCACAGAAGTAGAATTTGATAAAAAAGGTGAGTATAAACCAATAAGATTAGAACTAGAAGATGGCAAAAAAATAGAAATTACAGGAAAAATTGATAGAATAGATATTGCAAAAGAATCAGATGGAAATTACTTAAGGATTATCGATTATAAATCTTCAAGCAAAAATATTGATTTAAATGAAGTTTATGCAGGACTACAGATACAACTTTTAACTTATGCAGATGCTGTATGTAAAGAAGAAGATTTAATTCCAGCAGGAATATTCTATTTTTCATTATTAGAGCAAATGGTAAAAGCAGACAAAAAAATATCTGATGAAGAAATAGAAGAATTAATTAGAAAAAACTTTAAGATGAAGGGGTTAATAGTTGCTGATGTAAAAATTATAAAAATGAATGATAATAATTTAACAACAGGAACATCAAAACTTGTTCCAGCAGCAATCAGTAAGTCAGGTGAAGTAATAGAAAGATGGACAAATGGAGTAAAACAAGAAGAGTTTGAAGTATTACAAAGATATATATATAAAACAATTAAAGATATATCATCAGAAATATTTAGTGGGAATATAGATTTAAAGCCATATAACAAAAATGGAAAGACACCTTGTGAATATTGTGAATATAAAGCAATATGCACATTTGACCCTAGAAAAAAAGGAAATCAATATAATTATATAGATAAATTGACAAAGGATGATATAATAATTAAAATGAAAAAACAAATGAAAAGGGAGGAATAAAAATACATATGGGAAATAAAGAAGAAGTACGAATGATGAGGAAAACAAATATGAGAATATTTCCAATATATAAAAGATTGGCTTGGGATTATTTGTTTTTTTATACAATCGATTTCTTATTTTTAACACAAATAAAAGGTATTAGTGCTTCAGATGTCATGTTAAAAAGTACGTTTTATGCATTTTTTAGTATTATATTACAAATTCCAGCAAATATAATTGTTGAGTTTTTAGGAAGAAAAAACAGCATTGTATTAGCAAATATTTTAAATTGCTTATATATGGTAATTATTATGATGAGTGGAAGTTTATTTGACTTAATAGTGGCAGAATTTTTTGGTGCAATAGCATTTTCAATAAAAAATGTAGCAGAGCCAAGTTTATTAAATGAATCTATTCCACCATCAAGATATAAAAGCCAAATATATTCTAGAATTAATGTAAAAGGAGCATCAGGATATTATACATTAAATGCAATTTCAAAAGTAATAGCAGGAGCATTATTTGTAGTTAATGGATATTTACCAATAATATTATCTTTGGTAATACTAATTTTTGTTACAATATTGTCAATTGGATTTATAGAACCAATAAAGAAAAAGAAAAAAGTAATGCTACATTAATGTATAAAGTAGAAATGAAAAATGTAAAAGATGGTTTTATATTTGTGCTAAAATCAGAAAGATTAAAAGCGTTAATTTTATGTGCTTCATTAATATATGCATTATTATCTATATTACAAACTTATCATGTGAGTTTACAAGAGGATATAGGATTATCATCTTTTGTTATAGGAATTATTGCAGCAATAGGAAGTTTAGTGAGTGCTTATGCATCTAAGGGTCAAGCACAATTTCATAATAAATTTAGAAATCACTCATTATTTATCATTTCCATGATACTTTCAATAACTACAATAATATCTGGCTTATTTGGTATAGGTGCAGAAATGAATAGCTTTTTATTAGTAATAGTAATAGGTGCATTTCTTATGTATACTTTTGGATTAGGCATGTTTTATACAATAATAGATAAATATCTTAGAAATTTTTCGAATGAAAAAATAGATACTAAAATATTTGCAGCTTACAATTTGTTTAGAAATGTGCTAAGAGTAGTTACAGGAGTGCTAGCATCATTTTTATTAGATAAATTGACAACAGTTTATTGTATGATAGTTATTGGAGTCATTTTTACAATTATGTATATATTAATGGGAAAATATATGAAAACAAGAGTAGGGTTAAGCCCAGAAGAATATTCTAAAGAAGAAACAAGATATGATGAGCTAAAACAAGTAGACTAAAAATAAGAAGGGAGATTTTATGAAAGATTTAACTAATAGAAATGTAATTCATGTAAAAAAAGGTGATATAGAATATTTACAATTTAGAAAATTGTTGGAATATACAGACATTAAACATGCATATACATTAGGTTTAAATGTAGGATTTAAAACAACTTCAATAAACCAAAAACCAGCACCATTAGATAGATATAATTTGGCAATTGAATCATATAAAAAAATTTGTAAAGCAATAGAAAGTGAGTATGTCAATATTGTTCAAGCCAATCAAAATCATACAGATAAAATAAAAATTGTTAAAGAAAAAATAAATAAAAACGAACCAGATTTTAGTTTGACAGAAAAAGAGATAGAAGATGGATTAATAACAAACCAGAAAGGGATAACATTATCAACAACAAATGCAGATTGTATATTATTAATATTTTTTGATCCAGTAAAAAAAGTTATTGCAAATACACATTCAGGATGGAGAGGGACAATTCAAAGAATATCAGTAAAAACTATAGAAAAGATGGTAAAGGAATTTGGATGTAACCCTAAAGATATTATTTGTTGTATATGTCCTAGTATAAGAAAATGCCATTTTGAAGTAGATACAGATGTAAAAGATATGTTTGCAAAAGAATTTAGTGATTTAGAAAATTATAACTTTATAGATATAGAAAATAACAAAGAACAAAAAGTAAAAATTTCAGATTTTATTGAAGAAAAGCAAGAGAGCATAAAATGGAATATAGACACTGTTTTAATAAATAAAATTCTTCTTCAAAGAGAGGGATTAAAACCAGAGAATATTATAGATTCAGGGATTTGTAGTGTTTGCAATTCTGATATTATACATTCATATAGAATAGAAAAAGCGAATTATATGACAGAAACGGCATTGATAGAGTTGGAAAATTAGGAACAGATTAAAACGTTTCAAAAGTTTTGAATTTAGAATAAAAGGATGTAATAAAGATGTTTAAAACATGGGAAGAATTAGAAGAATCAATAAAAAATTGTAATAGATGTAAGTTATGGAAAACTAGACGAAATATTGTATTTGGTGCAGGAAATAAAAATGCTAGATTAATGTTTATAGGAGAAGGCCCAGGAGCAGATGAAGATAGACTAGGAATACCTTTTGTTGGAAGAGCTGGAAAATTAATGGATTTAGCTTTTGAAACATTAGGAATAGACAGAAATGAAGTATATATTGCAAATATTGTAAAATGTAGGCCACCATCAAATAGAAATCCAGAAAATGATGAAGCTATGGCATGTTTAAATTATTTAAGAAATCAAGTTATACTAGTAAAACCAGAAATAATTGTTTTATTAGGAAGTGTAGCTTTAAAAAATATTTTAGGAAAAGAGTATGGGATAACAGCTTCCAGAGGAAAATGGGTTGAAAAAAAAGGAATAAAATATATGCCAACTTGGCATCCAGCAGCATTATTAAGAGATGAAACTAAAAAAGTTGATTTTATTAAAGATTTGAAAAAAGTAGTAGAATTAATCACATCAACAAAAAGTGAAAATAAAGATGAAAAGAGGTAAGAAGATGATAAAAAAATTAGAAGAAAAAGTAAATTATTGTTTGAATTGCAAAGTAAAACCATGTTCTTTAAAAGGATGTCCATTAAATAATAATATACCAAGTTTTATACAAGCTCTAAAAAAAGAGGATTATTTAGAAGCATATAAAATTTTATCAGAAACAACAGTATTACCAGGAGTATGTGGTAGAATTTGCCCACATGAAAAGCAATGTCAAGGTTCATGTGTTAGAGGTATAAAAGGAGAGCCAGTTTCAATAGGAGAACTAGAGGCATATGTTTTTGATAAAGTACATGAATTAGGCTATCATTTAACAGATTGTTATAAAAAGGTAGAAAAGAAAGATAAGAAAGTAGCAGTAATCGGAGGAGGACCAGCAGGATTAACTTGTGCAGCTTTCTTAGCTAAAGAGGGAATACAAGTTACTATATATGAAAAATATGATTATTTGGGTGGATTATTAATGTTTGGAATTCCAAATTTTAGATTACCTAAAGAAATTGTAGAAAAAACAGTAAATGATATTTTAGATTTGGGAATTGAAGTTAAATATAGTAAAGAATTAGGAAAAGATTTTGAATTAAAAGATTTAGAAAATCAATATGATGCTATATTTTTGAGTATAGGTGCTAATGTTTCATCTAAAATGGGAGTAGAAGGAGAAGAACTAGAAGGAGTATATGGAGGAAACGAATTATTAGAATATAATTTACATCCTAATTACAAAGATAAAAAAGTTATTGTTGTAGGAGGAGGAAATGTAGCAATGGACTGCTCTAGAACGATAAATAAATTAGGAGCAAAAGAGGTAACAGTTGTTTATAGGAGAGCAGAAGAGCAAATGCCAGCAGAAAAGAAAGAAATAGCAGATGCAAAAGCAGAAGGTGTAAAGTTTGCTTTTCAAAATAATATTGTAAAAATTTTAGGAGAAAATAAAGTAGAAAAAGTAGAGTTAATAAAAACACAGCTAATAAAAAAAGAAGGAGAAAGTAGATTAGTTCCTGTAAATATTGAAAATAGTAATTATCAAATAGATGTAGATTATATTATTATGGCATTAGGCTCAAAACCTCAGGATTTTGTTAAAGAATTAGGTTTGAATTTAAACAAATGGGGAAATATAGAAATTGATGAAGAATACAAAACATCTAATCCAAAAATTTATTCAGGTGGAGATTTAGCAGGAGTTAAAGGGACTGTTGCTTGGGCTGCAAATTCGGGTAGAGAAGCAGCTAAAAATATAAGAAAGGCGTTTTGCTAAGTGAGTCTTTGGAGTAATTGCAAAACACATGTCACTCGCTTCGCTCGGACGAATATAAGAAGCCTAACCTTGTTGTATACGGAAAAATCTTATATGTGGTCAAGATAAAAGCTGATTTTTCCTATACAATAAGAAAAGCGTTTTGCTAAGTAAGTCTTTGGAGTAATTGCAAAACACATGTCACTCGCTTTGCTCGGACGAATATAAGTAGCTTAACCTTGTTGTATACGGAAAAATCTTATATGTGGCCAAGATAAAAACCGATTTT